>Ga0172382_10006099_pt1 | contig 17670 bp, 20 predicted proteins | sample Leawel138RmetaG_FD_122245 | JGI IMG/M metagenome (GOLD analysis project Ga0172382, IMG submission 122245) | Leachate microbial communities from a municipal landfill in Southern Ontario, Canada - Leachate well 138R metaG | ecosystem: Engineered > Solid waste > Landfill > Unclassified | place...
AAACAATTTCAAAAGCTTCAACTCGAAGTCTCTCTACTCCTCTTTTACAAGGTCCCTTTGTTTGTGGAGGGGAATTATAGGGAGGTATTGCTTAATAGTTTCTTAATCTGTGAGAGAGTTTTTAAAGAATTTATTTGTATGAGTTTTTAGAGTGCTTTTGTGGTTAATTTTCTTCTATCCAACCACCACCGATTAGTTTAGCATCATCATAAAAAACAGCCGCTTGCCCTGTTGCTACACCAAAGACACTCTCTTTTAAAGTTACATACGCTTTATTGTTTTTTACTATAACATGACATGGCACAGCTTTTGTTCTATATCTTAGCTTTACAGTTGTGTCAAATTCTCTTTCATCGGTATATAAATTTAAATTATTTAATATTACGCTACTGCAGGAGAGTTCCTCTTTTTTTCCTACTATAATCTGATTTTTTTTTGCATCTATGCTTAAAACATAATGTGGGTCATGCGCACCTCTGACAGAAAATCCTTTTCTCTTACCGATTGTATAATGCATATATCCTCTATGCTCGCCGACAACATTCCCATCTTTATCAAGGACTTCGCCTACATTATCAACTTCAACATAATCCTTTAGCAAATCAGTGTAAGTTGTCTCAACAAAGCATATCTCTGAGGATTCACCCTGAGATGCAAACGACTCAAGTCCTTCTATTGATGCTGCTACTTCTTTAACCTCGCTCTTTTTCTTCTCTGCTAATGGGAATATAAGCCTAGGCAATATGCTTTTATCGACATAAAAAAGAAAATAGCTTTGATCCTTTGTAGCATCATCGGCTTCATAAAAATATTTTCCGTCTGTTTTTATATAGTGCCCGGTAGCTATATAATCTGCACTTATGCTATCTGCAAAATTAACCATTTCTCCAAACTTTAAACTTCTGTTGCACAGAGCACAAGGGTTTGGTGTTTTACCATCAGCATAAGTATCTATAAATGGTTGAAAAACTTCTCTATTGAATGTCTCCTGCAAATCCAGCACATGAAGTTTAATTCCGACAAAGTCCGCAGCTTTTTGTGCTCTTACTTGATTAATCTCATGATAACCTGGCTTAGAATGAAGTTTCATGTATAAACCCTCTACCTCATACCCTTGCTCTTTTAGAAGCAGTGCAGAGACGGTAGAGTCAACACCGCCGCTCATGCCGACTAAAACCTTTTTACCCTTATTCTTTTTTTCCATATTATTTCAACTTTTGTTCGATATTTTTATTTCTTGAAAACTCTTCTAATGTTTTGTAGTATTGCGTATCTTCAAGCCCATGCTCTTTTAAAAATTTAATCTGTTCCAATATGGATGCTTCCAATTCATCTACTACATATTGCAAATCATCTGTAAGCCTTATCTGTTTTAAATCTTCCTCACTAATCATTCCACTCTTATAAAGTTTGCTCTGTATAAATTTAAAAAGCGGCTTATAATATTCTACGCCAACTAGAAAAACCTTTACTCCTGTTATTTTTTTGGTTTGGATAAGAGTCAATGCTTCAAATAGCTCATCTAGGGTTCCATATCCGCCGGGAAAAATCACATATCCCATTGAATACTTAACCAACATAACTTTTCTTGAGAAAAAATAGTCAAAACTCAAATCAATAGTAGTGTATTTGTTTGGAATTTGCTCAAAAGGAAGGTCTATATTAAGTCCTATAGATTCAACATTTTTATATTCATGCGCCCCTCTATTAGCAGCCTCCATAACTCCAGGTCCGCCACCCGTCATAATATTGAAGTCTCTTTTGGCAAGCATAGAAGACAACTCCTGTGCCTTTTTATAATATTTATTTTGACCCTTGACCTTAGAGCTACCAAACATGGTAACCGTAGGTCCAAGTTCTCCAAGTTCATTAAAACCTTTTACAAAATCCGCAACAATTTTAAAAACACTCCAAACATCCGCTGATTTAATCTCTTTTACATATTTCCTTGTTAAATCATCTTTCTTTTTACGCATATAAATCTACTTTCTATTTTTTATGATCTTAATTGGTTTAATCTCTCTCTTTTTGTACCGATTGTAGTTACCTGAACTCCAAAGTTTCCATCAACAATAACAACTTCTCCCTCAGCAATAACACGGTCATCTACCAATATCTCAAGAGGGTCGTTTGCCAATTGGTTTAACTCTATCACAGAACCTATATCCATGCTTAAAACATCTTTTAAAAGCATCTTTTTCTTTCCGATTCTTACTTTAACCGGTAGTTTTACATCCATAATCAAAGATATATTACTCATCTCTTCACTATTTAAAGAGACAGGTGTTACTGTGTTTTCAGATCCATATGAATCAGATTTTTTTTCGCTTGCTTCTGCTTTAGCTGTTTTGTATATTGCATTTTGTAAATTTTCATCTATTATAAACATAAAAAGAGATTTTAAATTTTCTATTTTAAAATTATATACAAACATTTTACTATAGTTTTCTAGCGACACCTCTTTGTTCTCATCAATATACTCTATCTTTTCTATATTAAAGGAGAGTATAGGGAGCTCTTTTTGTGCAGAGAGTGTATTTGAAATCGCTCCAAATATATTTGAAACTATCTCCTTAGCAGCGTCTAAATCATCTTCGCTGACATCTTCCCTATCACTCCCCTCTTCGCCCATCATCATATCGGACAAAGATGTAACCAGATTTGGTGTTAACGCAACCATAACAAAAGCATTGACACTGCCGCTTACTTTTACATCCAATAGCACTATCGGAGGAATAATACTTGAAATAATGCTAAGTTCTTGCTCCTCTTTTAAGTCAAGAGATGGCGCCTGCCCTATCAATGCCTCAATAGTAGCTACTGTTTCATTTTCAAATAGTTTCATAAAATTACTCATCATCTACTCCTCTTTTACTTTTTTTTTCATACTCGAAATCATCTTCGTTTTTATCTTCATCAGCATTAAAAATAATATCTTTTACACCAGATATTTTTTCCCGCCTAATTGTTTCAAAATTTTCCAATGCACGCTTAACTGCATCTTTTTCCGTATCAATCATCTCTGTAATTTGTATTGATTTTCTAAATCTTCTAAGCCCTATTTTACCGCGAAATCTATCTTTTCCATCAACACAAAGCGTAACAATATCATCTGCCGCATTGTTAAGTCTAACGATATCGCCGTTTTGCAAATCTAAAACATCTCTCAAAGTTAATTCAGTATTTCCCAGCATCGCTTCAATGCCAACTTTTGCACCACCAAGAAGAACTTGGAGTTCCGTATTTCTACTTTTTTTGGTGCTAGTTTCATTTAGCATCAAATCTCTACTAGCAAGTTTTGGTAAAACCGGCTCAAGTGCAATAACCGGATAACAGATATTCATCATGCCTGAACTCTGCCCAATAATGATCTCCATAACTACCATAACAACAATTTCGTTTTGAGCAACAATTTGTACAACATTTGGGCTTGACTCTTTTGACTCAATATTTGGAAAAACATCCATAACAGGTCCCCAAGCCTCTTTAAGAGTTGCCATCATAACCCTTAAAATCGTCTCAAAAAGACTAAGTTCTATATCTGAAAACTCACGACTAGCATCAAAGGGTTCGCCTTTTCCACCTAGTAATCGATCTAACATCGGAAAAGCGATAGAGGGATTTATCTCAATAACACCACTTCCCTCTAAAGGTTTCATGGAAAAAACATTAAAACTTGTCGGATTTGGCAGAGACATTAAAAATTCGCCATAGGTCATCTGATCAACTGAGTGGAGCTGAATCTCAACAATTGAGCGCATGATTGAAGATATCTGAGAAGCCAAAGATCTTGCCATCTTATCATGGATGCCACGAAATGCTCGAAGCTGCTCTTTTGATACCCTGTTTGGTCTTTTAAAATCATAAAGGGTTACCTGTCTTTGTGATACTAATGAGTCTTCTGTCCCCTCAAGTATCTCATCGCCCTCATCATCAACAACATCTAAAAGAGCATCTATCTCTTCTTGTGAAAGTATATCTGCCATGCTAAGCTCCTACACTCTCTTTAATCTTAAAAATAACCGACTTATGGATTTGAGAAATTCTAGATTCTGTAATATCCATAATCTCGCTAATCTCTTTAAGCGTCAACTCTTCAAAATAGTAAAGTTGTATTATCAACTGTTCCCTTTGAGCATACTGACTAAGAACAGTTTTGATGGTCTCAATTAACTCTTCTTTTTCTATATTGGCGATTGACGAGCCTTCATCACCGACTTGCAACTGATCTTCTAAGGGCATAACGGTATAGATTGTTGATGCTATTCTCGCTTCATGTATCTTCTCAACACTCTCAGACAAAATCTCTGCCAACTCCTCATCGCTGGGCTCTTCATTGTGAGTTACCCTGTATTCTTCTACGGCATAGTCTATCGCTTTTACAAGTTTTCTGCTTGCACGGCTAAGAACATCCAAGCTTCTTAGATAATCCAACATAGCCCCATAAACTCTCTTTTTAGCGTATCCCCAAAAGGAGTCATTCAAGCTCTCGTCATATCTTCTTGCTAGTTTAATAAGCTCTTCGGTGCCGATAGCTGAGAGGTCAAGATAATCAATAGAACTAGGGAGTCTCTCTTTGAGCCTAAACGCCATCGCCTTTACGGCAGGCAGATATTGAATCGCCAACTCATCTTCTTTATGTTTAAGATCCTGTGTATAAGCCGAAATCATAAGCTCTTCCTACTTTTCTGGCTATTTGCTTGAACTGCTATATCTGTAATTTTAATAGCGGAATCAATTATTTTTTCTCTTTTGTTTATCTCATTTGCAAAGACATCAAGCCTCTTCTCATGTGACTCTTTTGGAAAAAAGTAGAGTTTTCCGACCGTTGTTCTGTAGTAAAGAGAGACAATTATATGGGAGAAGAGATAAAAAAAGGTAGTTATCAAAAATGTATATACAAACAAACCCTCTGCATCAAATGATTTTAATATACCAAACACTATTCCCATAAAAAAACCCTGGATAGTAAAAAAGTATATAAAATTCTCACCTAACATCAATATCGCCCCAAGTTTAATTTAAAAATGCTTTACTAACCGCTTAAAAAGCCCAGATAATCCGCTTTCGCTAGGCATTACAAGCACATCCCGTTCCAAACCTTTACTTATTGCATTTGCAATAGAGAGGATATCTTTATGAACTACCGAACCCGGATGCAAGACACTAAAAAGAGCCCTTTGTTTTACGGAAGAGGAGACTTTAATATCGCTGTTAATTTTACCTAAGAGCTTTATATTTAACTTCTCTCCTATATTTGCCAAAGCTACTTTTTTAATCTTTTCATATACTGCAACTGCCTCTTTTTCGCTTTTTACCTGATTCATGATTAGATTTATATCATCTCGAAAAGTTGCTATTGTTTTTATAGTTGCATAAGCGTCTGTTATGGCTGCAGGATCTGGAACAGTAACCACGATAACCTCATCTGCTACATCCAAAAACATTCTTATATGCTCTCCTATACCGGCTCCCGTATCAATTATCATAACATCTAGTTTGTCTAAAACTTCAGCCTCGCTCATAAATCTCTCAAAAAGAGCTTTATCGGAGTATTTCAAAATCTCATCGCCGCTCTCTCCGGGAATAAGTATGAGATTTCTTGTTACTGGGATTAAAATATCTGAAACAGTCGCTTCACCTTTGAGAACATGAAGTATATTTTTCTTGATTTTGACATTGAACATAACATCCAAATTCGCAAGTCCTATATCTGCATCAAAGATACCGACATTTAACCCATTTTGAGAAAGAACATAAGCAAGATTTGAGCTAATTGTGCTCTTTCCTACTCCGCCTTTTCCACTAGTAATTGCTATAAAACGGGTTTTTTTAGATTTTTTAGCAGCTGTTTTTGAAACTAGTTCCTCTAGTTTTTGAGCCTGATGCCCTATCATATTTTGCTCCTATTGAAGCCGTTTAATAAGCACTCCACTAAAAAATCACTGCTTGCACACACTAAGTCCTCAGGAACTTCCTGCCCGACGGAGAAGTAACTGATAGGTTTTTTTGTCTCATAAGATAGAGAAAATATATTGCCAAAACCCCTTGTCTCATCTAACTTTGTAAACATGAGTGTATCGACATTAAGCGTTGCAAAATTATCATAAGTTATTTTTAAATCTTCATACTTTATAGAACTTGGCATAACTAAAACCACATCAATGTTGTATTTAACGTCGTTTCCATCAAGGCACTCATAGATTTTCTCTATTTTTGTTCTATCATAAGGGCTTGAACCCATAGTGTCTATAAGAATATAGTCGCAATATCTCAATGAATCAAGTGCACTTGCAAAATCTATAGGATCAACAACAGTCTCAATTCCGAGCTTCATCATTCTAGCATACTGCATGAGCTGCTCAACTGCGCCAATGCGGTAAGTATCTAGCACAACCAAACCTACTTTATACTTCTTTTGCATGAGATACGAATATCTCGCTGCCAATTTTGCCACTGATGTAGTTTTACCAACACCCGTAGGGCCCACCAACATAATGACTTTTTTATTTCCTACCGATGGAGTGCTCTCAAGTCTAATCGGTACCATTTTTCTAAGAACGGTTTGAAAATATCTTTTTATAGTTGCTGAATTTTCCCTCATTCTAAAGGGCATATGTTCTAAAGTCATTCTCATGATGGCATCTAAATGCTCGGCATTCATGCCGCTTTGAGAAGCCAGACGATATATTTCTGCAAACTCAGAGGGAATATGGCTCTCTAGATTAGGAGCTTTTTCATCCCAAAACATATTTTGAATAACTTTAACTTTATCCCCGAGTTTAGCGATTTCAGACTTTATCTCTTTAAGCTCTTTGGGTTCAAACAGCATCTGGGATTTAGTATCTTGATACTCATAAAGTGGTTCTTTTACATCTGCTATCTTAGATATCTGTCTAGCAGCATAGGAGATATCATACAAGACATCGGCACTCTTTTGAGTAAGCGGTCTCTCATCTTTAGATAAATTTTTTGTTTTTTGATATGTTTCATGTGCCAAAGAGTCGCTCTCTATCCCCATGATTATCTCATAAACAGGCTCTCTTGTGAGTGATTTTTTCTGAATCTCTTTTGTGTCTATATGCAGCATCTGACTATAGTTAATATCCATCTTGGCTTTTTTCAATGCTTCTGATGGTGTTCTTCCGGTAAATGTTAAAATCTTCATCTCTGTAAATCCATCAATGGTATCAACACGCTTTCTCTCTCAAACCACTTAGCATGCGGTATTTGAAGTTTTTGTGTCTTCACTACCCTATTATCAAAAAAAATTATATCCAAATCTAATGTCCTTGGAGCATTTGCAAAACTTCTTTTGCGTGCAAATTTTTTCTCTAGCCTCATTAAATAGTCTAAAAAAAACTTGGGCTGCATACTGGTTTTAAGCATCATAACCGCATTAAAAAAATCATCCTGCTTGACAAAACCAAAAGGAGGATTTTTCAAAATCAGTGATGTTTGCAAAAGAGCTACCTGTTTATCTTTTTTGAGATAATTATACAAATGAATAAATCTTCTTTTAACATCCCCAATATTTCCTCCCAATCCTACCGTAGCAATATAACGGTGTGAGCTTTTAGGAGTGTTTTTGTAACTATTGCGTAAATTTTTAAAGGTTTGCAACTCCTTATTTAACTTACGCTTTATATACATAAAATTAATTTCCCCCGGCAGCCTGAGACTGTTGTTTTTGCATCTCTTGAACTGCTTTTATCTCATTCATTATCTGCACCATACCAACCATTGCAAGATGGTATCCAAAGGGACCAAAGCCTACAATAGAAGATGTACAAACAGGAGCAACCATATTCTGTTTTCTAAACTCTTCACGGCGATGAATATTACTAATATGAACTTCAATAGCAGGTAGATTAACAGCTGATATTGCGTCACGAATAGCGATAGATGTGTGTGTATATGCTGCAGGATTTATGATAATACCGTTTGCATCTCCGTAGCACTCTTGAATCTTATCTACAATCTCGCCCTCTAAATTGCTTTGAAAAAACTCTATTTCTAGTCCACTTTGATCTGCAAAATCTTTCATTTGCGCATGTATCTGCTCTAGCTTCATTGCACCATAAACTTGCTGCTCTCTCACACCCAACATATTTAAGTTTGGTCCTTGAATCACTACTATTTTCATTTTCTGCCTTTTTGCTTAATGCTTAGTATTTTTAAGGAGCAATTTTATCTAAATTAAGCATAATCTATTTTAAATTTAGACAAAAAGATAAAATATGCAGATAATAACTCCAGATTACATACTAACGCCAAATACACTGCTCACAAACATGTCAGTAGCATTTGATACGACAATAAAAAAAATAGCTCCGCTAGAAGATTTAAAAAAAGAGTTCGCTGATGCAGTTGTAACAAAGCTCAAAAAAAACTCTCTTTTGATGCCCGGACTTATCAACGCTCATGTGCATCTAGAGTTTAGCGCAAACAAAACTCAGCTCTCTTATGGAGACTTTATTAGCTGGCTCTACAGCGTCATTGAAAACCGCGAGGAACTCATAAACGGCTGCGATGAGAGCTGTATAGCAAAAGCTATTGACTCTATGTTAGAGTCGGGAATCACAACTTTTGGAGCGATAAGTTCACATGGTATGGATTTACAAGCTTGTGCAAATGCTCCGCAAAATGTTGTTTTCTTTAATGAACTCATCGGCTCGCAAGCAACGATGGCTGATGCTCTTTTTACAGATTTTCTAGCTCGCCTTGATGTTTCAAAAAGTATAAAAAGAGAGGGGTTTTACCCTGGGGTTGCTATTCATTCGCCCTACTCTGTTCACCCGATTTTAATCAAAAAAGCACTCCAAATCGTAAAAAATGAAAATCTTAAACTCACCGCTCATTTCATGGAGAGTAGTGCAGAGAGAGAGTGGCTTGACAAAAGTGAGGGGGATTTTAAAGATTTTTTTGAAAATTTACTAAAACAGAAGAGTTCACTTAGCAGCTCTGGCGAATTTTTGGAATATTTTAATGGCTATGAAACACTCTTAACCCATGTTGTACAAGCAAATAAACAGGAGCTTCAAACACTATCCTCAAACAAGCATACAGTTATACACTGCCCAATCTCAAACAGACTTCTTGGCAATGGTGCGCTTGATTTAAAAAAACTCCAAAAGCATAATATTAGATGGATATGTGCGACAGACGGGCTTAGCTCAAACTATAAACTTGACCTCTTTGAGGAGATGAAATGTGCCCTTTTTATGCACTCAGACATGCCGCTTTTAGAGTTGGCACAGAGGCTTATAAGAAGTGCAACAAAAGACGCGGCAGATGCTTTAGGCATTAACAGCGGCGAGATAGCCCAGGGCAAAAATGCCGATATGATAGTGCTGGATTTGGAAGGTAAACCAAACGATGAGTTAGCTATCCATTTAATACTTCATAGATATAATATCTCAAAAGTTTACATCAACGGAAAAGTAAAAAAAGGCACCTAATGCAATTCATTAAAAAAATATTTTCTCCCATCTTAGTTACCATGAAGTTTATTCAAGAGCATTTCAAAGCTATGCTCTTTTTGCTTATACTTTTTTTAATATTTGCACCGCAAAGCAAAGAGGATTTAAAACCGCACAACCTTGAACAAATCAATCTTGCAGGTCCCATTATGGAAGTTTCAGAAGTTGTAAATCAGATAAATGAAGCAGCTTCTAACAAGTTTGTAAAAGGTATTTTGCTAAATATTGATTCGCCCGGCGGAGCAGTTGCGCCTTCTATTGAAGTTGCTTATGCTATAAAAAGGGCAAAAGAGAAAAAGCCCGTTGTTGTTTATGCCAGCGGAACTTTGGCAAGCGGGAGCTACTATGCTAGCATCTGGGCAAATGAGATAGTTGCAAACCCGGGTTCAATGATAGGAAGCATCGGCGTTATTATGCAAGGAGCCGATATAAGCGAACTGATGAGCAAGATAGGTGTAAAATCTCAAAGCATACAAGCCGGGAAATATAAAAAAGTGGGTGCACCAGACAGAAAATGGAGCGACTTTGAGGTAGAAGAGTTAAACAAAGTTATACAAGGAACTTACGACCTCTTTACTACCGATGTGGCAGATGCTAGGGGTTTAGATATTAAAAAAAGAGACACCTTTGCAAATGCACATATTTTTACGGCTAAACAGGCTAAAGAAGTTGGTTTGATAGACACTATCGGTGTTGAATATGATGCCAAAAACAAGCTAGCCAAACTAAGCGCAGTAGATGAGCAGGTTTGGAACAAAGAGGACAGATTTGAGAAGCTTATGAAGAAATTCTCAGCACAAACTGCAGTTACTCTTCATACATATTTTCCAACTCTTGTCATGAAATAAAAATACTATTTTGCTCTCTCAAGCGAGAGCAAAAACTCTTTTCTCCACACTCCTCCCGTATATCCTCCAATACTCCCATCCGATGAGATAACTCGGTGACAAGGGATAAGAATCGAGATAGGATTTTTTCCATTTGCGTTTGCAACTGCTCTTATCGCTTTTGGATTGCCAAATATTTTAGCCTCTTGCGTATATGAAATTGTTTCGCCGTATGGTATCTCTAGAAGTGTATTCCAGACACCCTTTTGAAACTCTGTTCCCACGGGAGAGAGCGGGAGAGTAAACTCTTTTCTTTTCCCCTTAAAATACTCAAAAATCTCCTCTTCAAGCCTAAGCAAAAGAGGATGTGAAGCGTTAGTCGTTTGATATGCTTTAACATCTTCTATAAAATCAAGATAGATAATCGCCCTCTCATCTGCCATAGCAATCATGGCACCAATAGGAGTAGTAATAATACGGCTAGAGTGTAAATTTTGCATAAAGGTTATTTACTTCTCATCTTTTTTGGGTTTTTTTCTAAATAAGTAGTATTTTTCTCTCTCAAGTAGATCCTCCACATAGGATAATTCGGCTTTTTTTATACTTTTCCAGATGCCAGAGGGAAGTCTTACTTGAAGCTTTTTCTTCTCTTTTAGCTTTATAATCTTTTCAATGGAGAGTATTTTTGAAGCTGGGGAGAAATCTACATCGGTTAAGTCTATGTCATTTTTATAAAAAAGCGTCTGCTTTGTAAAGTGTCCCCATCCAGAAATCCCATCCTCAGTATAAGGAACTTCATAATCGTTTTTAAAATTTACCATTATTTTATAGTGGCTATCATCAAAGATTTGAGATACTTCTCCAGCTCCAAACACTAGTCCGTATACACTATCTCCGACTTTAACGTTATCAAAATACGCCATAACTACTCCTATGTTATTTTTACAAAGAAGTATAATATAGGATGATTACTAAATAATTACACGCCTTAAACAACAACCTTAACAACGCTTGACATGTTCTCAAAAATTCTTTTTACTCTATCTTGCCAAAGATCTCCAAACTCTTTTATCTCTGCCTGATTTGCCATGCCGCCCATCATTTTTTGCATTAGCTGCTGCATCTTAGGGTTCCCACTTACTGATGATGGGTCATAATAGACATTCACACTCTTGTTATTATCTACTCTTGTAAACTTAACAGAAGAGCTGATATCTGCATCAAAATGCATCAAAGAGTGACGAGCAAATTTACCGCCTAACCCCTTAAATCCGCTCTTGTCCGTAGCTCCCGTAATTTGAGAGATTACATTGCTTATAACACCTGCTACGCCATCTTCAAGCGACTCTTTAAACTCAACCTTTATCTCGCCTCTTACCGCAGGTTTATCTTGATAGAGAACTTTAAGCCCTGTATATGCCGTTATATAAGCACCTGCTACAGTAGGACAACTGTGCCCGGCAGCTTTTACTACCTCAAGATAGTTAAACTCATAAATGCCATCTTCAAATGCGCCTAAAATCTTAGCTAATGGATCTACAACCTTAATAGTATCTATGCTATCAAAAAAATCCGGATATTTCATTTTCAAACCTTTTTTAATCTGTTTTTTGTAAGCACTTTTGCGCTTATTGTTACTCTATCGCTCATTAAATCAAAAACTTCATCAACCTTCAAGGAGGCTATATCAATAACTTTAGCATCTTTAGAAATCTGCGCAAAACCTTTTTTGCTCTTTAGTTTTGGATTGTTTGATTCTAGCATTTTTTGCAGGGTTGTCACTTGATTTTGGGCAATATTGATTCTACTACTAATTACATGCGGAAATCTTATTTTAATGGATTGTATCTCTTTAAAAAAGCTCTGCATTTTAAACGAGATAGTTTGATTATAGGAGTTTTGCAGCTGTTTTACATCTTCGATTTTTTGAGTTATCTTCTTCTTGATGGAGTGTCCTGCATATAAATTTATCAGATGCGTCAACTCTTGTTTGGAGTTATAGATTTTTTGCATAACTCTTTGTATATATTGTGCTTCTAGGGAGTCGAGGTATTGGTAGAGTTCATGACTATCAGGCAGTACCATCTGCATAGCGGCACTTGGAGTCGGTGCTCTTAAATCTGCTACAAAATCGCTTATTACCCAATCTATCTCATGTCCTACAGCAGAGACAATAGGAGTTTTTGCTCTAAATATAGCATCAGCAACACTCTCCTCGTTAAAGGCCCATAAATCTTCTATGCTTCCACCTCCACGACCTGTTATAATAAGGTCATACCCCTTTGTATCCACTCTGTCTAGGGCTTTTACAATAGAGGGTGCGGCATTATCGCCTTGGACTAAAACATCATAAATATCAATCTCTATTGCTCTATATCTGCTACTAGCAATACGAAGCATATCGGCAAGTGCAGCTCCCGTTGCAGATGTTATAAGGGCAATTTTTTTTGGAAATTTTGGGAGCTCTTTTTTTCTTGCGGTGTCAAAATAGCCCTTAATAGAGAGTCTGTTTTTCAACTGTTCATAAGCTAGAGCCAAAGCCCCATGCCCTGAGGGCTGAATTGAGAAACAGTTTATTTGGTATTCGCCACGCGGCTTATAGAGCGTTATGGCTCCATCAAGAATAACCTTCAATCCCTCTTGTAACTCAAACTTCAATTTTGAGGCGTTTCCCCTGAACATAACCGCTTTTATCGAAGATGATGCATCTTTGAGAGTGAAGTAGATGTGTCCGCTGTTGTGAACAGTTACGCGAGAGAGCTCTCCCTCAACGAGAACTCGCTCAAAGGTGCTCTCAAGAACTGTTTTAATCTGCTCGTTTAACGAGGAGACGCTTAACGTTTGCAACGGCAGTGCCTATTTTTTTCTAGCTATTAAAAGAGTTGATATATCCATGGAGAAGCTTTTTGTATATACAATCTCAAAACCTGCATTCTCAAGCTCATTTTTCATATTCTCAACAGTAGAAAAATCCTCTATTGAGTTTGGCAGATACTCATACGCTTCTAAATTTTTTGAGATAAAACCACCCACTTTAGGCAGAATATTATTCATATAAAAGTCTCTTATTTTGCCCAAAAGCGATGGATTTTCATTTTTCATAAACTCTAAGATAACCACAAGACCACCCTCTTTTAAAACCCTGTTAAACTCTTTTAGGGCGGCTTCTCTCTCAACTACATTTCGTATTCCGTAGGTGATGCTTAATATATCTACTGTTTTATCTTTTATGGGAATCTCAGTAGCCTTTGCTATATGATAGTTAAACTTAGGAAACTTCTCTCTTGCCACATTTACCATGCCGTTTGATGGATCAACACCTACTATTTCGCCAATATTTATACTGTTTGCTTTGGACCTTTTTTTCCAAAAATCCATCATATCACCAGTTCCACAAGCAACATCAACAATCTTATCAATAGACTCTTTTGCATAAAACTCATAAGCCAAGTCACAAGCTTTGCGTCTCCAGCTCTTATCGACTCCCATACTCATGACACGATTTGCGGTATCGTAAGTAGGTGCGATATTGTCAAACATCGATACGATTTTTTCTTGTTTTTCCATTCTACTTATTTCCTCTGTTATTTGCTTGCTTCATCCACATAATTATATCTTGCTCATCTTTTTGTACATTTAAAATTTCAAACTTCATATTAGTGCTCTTAAAATTGCTATTTCCACCTATTTGCAAAGACAAAAAACATAGATAGTAATCAACAATATCCCTTGAGAGCTCAAACATTGTTTCTCCGCCTTCAATCATTATGTTTTTATAGTTTTGTAAAAATGAAAAGTTATCGCTTATAGTAACTTTTCTACCCTCAACGCCAAAAAGTGGAATAGATTTGTCAAACTCCTTACTCCTTGAAAATATTAAAATATCAGGAGCCTTGCCATTTACCATTCTTGCATCAAGAGTCGGTCTATCAACTCTTACCGAATTACCTCCGATAACAAGCAAGTCACACGCATCTCTCATTGCATGAACTTTTGTTCTAGAGGTTGTTGAACTGATGATGCCCTCATCGATTGTGCCGTTTAACCTCTGCGCCCATTTAAAAAAAACAAATCTATTTTCTCTCCACAAGCTAAATGGAAAGAGTAGTCGGCTGCAATCTTCTACCAAAATATTCTCTTTGAGTTCTACTCCGGCTTTTTTAGCTATTTCTGCTCCGCCTGAAGCCACTTCACTTAAATCTTGTGACCCGATGTAGAGTTTTTTTATTTTTAGTTTAGAGATAAGCGATGCGCATGAGGGAGTTTTGCCCACATGCGAACATGGTTCAAGGGTACTAAAGAGAGTTATATTATAAAAGCAGTTATTATGATTTTCTAAAAGATATGTGTGTATTTTGGATGATTCATCAAGATCTAAAATTTTCGAATCGTTTGTAAGTTTAAAATAGGCAGATTTTAGTGCCTCAACTTCAGCATGAGGAGCACCTGCTTTTTTATGAGCCTCAACGGCTAAAATTGCACCCTTTTGAGATACAATAGTACAACCAACAGCAGGATTTGGGTATGTTAAACCCTGATACTTCCATGCCTCATCCAAGGCCAACTTCATGTAAAAGTGAGTATCTATTACCATTCAAAGTAGGTTTTCGCTTTTGAAATATCAGAAAAATCCACTACAATCTCTTCGCTATTAGCATCTAAGAAAATTTTAGAACCTTCAACTCTAAGCACAATCCCTTTGAATTTCTCTTTTGATTTTAACACAATGGTAGCAGCTTCTCCTACGGAGAGTTCAAACTGCTTAATTGTTGTGATTTTTCTCTCAATTCCCGGGCTTCCAACCTCAAGTCTATAATCTCCTGAAACAGGCGGCGATACATCTAAAAGAGGTGAGATAAGATGTGTTAAGTTAACACACTCATCCAAACTAACGTTTTTTCTTTTTTCATTCTCTATCTCATTTGAGATAATGCTGATTCTGTAAATCAAATCCTCCCCATCATTAAGGGTAGAGATATCATAAAGTTCTAATCCTACAGATTTTACAAGCGATTCTATATCTTTTTCTAAACTCATTAGTAGCCTCTCTTAATCTTTGGCTATTTTTTTAAACAGCTCTTCAATATTTTGAACTTTTTTCAACTGCTCATCAAACTCAAATGTAAGGCTAGGAGAGCGAAACCAGCCCTGTTCTTTCATACAAAACGTCTCTATAATAGGTCTTGCTTTTTTGAGTAAGTTTAAAAAATCACTCTTTTCCTGCGCAGTAAAAGAAACGGGATCAATATATACTTTTGCATCGCTTCTTCCTCGTGAACACTTTATATCTATAATATTAAGCTGATGGAGCCTCTTATCGTTTAAAGAACCAAGAGCCTCTGGAATCAGCTCAAGAAGAAGTGATTCTGTTCTTTTGAGTTTTATCTGAGCTTCTGTCACAGAGAAACTTTTTGTTCAATTTTTTTGAATGTTTCAATGACATCTCCGACTATAACATCATCATAGCCTTTAATCATAACACCACACTCATAACCATTGCCAATCTCTTCTACATCATCTTTAAAGCGTTTAAGTGAAGTAAGATCACCCTCATGGATAACAACTCCCTCACGGATAACACGAACTAAACCACCGCGAATAAGCTTGCCCTCAACAACAACACATCCTGCAACCATGCCTTTTGGTGCTTTAAATGTATTTCTAACCTCTGCTTGACCAGTGTTAATCTCTGAAAACTTAGGTGCCATCATGCCTGTTAACATACCAGTCATATCATCAAGAAGTTGATAAATAATTGAGTATGTTTTAATCTCAACATTTTTCTGTTTAGCAAGCGCCTTAACACTACCTGTTGGACGAACGTTAAATCCAAGCAGCACGCAGTTTTCGCTGTTTGCAACAAGTTCAACATCATTTTCAGTAATTCCGCCGACACCCGAGGAGATGATGTTTATTTTAACTTCCTCGTTTCTAAGTTCATTTAGTGCACTTCTAATTGCTTCTAGTGAACCATGAACATCTGTTTTAAGAACAACTTTAAGAGACTTTAGTCTTCCCTCTGCAATCATGCTCGTCATATCTTCTAAAGTAGATTTTGTACTATGAGAAAGCTCTTTGTGTCTATCATATTCATGACGTTTTTGAGCGTACTCTCTTGCTTCTTTGTCACTGCTCATAGCCATCATGACTTCTCCAGAAGATGGAACCTCATTTAACCCTACAACAACCGCAGTATGACTTGGTTTTATATTATCGATTTGTTTTTTGTTTTCATCTATCAGAGCTTTTACGCGCCCAAAAGAGCTACCACACACAACATAATCACCAACGCTTAAAGTTCCATTTTGTACAATTACAGTTGCAACAGGTCCGCGCCCTTTTTCAAGCGATGACTCAACAACAGCAGCTTTTGCCATAGCATTTTCATTTGCTTTTAACTCTAAAACTTCGGCAGTAAGAAGAATATTTTCAAGTAATTCATCTATCCCCATTCCTGATTTTGCAGACATTGGAACAAACTCTATATCTCCGCCCCAATCAACAGGATTAAGTCCGCGCTCAGCCATCTGCCCTTTTACCATATCTGGATTAGCACTCTCTTTGTCCATTTTATTTAGGGCAACAATAACAGGAGCACCGGACTCTTTAGCCAGCTTTATAACCTCTTCTGTTTGAGGCTTAACTCCATCATCGGCTGCTACAACTATAATAATGATATCTGTAACATCCGTACCTCTTTGGCGCATTTGAGAAAATGCTGCGTGACCGGGAGTATCTATAAAGGTTATCGCTTCACCTTGATGCTCTATTGTGTAAGCACCGATATGCTGTGTAATACCACCCGCCTCATCTTGAGAGACTTTTGCTTTTCTAATTGCATCTAAGAGTGAAGTTTTACCGTGGTCAACATGCCCCATAATTGTAATTACAGGAGGTCTTTTCGTGGCATTTTCATCAATCTCTTGCGCCATATCTTCTTCGTAGTTAAAAGCATCTTTAGGATCTACAATAGTAACTTCCACACCAAACTCTTCAGATAAAATCTCAATCTCGTCATGTCCTAAAAAGTCATTTTTAGTCATCATTAAACCAAGGCTAAATAGAACCTTAATGACATCTGTAATTGGGCGATTTAGTTTTTCTGCAAATTCATATACACGGATATCTTCAGGGATTTCTACATGTGTTACAATAATATCTTCAGGCTTATCTTTTGCATATTTTTTTCTTTTATCCCGAGAAACTTTTCTGCCTCTTGGAGCAGCTTTTTTATTTGCATTTCTTCCTATAGGTTTTGGAGGCTTAGGTTTTCTAGGCTCTTCTGCAACAATCTCGTGTCTCTCAGTAGAGTTTAAATCAAGTAGGACAACCTGATCATCCATATCCATAGAAACTTCACT
>Ga0172382_10006103_pt1 | contig 17664 bp, 21 predicted proteins | sample Leawel138RmetaG_FD_122245 | JGI IMG/M metagenome (GOLD analysis project Ga0172382, IMG submission 122245) | Leachate microbial communities from a municipal landfill in Southern Ontario, Canada - Leachate well 138R metaG | ecosystem: Engineered > Solid waste > Landfill > Unclassified | place...
ACCTCGCTGATTTCATTTGCCGTGATATTGGCTTTAACTGTTTTGGTGTAGAGGGTGACTAAAAGCACAATCTCCTCCTTTGTTATATTGAAATAAATAATCCGCACACCTCCAGATTTACCTGTTCCTCCTTGGCTCCAACGCACCTTACGCGCACCTTGTGCACCCGAGATAACATCGCCTGCTTCTGGGTTAGCAGATATCCAGTCAATGAAAGCTAAACGCTCATCGTCTGTCCAGAACTTTGCGGCAAGCTTCTGAAATGTAGGGGTTTCAATAACCGTTCTCATAGCTCATACCTTATACGGGTTTTCCGTACCTTGCAATTCATTTTGACTTTTGAAAAGCAGTGTCGATTGATTCTCACGCCAAAAAGTATAGAGTTCGTAATCAGTTTTTGCGATGACTTAAAACCATTGTTTGATAAGGATCGTCTCATGAAGAAAACAATACTATGCAGCTTGCTATTAACAGCTTTGGCTTCTACGCATGCCAATGCAGGCAACTATGCAGAGTGCTTGCTCGAAAAGCTGCCTGGAGCATCTAATCAAGTTGTAACAACCGCCACCGTAAGAATTTGCTCTAAAAAATATCCCGCGATGTTTCAAGGCGTAAAATATGGCACGGGTCTCAGTATATTTGGCTTTGGTTATAGCAACCCTGATGAATGCACAGCGGATAAAGCCAAAGACACCCAAAGCCATTCAGCAGCTGCACTCATACGAAGTGCTTGTATGCGTTTGTATACAAAAGAAGAGCCTATTGACTTAAGCACAGCAAAGCCTTGGGATGAGTTCAAGCCGGAAGCTGAACCTATTAAAGTAAAATCCGTAGAGACACCAACTGCAGAGGAGCTGGCAAAGGCTATTGCAGCAGATGCCGATAAAGAGAGTAAAGCAGAAAAATCTAAAGACGACAGTCTTATATCTATGCGAGCCTTTGCTCAAGGCGGGGATGTAATCATTGAAGGAATCCTTAATACAGGGGGAGATTTAGACGAGCATATTGCTGCCTCTTTGAAAGAAATTGCAGTCCCTGATCTGATGTTGGAGTCTTGCAGTGCCTTAGGTAAAAAGGGGATTAGCGGTAGTGGCTTGCGATTTATCTACAGGTATTTCAATCGCAATGGCGTGCTAGTTTATAGCAAAACAATCGGCGAGCGTGAATGTCGTGCATATGAATCTACTAGGATTTCTCAAGAAAACCGGATCGATTTGGCAAGCGCAGTATTGGATGAGGATCAGTCGTCTAACACAGTACAAGCTCATTCCGTGGCAGATCAAACCACTGCTCATTACAACGCAATTTACGCCGCTCACCCTGATGCCGATAACATCGTTAAAAGCAGTGAATTTAAAGCTTGGATAAGCAGCCTTAGTGACGAGTGGCGCCGAGAGTATGACCGCGTACTGAGCGAAGGCTCCACCAAACAAGTTATTTCGATGCTGAGTTCTTACAAAGCATCTAGGCGTAACACTGCCGGCGCAAGACAAGTCAGCCCTATATACGACATACAAGAGCAGATGCAAAAGCCTCAAAGTAATGGCTGCGTCTATAAAAGCGTGATGACAAAAGCTGACTATGATGCTTGCGGTATCACCCCTCCGTAATACAGAAAATCTTTTTCTATTTGACGCCTTACCTTTTTCAGGCTACCTTTCTCGCGTCGCTGCAAATTCAGCGATCGGGCTTGGTAACCTGAGATGTTCAAGGCGCACAGCGCCGCGTAAGCGGTTTTTTTGTGCCCGTGTTATGGCGGGCTGTGCGTGGGAGGCGCTCGCGCCTGCCGGTATCCTTGACGCCGGTTTACCAACCTGCGCACAGTTCGCCACCCTTCGCTTGGTAACGAAGGTAGCGAGCTCCATAAGATCAAGGAGTTCCATCATGAAGTCTCTAACTTTCCAAAACACTCAATTCAATATTGTCGATCACAACAACAAGCGTTGGTTGTCGGCAGCAGATATTGCGTGCGCCCTAAACTATGCCAGAGAAGATGCTGTAAGTCGTATATATGAACGTAATTCTGATGAGTTCACTGGCGAGATGACTGAGACCGTCAAATTGACGGCCTCAGGGAATTACCAGAAAACGGTACGCATTTTCTCACTGCGCGGCGCCCACCTAATCGCAATGTTCTCACGCACCAAGGTCGCCAAAGAGTTTCGCAAGTGGGTGCTCGATGTGCTGGATAAAGAAACTCACACACAAACTCAAGCTACTCCTAGTCTTCTCGGTCGCCGCTGGTTAATCACCTTCGATCAAGAAGGAAAAGAGCATGTCAGATCAGTACCTGATGACGCAGTGGTAATGACGCCGTCTCAACTACTCTCATGGTTAGCAGATCCAGAACGCATTGCCGTTGATGCCGATATGTTGTTTCAGTTCGTTGCTGCTGCCAGCGAACGCCTTAGACGCATGCATGGATATCAGGCCGTGCAGCTAAAACGAGCGAAAGAGGCAGGGCTTCAGACGAAGCTGGTTTAGCGTATCTGTTGGCAAAAAAAGCCCTGAGTAAAATCAGGGCTGTAACGTTTGTCTGTTATCTCGAACTAAGAAAGCTCAGATAAAGAAACATGCTAAACTTCATACCACTTAATATGAGGCACCACAGATAAAATATGTCACCTTCATTTGTCACTCCTTTACGCTACCCTGGCGGAAAAGCTCGTCTTGGTGCATGGCTATCTGAAATCATCTCGGCTAATAATTTAGGTGATACGTGCTATGTCGAGCCTTACGCAGGTGGAGCTGGTGCTGCTCTTTACTTATTGAGTAATGGTTTTGTTCCTCAAATCTGGATTAATGATGCTGATCCTGTTATTTATTCCTTTTGGTGGACTCTACTTAATGAAAACGATTGGCTTATCGAATCAATAAAAAACGAAGAAATAACCATTGAAAACTGGCGAAAACACAAATCTATTATCGAAAACCCAGATGATAAAGAAACAAGGGAAATAGGTTTTTCTGCATTTTTCTTAAACAGATCAAACAGATCAGGAATTATTAAGGGAGGTGTTATTGGAGGCATAAACCAAAGCGGAAAGTATAAAATAGATGCCAGATTCAACAAAGAAAAACTTATTCAAAGAATAAATAAAATATACAAACTGAAAGACAGTATAAAAATATCAAAACTTGACGCATTAGAAGTAATAGAGCTAATAAAAAAATCAAAAGAAAAACACTTTATATATTTCGACCCACCATACTTCAACAAAGCAGATCAGCTTTATAGAAATTTCTATGAAGAAAAGGATCATAAAAGTGTATCTAAAGAGATACTATCTTTAGAATCCCCATGGATAGTCACATATGATAACTGTGAAGAAATACGCAATATATATGAATCTGCAAATACAACAGATTTGTCATTCAAGTATTCAACGCACTTAAACCGTCCAAAAGCAAAGGAGCTTTTATTCTATAAAAACATAAAAATATCAATACCTCCCTACATGAAAAGATAAACAATATATTCAAATAAAAACTAATCTAACTTTATTTTTTCACTCCACAACGACCTATGTAAACCATTAACCACAGAAACCTTCTGAAACATTTTATAAAGGTTATCGTAAAAAAGCTGTACACAGCTTTGTTTCTCTTTGTCCTGCACCCAGTAATTAGCTGCGAGTTTAAAAAAAACAAAATTATCATTAAATACTTTTTTTTGTTTTTCTCTTTTCTTCCCAGAAGTTGACTTTCCAGCTTCTCGTAAAGACACAATAGAGGTTTCAATCTCTTCTATACTACGGTTTATGCTTGTAATAAACTTATGTTTGTTCATCCCTGTATCTAGAACATTTTTGCTACTCCAAAAATCAGTTTCATTAACTAAAAAACCCTGTGCATATTTAAAAAGAACCTGCTCTGGGTTATCTGAACCTGGTAGACTTATGACATTATCATTTAGGTTACTTTCTTGATCACCATCCAGTATACAAATAGCATTAAGAGTTATTTTACCCATATATTTATCAGCAAATAACTTTTCTAAAACACCAGATCCAAAACTTACATCAATCAAGTGGAAGTATGAAACTGCTCTACCAAAACCTTCCGGGTCTTTTTCTTTCAAATATGAAAACAAATTTTCTATAAAAAATCTTGCCTCAGGATCTTCAGTCAAAACAGGAATATACTTATCCGTGTAAACATTAAAAGATATTTTATCTTTTAAGAATTTCTCAATATTCACTATACTTGGGCTTTCCAAGCAAGCAACCTCATCATAATTATCAACCAAATATATAACATTCTGCCTAGACTGCAGTAATTTCTCTATCAAATAAAGGCTATGTGTTGTAAAAAAAACTTGTATTTTATATCTATCTGAGAAGTCTTTTACTATTTCAAAAAGCTGAACTTGCATAGACGGGTGTAAAGTTGCATCAAATTCATCTATTATCAAAATACTTTCAATTTCTTTATCACTACTCAACAAAGTCTCATAATAATATTTCAAGCAATATAATGCATTTAAAATAATTCTAATATTATCTTCACCTGCAGAAATAGTATTAGAATCGACTCCATCAACCAAAGAGGTAAAATCAGCTCGTTTTTTTAGCCCTTTAATAGACTGCGACCTTACTTCATTAACATTAATACCAGTAAGCTTTGAGTAAACATCATTGAGACTTGTAATATAATCTGAAGGCAAATTAATAGAAATACTGGTAATACTTGCCTCTTCATGCACCTCCCCAAAAGGAACCAATCTAGCCAATCCTAGATAGATTATAGGCATTACTGGCAAGCTATTACTTTCACCACTACGATATAAAGGCTTCATCGAATACCTAGGGAATTGCGATTGCTTTCTTGAATTATGCCTTCTAAAACCTAAAACAGTCTCATCCATATACTTTATATCATATAAAATACCTGGAACACCTGGAGCAGGATCATTTCCTGTCTTATCTCCTTTAGTTATAGATTCAATCTTAGGATTCAAGTTATCATTAAGCCTTTTAATTGCATCCAAAGCTTTAAGGTCAATTAAATTATTATTTTTAGTAGTCAACTCCTGAAATGAGTTACTTATCATATATAAAAGTGAAGTTTTGCATGTCCCATTAGTTCCTGAAATAGCATTAACTCCAGCAGTAAAATCCAGCTTTAAGTTCTTTAGTTTCTTATATTGTTTAATATCTATCGAAGAAATCATTACAGCTCCATTGAGGAATAACCAACATATATCAGGAATATAAAAAAACCGCTAAAACATAAACAGATATTAGTGACACTGCATCTGCCCACCAATGTACTGGCAAACCTTACCGTCTTGCCTAATATGAGTCGGCCCTGCTCCTTTATTGTATCTCTGCCCTTGATTATCCCAGCAGCCAGCACTGTCGCAATTAGTAATATGACTCGGCGGTGGCGTAGATGATGGTGAATAATCTTCTCTGCCATTATCTGACCCGTAGCATGATGCGGCGGCAGACAACTGCGCAGCAGTAAGCCCGTGCGCTCCTTTATATTTAGTAAGCGCCTCTCTGCATAGTTTGTCTTGCATGCGCCCTTGCTGGTTCGATCTGCCATCACCCACAACAGTAACTCGCATCTTCTGCTTTGGTTGTGACCTTTCTAAACGATCATCAAGAATTCGCTGCTGATATTGAGAGCTGTCTTGCGTGTTGACGCGGCTTGTATCGACCTTTGCAGAGCTATGGTTTGTTGCGCACCCTTGATCCGAAAAAGTAATTTTACCGTTGACATCAACACACTTATAAACTTGTGAGAATGCAATAGATGGTTGTAGTGAGCCCACTGCAGTGATTACCGCGCACGAGAAGGCTTTGAGATTTAACACGGATATTCCATCCCTGAATACAATATTTGTAACCTAGCATAATGCCATCCCTAGTCAATAGCCAAGCAGTCGCCCTCGACACAAGCTGCATGCAGCGCTCAACGTTTCAACTTCAGCTATGTGCTGCTCTAGAATTAGATCCTGGTAATAACCCACTGGTCGCGACATTGTTTTTTACACTAATTTCGGCACTGGTGATGGTGTAACCTAAGGCACTACCACTAAAAAGCCCAGCATTGCTGGCCTCTCTATATACAAATTCAGTTACAGCACCCTAAATACCCTCATTAAAACTAACTAGATCAACATCTGCCGCCAGCGTTCGTAGCGGGATTAACTTTTGGTATTCCTCAGAGCTATACCACTGACTAACAGACTCGTTGCTTGGGAAGCGGATAACGACAGAATGTCCATGACTGTACTGACCGCTCAACACCGAAGTTAGAGCGCCGCGCAGAACCAGCTCACCACCAAATGGCACCAGCGTACTCGGCACTTGGCTACAGTATTCAGCCCATTTCCCAGAATCTTTTACGCTGATGTTTCCAATGATATACGCAGACATTTATCTCTCCTTCAACTGCTTCGATCACACGATAATAGAGATGATTACACAAGCCAATAGTACAACACCTGCACTGACAAGCACTCATCATCATTGCTAGCATCAATTATGATGGAGCCAACATCGATAGCGAAGCCCTACCATTTGCTCAATTTGTCGAGGGGTTTACCGTACAAGCACCTAACCGGTTTAGGCAGCCAAGCTGGCATAAAAATGATTGGACACTTTAAAGATGGATACAGTCTCAAGGCGCTTCTGCCTGAGTTTGAGACGGTGCAGCGACGCTTGACGATAGGTCGAGGTCAGCACTCAGATTGATTCGTAGCACTATAAACAGCAACCTTTGGCCGGAAGTGTTCAAAGCCTTTCTTGGTTTACATCGCTCACATACAGCCAATAAAGCCTGCATCTTTCAATGATTCTATATAAGCAGTTAAAAAATATAAAATGGATAGCAATACACTACTCGGTAAAAGGTAAGTTACATCACTTCAAAACTTTAAAAAACCTCGGTGTATCGGACATATGAGTTGTTCGTCTGGAGGAAATTCAGTAAACCTTGTCTTCTGCATAGAACAAAAACGCCTTGGTATACCTCTTACAACACTGCCCTCGTGAGCGATTATTATTGCTTAAAATAACGGTTGTTAACCTGCAATACTTACGCCATCATCCACAACTTACATAAACAAAATAGGGATAATTTATGGCCTACGAAGAAGAAATTCTGGAGCAGCACTTTGAGTTTGACTTATTCCATAACGAAAGTCAGATCGTCACAGGGATTGCACGACTAGCAATTGATAAGGGCTACAAAAATCTTAGCGCCAAACAGCAGGGGGTTATTGAAAAATTTCTCACGAAGAACTGCAGCGGGGTTACCAATCCAGGAGGACACCACAATAACTGCCAGCACGTACTTGAAGGAGAAGATCTACACGACGCCCTTCTGCGTCTTGCTTGGCTCGAAGAGCCGATGTGTGAGTCATGCAACGACGAGTCGGAAAGATACCAACAGGAATGGGAGAAGATTCAGGCAGAGTAATGTCAGTGAAAGCCTGCTCTTCTAAAGCAAGCACCTTCCACGATAGAAGTAAAAGCCCAGCAGGACGATAAGCTTTTACTTAGGGAGCACACTTTACGAATACAGACTAAAACCTAAAACCGTATAGCTTTATTTCGATAAACGAGCGTCTCAGGTATGTGATTTATTCGCAACATTCGAAGTCACATAAGGTTTCACTTAGTCAGTTCTAAGAATACAGCTTTACATGAACTATATGCGGCACTCAGCGTTTCAACCTCAGCTATTGCTGTTCTAAGGAGTCGAGAATTAGATTCTGGTAGTAGCCCACTGGTCGTGCTGGTGTCTCCTGAACTATTGTCGGCATCGACGGCGGTGTAACTTGCGGCGCTACCACTACATGCCCCACTTGCGGTGACGACGCGCACCCGAATAGGACGATTGGCGAGCTCATCAGCAAGACGAGCAATCTCATCTTTTGCAGCATTATCTTTACCCTCTTGTAGTTGGACCTGTTTATCTAATGCGGCCTGTTTTTCGTCACGCTCTTTAGTTAACTGATCAAGAGTGACTTTTGCTTGGCTTGACTGCCGGCTTACTTGACCTCTTAGTTCTTCGAGCTTTAGCGCTGGTGCCTTGCTGCCGAGCGCGTATCCCATACCAAACACTGCAAGTCCTGTTACCGCTAGTGCTATCAGCATGAATAGTATTTGCCGTAGTTCTGTATTCACTTAATCCCGTCCTCTGTTTCACTGCAGCGTTAATCTGGGTGATGCGAGCCTCTGCGCTGAGTCCGTTAAAAAGCAACTTCAATGCTTTCTGTATCATTCGTCATCACCGTACGCTTGCGCCCTCATACATTTGTCATGGCGTTCTAGCTGCCTTACCCAGACACTCCAGCATCTGTTGTTAGGCTTGCCGTTGATCATAGTTGAGCAGTCGTAGCCACCGGCTCGCTTCCACTTTAAAAGCGACTTGCACGATTGCTCGTATTCGCCTTTCAGTAGATACCTGCGCATGGATGATGAGCGCCAGTTACCAATGCCGTATTGGCCCACAAAGTCTAGGTATAGGTCGTACTCGGTTTGATACAGTGAGACATTGGGTATCGTTGCCCGGAAGTTTTTCTCATCACCGCTCATAAGGTTTCGAGCCAATAGCTCTGCTCTCTGCTTAGTAATAGGTGGGTCAGCCATCTTCACCCGTGTACCATCTTCGTACCGAGTTGAGCCGTGGCCAATGGTTGGCACATCGTTTTTGGTGGGTATGTACGGTTTAGGACTGAAGCCTTCCGAGGTCATCCAAGCTGAGAACCCTGCGGCGCTAATGACCAGCGCCATAACTGATGTTCTAGCGCGCTTACTCATTCTGGCACGCCGCACTCGTCGATTCCCTGACAAGCTCTTTTACGATAGGTCGATTTACTGCTGGCGGAACATTAACCCCATCCCTGATTCGTCGCATTTCAATGTCGTGCAGTTCGATACTGCGCCTAGCTTCTTCTTGCAGTAACTTATCCTGAATCGCTCGTGACCTGTAATTCGTCCAAGCCATAAAACCCGAGATGACAAGACCTGCTATTGCCAGCCACATTTCAAAGCTAATGACTCCAATTGCACCGGCAAACCAAGCTGAAAACTGGCCTACAGTGTTCTTCACATCGTCAGACATAACGTAACTTCCAAATACTGTTTTTAGATATTCTTTAGGAAGTTACGCCATGTGTGAAACTCTACAGGATGAGGCTAAAGCAATACGCTTGCCGCTTTGATATATTAAGGTCTTACCTCGCAATTTATAGAAGCAGCACAAGCAGTTTTCAGGAGAAATGCTATGTGGAACTACATCATGCTTGCTGTCTTTATGGCTCCGATATTCGCATACGGACAGGTATACAAATGCGTAACTGCTGACGGCAAAGTGAGCTTCGCTAACGTGCCTTGCCCAACACCTGAAGGTGTGTCCGAGATAGTCAACACCCAAACCAATCAGATCGGTACATTCGCGACTCCAGAGCAGATCAAAGAAACTGTATATGCCCGCAGTAATCCTTCTGGCTCAGCAATGAAGGTAACTGTCGTGCCAGATCCTCGCGTAGAAGACCCCTCCACCCTTAATGGCTTAATTAATCGCCGTCTACGAGTAAAGGAAGAGGCTATAGCCAAGAAGCGCAAGGAGAACCCTAGCGGTGTGACGGTAGTACACAACTCAAGTCGTGAAAGCCAAGCAGCTCGCGCTGTTCGCCTGCGCCGTGAAGCTCGAGAGCTCGGTCTTACCTCAACACCAAAGGCGACGACTTCTTCTCAGCCTGATTATATGCCTGCTGAAATAAATGACCGCGAAGTCCATTACGCGCCCAACCAGAACCAACTCGACAGACGAGTCCAGCAAATCGAGAATAAGATGAATGATCCGCGCCCACAAGATGGCAGTCGCGAAGCTTGCATCCCTCGAAAGCCCACTCGCGGCATCGTGAGAATAGGCCAGAAAGAAATATGGAAAGGCATGACTAGCAGTGAAGTGCGCCGTGCCATTGGCTCTCCACTGTCGGTGAACTCGTTAATAGTCGGCACAGAGCAATGGGTTTACCGCCTTGCTGATGATCGTTCATTGTTTGTTTACATCAAAGGCCAGTGTGTATCCTCAATTCAATAAGCAAATAAATGCTGCCTACTCAACAGTTCAACATACTGATCGTGCTGCTCTTTCATAAGCTCTGTATGCAGTCGGTGTATGTCAAACTCAGTTATATGGAACCTGTAGGTGTCAGCTCTCGCAACCAGGTTCAAGCATATAAATTAAGGTGCTTGAACCTGATATTCTGTTTGATTTTTAATCACCCCAAAACAAATCTGTACTAGATTTCTCACTGCAGCACACAAGGCTTGCATTTTTGTTTTACCTGCGCTAATTAATCGATCACGCTGTGCTTTAATTTTGCAATTATGTGTACTTGCACAGACTGATGCCAAGTACAGCTTAGCCCTGATTCTAGAAGAGTCTGATTTGCTCAATGTGCCGGCTGTGCTTTCAGCTCTATATTAAGCGCCTGAATGACCTTGAGCACAGTATCAAAACGTGGCTTAGCACCTACAGCAAAAGACTTATAAAGACTCTCGCGGCTAAGTCCAGCATCTTGGGCAATTTTCGCCATACCCTGCGCTTTAGCAATATAACCAATCGCGCGAAGTAACTCGTCGCTATCTCCATCAGCTAAGACTTGTGACAGGTATTCTGCAATAGCTTCATCGCTATCTAAAATACCTGCTAAGTCAAAGCTAGTTAATTGAACACTCATGCTATAACTCCTGCGCCAACGATTTGGCCTTCTTTATGTCGGATGCTTGGCTCGACTTATCGCCGCCTGCCAAGAGAATAATGACCACCTCGCGCCGTATTGTGTAATACACACGATAGCCTGCTCCGACATCAATTCTTAACTCCGACACACCTTCTCCAACGGATTTGTTATCACCTAAATTCCCATTCGCTGCACGATCAATGCGACGAGCAACTGCAACTTTTGCGCGCAAATCTCGCAGGGAATGATGCCAGCGATCAAAATTTTTCGTTTTTTGGATAAGGTAGTTCATATGCTTATTGTATCCATTTAGATACAAATGAAAAGTGGTTTTAAAATATTCACACGAACGACTTGCAATCTCACAACATACAAGACCGCTTCAACGGTTTTTTTGCCTACTTTATGGCGGGCAGTACATGGGGCCACCTTCAGGCGTGCCAAGTCCGTTAACACGGACGATCAACCTATGTTAAAGAGAGCTAGAGATCAGTTTGGACACACTACCGTAACGATGACGGAAGCGTATATTCGTGACAGGAAAGGCAAGAAAGTTATGCCGACAAAGTGAAAGTTCGGAAATAATCAGTAAGTTCGGAAATGATTTTAGCGCTAAAAGCAAAAAATCCGCACTAGGCGGATTCTCTGTAAGCCACTGGCGGTGCGGCTTTGCTATATGGTGCCCGGAGCCGGAATCGAACCGGCACGGTGTTGCCACCGAGGGATTTTAAGTCCCTTGCGTCTACCTATTCCGCCATCCGGGCGGTAGAAGCGTGATTGGAAGTTGCTTAGTGCGTCTCCCAATCGAGGGCGCTAATATATGAGATCTTTTCGGTAAGTGCAAGCTTTTATTGAGGTTTTTTGTTTTCAAAGGTTCTTTTAAAAGAAAATTATACAAAATACAACTTATACGTATCAGTACAAAAGTGAAAGCGCATCTAAAGTCTCGAGCTCTCAGCTTCTTCTATACACGCTGCCGAGTAATGCTTGTAATTACGTTTGCTTGGCTCTTTTTGATACTCCACTTATTAATCATTATTGTCGTTAATTAAAGCCTCTAGCTACGTTAGATCAGCACACTCAGCATTGTACTCAATCTTAACCACATACCAATGCATATCTCCGCTGGGGGTTTGCACGGATACTTCATCATCAAGCGCCTTACCTAAGCAGGCTTTGGCCATCGGCGACTTGAGTGATATGTAGTCGTTGTTGCCGAAAATCTCTTCATCACCGACGATACGAAACCTAATGCTCTTGCCGTCATCATCCTCAAGCTCGCACCAAGCTCCAAAATAGACTTTCCCTTCTTGCACAGGGCTGTACTCAACCATTTCAGCCACTTCAAACAACTTGGTTAAATAACGGATTCTGCGGTCAATTTCGCGCAACTTACGCTTATTGTACTGATAATCTGCATTTTCAGAACGATCTCCAAGACTCGCAGCCCAAGATACGATCTCAGTAATTTCAGGCCGATGCTTACGCAGCAAATACTCCAGTTCGTCTTTAAGTTTCTTATAACCTTCAGCGGTCAAAAGTTTTCGAGTCATGATCACTGCTCACGTATTTAATCTCATTGTTATATGCAAACATAACTAAGCCGCTCACTGCATCAACAGATAAGCGGCTTAGTATGAAGCGATAGAGCTAAGTTTATTTCTTCTGATCAATAAATAAAACGTGCTTAGCATCTTCTTCAGTTGCATCAACCAACACTGCTTCACTAATCCACTGTGCCTGCATCGCATCACCAGTACTGGAGATACTAGCTTGCAGTTTTAAGCGGCCAATGCTGGACAGTTTTAAGTCCGGCAATAATGAGTCAGCATCGGTAAGCGCTATACTAGCCGGCAAATCAGCAACAGTTAAGCGTTTAGCTGCCAGCGGCATCGGCGGACCACTTTCAGGACGAGCAAAGATAAACACGGTATCAGTTGCTGCGGTTTGCTTAGCCAACTCATCACTCAGCGCTACACCAATCAACAATTTAAAATCATTAACTGCAGCCGGAACATCAGTAGCAATCTCCACAGCGGTGTCAGCTGATTGTGGCATTTCAGCTAAACTACTGCGCGCACGATCAATACCCGTCTGAATCGCTTGATAGGATGGATCTTGAGGATCTAAGCCTTTCGACAACTGCGACCAAGCATCAATCGCATCTTGGAAGCGCTGACTTTCAAAAGCAGCAATCCCAACCAAACCCAAACTGGTTGCTTCATTGGGATCTTGGCTCAATGCTTCATCAACTAAATCTTTTATGTTAGCCGTCCACTGATTGCCATTGGAAAAATACAATGCCTGCGCCCATTGGCCGAGCAAGTCTGGTTGACGGCCTACTAACTCAATGGTTTTCTCATAGGCGTGGGCAGCATCTTTAGGCCGCTTTTCACCCATATAGGTGCGTGCTAAGAAATACCATGCGTCAACTGACTCAGGTTGTACGCGCACGGTATCTTCCAAGCGCTGAATCATTTCCTCAACCGTCTTAGGCTGCTCAGCAAGACTCAAGGTCAAGGCGACTTTATCGCTGGCACCCCAATGAAAGTACAAACCCAATCCAGCGATAGGTAACAATAAAGCGACAATCAAAGGCAAAGCGTTACCGAGGCTCACACTCTGTTTTGGGCGCCCTACATCAGTGTCATCCAGCAACTCACGATCAGCCTCAAGCCGCCCCTCTGCAAGCTGATCGGCAGACAGTGCACCATTAGCATGCTGCTCTTCTAGCTCAGCAATATGCTCCTCATATAAGGCAATATTGAGTGCCGTACGGTCCTCTTCAGCTTGATCTTTACGACCTCGGAGTACCGGCCAAAGCAATAAAAACAACGCTGCAAGCAATAGTAGCGTCGCGTAAATCCAAAACTGTGTCATAACGATGGGGTATCCTACTTATCGTGCTTAAGAATATCTGACAAGCGAGTTTTTTCATCGCTAGACAGCTGTTGCTCGTCTTGTTGTGCGCGCGTCGAACGGCGACGGCGTATAACAATAATCGCCACCATCACAAAACCAAACACTAAGAACGCAGCAGGGCCATACCAAAGAATCAACGTGCTTTTGTTAACCGGTGGCTTGTAGCGGACAAAGTCACCGTAGCGATCAACCAGAAACCCGACAATCTGCTCATTACTTTCGCCTTCTTCGAGTTTCTTAAAGATCTCATCACGCATGTCCATTGCAATCGGTGCATCAGAGTCAGCAATGTTTTGATTCTGACATTTTGGACAGCGCAGTTCTTCAACTAACGTTCGGTAGCGATCACGCTCAGCTTGGGTTGAAAACTCATAAGTATCAATCGAGGCCTGCGCAGAGCCAAAACAAGCAAGGGTTAAACCAAGGGCATAAATAAAGCGTTTCATTCGTCAACCAACTCCTGATAAATAGGCGCTAATTTCTCACGCCATACGCGCTTATCCACAACCCCAACAAACTTATGGCGAATAATGCCTTGCTTATCAATAATAAAGGTCTCGGGCGCACCATAGACACCAAGATTCAGACCCAAAGTGCCTTTAGGGTCGCTGATATTGAGCTGGTACGGATTCAAAAAGTCTTTTAACCAGCGCTGCGCATCCGGGGTGTTATCTTTGTAGTTGACACCATGAATCACCACACCTTGCTTGGCCAAGTCATTCAGAACTGGGTGTTCAACCTTGCATGAGACACACCAAGTTGCCCAGACGTTGACCAAGGCGGCGCGGCCTAATAAATCCTTACGGGTAATCACCGCATCGGCGTCATCAACTGAGCCGGTAGAAAACTCTGGGAACGGTTTACCAATTAAGGCAGAAGGCAGCTCACTCGGATCGTTATTGATGCCAAACAGCGCCATCGCGGCGAATAACACCGCACCCAACAGTATGCCAAGTACGGCGAGCAAACGTGCTCTAGACATGTGCACTTATCCCTTTTTCAGTCAAGTTCAGAGTCTCTCTCACTTTTTTCGTGACCTTCACGCGATAGCGACGATCCATGGCTGAGAGAAACCCACCTAGGGCAGTTAATAAAGCACCTAACCAGATCCAACGTACAAACGGCTTAATGTGCACACGTATCGCCCATGCGCCATTTTCCAACGGTTCACCCATCGCAATATATAGGTCACGGGTGAATCCAGCATCGATACCCGCCTCTGTCATAGGCATTTGCTGCACTACATACAGACGCTTTTCTGGGTGTAACAACGCAATCTCACGATCATTTTCGAAGACGCGAACACTGCCTTTATCAGAGATAAAATTCGGACCTTCATAGTGCTCAGCACCTTCAAAGACAAAGCGGTAGCCACCCATCTCTAAAGAATCGCCCGGTGCCATTTTTAAATCACGCTCATCGCTGTATTGACTGGACAACACCACGCCCACAGCCATAAACACCATACCGATGTGTCCCAACTGCATACCCCAATAACTGCGAGTCAGCGAACGCATACCTTTAAATAAGCCTTTATGTCGTGTTTTATCAAGGATATCGCGCACACCAGCAAGCACCACCCAAGCACAAACAAAGAACAAAGCCAGCACAGCAATATTAAAGTCGCGGTACAACAAACTACCAATCACGCTTAATGCAGCGCTGAGTAGAAGCACTGGGCCAAGCATTTTAATCAGCCATTGTCCTGGAGTGTTTTTCCAGCGCGTAGTTACACCCACAGCCATAGTGAACATCAGGATGGCCATTAAGGGGACAAACAAAGCATTAAAGTACGGCGGGCCCACTGACAATTTAGCACCGGTTAGTGAGTCAAGAATCAGCGGGTACAAGGTCCCCAACAGCACCATAGCGGTAGCGACCACTAAAATAATATTATTGATCAGCAGCAGTGTTTCTTTTGACCAGAAGCCAAAACCCACTTTGCTTTTCACCGCTGGCGCGCGGATCACAAACAAAGTTAAGGAAGCACTGACGACAACCAATAAAAATATTAAGAGAAAGACACCACGCTCGGGATCAGCAGCAAAAGCATGCACTGACGTCAGTACGCCTGAACGCACCAAGAACGCACCTAACAAACTCAAAGAGAAGGCAGCAATGGCCAGTAGTACGGTCCAGTTTTTAAACACACCACGTTTTTCAGTAACAGCCAAAGAGTGAATTAAAGCAGTACCGACTAACCATGGCATGAATGAAGCGTTTTCTACGGGGTCCCAAAACCACCAACCGCCCCAGCCTAACTCGTAGTAGGCCCACCAAGAACCTAGAGCAATACCTATACCTAAAAATGCCCAAGCGACCAGTGTCCACGGACGTGACCAACGCGCCCACGCTGCATCCAGCTTACCACCGAGCAATGCCGCAATGGCAAAAGCAAAAGCTACAGAAAAACCCACATAACCCATGTACAACATAGGCGGATGCACGACCAAACCAAAGTCTTGCAGTAGCGGATTGAGGTCACGCCCATCCATTGGCATTTGTGGCAATAAACGCTCAAACGGGTTGGAAGTCATAATTAAAAACAACAAAAAGCCGACGCTGATCAGGCCCATAATGGCCAGCACACGCGCAAGCATTTCTTCCGGCAACTGGCGTGAAAAGATCGCTACCGCAAAGGTCCAACCAGCTAAGATCAATGTCCACAATAGCAATGATCCTTCGTGCGCACCCCACACCGCACTGAACTTGTAGAACCAAGGCAATGCACTGTTAGAGTTGGACGCTGCATAAGCAACCGAGAAATCATCGGTCATAAATGACCACGTTAAACAGCCGAAAGCAAACAGCAAAAATAGAAACTGCCCCCAAGCTGCAGGCTGCCCTAAACTCATCCATTTATGATCACCGCGCCAAGCGCCGACTAATGGAAAAAATGATTGCACTGCTGCAAAACACAAGGCGAGGATCAATGCTAACTGACCCAACTCCGGCACATACAACGCCGCGTTACTCATTTTCCTGCTTCCTTTTGGCCATCTTCGTAATGTTGTAGCATGCCGGTTTTTTCTAAAGCACTACTGACTTCAGGTGGCATATAGTTTTCATCGTGCTTGGCCAGAATTTCATCAGCGATCAATACGCCAACTTCATTCAAACGACCCAAAGCAACGATACCCTGCCCCTCACGGAACAAGTCAGGCAAAATCCCACGGTATTGAATACCCGTATCGGCATCGCCATCAGTGACAACAAAGTCCACTGTCAGCGAGTCTTCACTGCGCGTGAGCGAGCCTTCTTTAACCAAGCCCCCGGCACGAATGCGCGTACCTTGTGGCGCTTCACCATTAGCAATTTGTGTTGGCGTATAAAAGAGATTGATATTCTGCTGCAACGCCATTAGGCCCAGTCCGACAGTCGCGACTACACCCAACAAAATCGCCCCAATAATAATTAAACGTTTTTTACGAATCGGATTCACTGTTGAGCCTCCCGGCGCAAACGACGCGCCTCATTCTTTAAATAACGTTGACGGGCCAGCAAAGGTAACACCACATTCAACAGTAATATTGCGCCACTGATGCCATAGGATGACCACACATAAACTCCATGGTTACCCATCGCTAAAAACTCAGAAAACGAATTAAAACTCATACATTTCTCCCGATCTGCCGTGCCACTTCAGCTTGCGCCCAACGTGTACGCGACTCGCGGCGCAATACTTCAGTGCGCATGCGCATCAACAAGACTGCTGCAAAAAAACAATAGAAGCCGATCGTCATAATTAACAATGGCAACCACATTTCCATCGGCATCGCCGGTTTCTCAGTAATTTTAAACGTAGCGGGTTGATGCAAGGTATTCCACCAGTCTACCGAGTACTTGATGATGGGAATATTAACAACCCCAACTATCGCTAAAATGGCACAGGCCTTTGCCGCACTGTCACGATTAGTGATGGCATGCCCTAGTGCAATGATCCCAAAGTACAGAAACAATAAAATCAGCATCGCAGTCAGGCGTGCGTCCCACACCCACCAAGCACCCCAAGTCGGTTTACCCCACACCGC
>Ga0172382_10006104_pt1 | contig 17664 bp, 12 predicted proteins | sample Leawel138RmetaG_FD_122245 | JGI IMG/M metagenome (GOLD analysis project Ga0172382, IMG submission 122245) | Leachate microbial communities from a municipal landfill in Southern Ontario, Canada - Leachate well 138R metaG | ecosystem: Engineered > Solid waste > Landfill > Unclassified | place...
TCTTGACTTCTATATCTAAGTATTGGTTTGATTGTACATCACATATCATTGAGAATCATTTTATCAGTAGTAATGTTGATGACTACCCTGACTATCTTCACCAACACAAGCAAATGTTACAAGGTCGTTCCATGCTTGTCAAGAAGGCTAAGCCTCTGCCGGTCGAATTTGTTGTCCGTGGGTATGTTGCCGGTAGCTCATGGAAGGAATACTTAGAAAAGAAAACGATTTGCGGCATAAGGCTGCCTGATGGATTGCAGGAATTTTCCAAGCTCGATAAACCGATATTTACTCCTGCAACAAAAGCGGAAACAGGACATGACGAAAATATTGATTTCGATACTGCTGCTGATTTGTTAGGCAAGGAAACTGCCGACTACTTAATGAATATTTCGATTCAACTTTATAGTTTCGCTCACGATTTATTGGAAAAAAAAGGAATAATTTTAGCTGATACAAAATTTGAATTTGGTATTAATTCGGAAGGGAAATATATTCTTATTGATGAAGCTTTAACACCTGACTCTTCCAGATTTTGGCTTAAATCAAATTATCAGCCCGGTGTAGAACAGACAAATTTTGACAAACAGGTGTTGAGAGACTTCCTTGAGACTTTAGATTGGAATAAGCAGTATCCTCCTCCGCAATTACCGGATGATATAATCCATAAGGCTGCAGAGAAATACAAACTCGCTTTTAATATGATTGTTGGTGATAACTCATATATTGATTAATGAAAAATTACAGCTTTTCACTCGACAGGCAAAGCGGAAGTTTTATTGATTGGAAACTGATTGTTATTGTGCTCTGTTTACTCTTTGGAGGAATGCTATCACTATACAGTGCAACAACGGCTTCTAATATTGATGATGCCTTCAACAGACAGCTTATGTCTATAGGCTTGGGAGTAGTTGCAGCCACTGTTATCACATTTATTCCAAAAAATATGATGCGAAACTTGTCGCTGATAATCTATATATCATCAATTGTCTTACTTGTAAGTGTATTACTTTTCGGAGATGTAGTTTACGGTACCAAAGGGTGGTTGCGTTTCGGAGGATTCTCATTACAGCCTGCGGAATTTGCTAAGTTCGGTTTGATATGTATGCTTGCTTATTATCTGTCGTCAAAAGGAATAGCTGTATCAAATATACGCGATTTCCTGATAGCTTCAACTTTTTTATTATTGCCCTTCGGATTAATATTCCTACAGCCCGACCATGGTACTTCATCGGTATTACTGGCAATTTTTCTCGGAATTTTATTCTGGACAGGATTTAATAAGTTTTTTCTCTTTTTTACAGTATCACTTCCCTTCATAATTATTTTGTCCCTCAAAGGGACAATCTTCATGTTGTCAGGCATGGCAATATTTACCATTGCGACTCTATTATTCAGGTCATCCGGTTGGATTTCTAAGGGTATTGTCATCTGTGTATTTGTCGGTATTGCCTATGTATCACCATTGATTTACGACAGCTTGCTCGACCATCAGAAAGCGAGAATAGAGACCTTTCTCAATCCGGGTTCTGACCCGAGAGGCCAAGGATACAATGTAATTCAATCTATGATGGCTGTCGGCAGTGGAGGAATTTCCGGAAAAGGGTTCTTACAAGGTACTCAAACACAGTTACGTTATATTCCTATGCAATGGACCGATTTCATTTACTCAGTTCCGACTGAAGAGTTTGGTTTTATAGGCGGCTCGCTGATTCTTCTTTTCTTTGGATTATTATTATTCCGGACAATTAGTATTGCCCACGAAGCCGATGATAAATTTTACAGCGTTGCCGTCTTCGGTATTGCTACATTGTTTTTCTACCATACCGTGATTAATATCGGCATGGTTATAGGTCTGGTGCCGGTGATGGGTATTCCTCTGCCCTTTCTGAGTTACGGTGGTACCTCCATGATTGTAAATTTGACCATGATTGGATTTTTGCTTAATGCTTACAGAAATCATCGCAGGAAACGTTTACTATAAATTTCATATTTAAATTCAGATATTTTCCCCTCGAAAAAATATAATATTTTATGGAGCTTTAAATTATCTTTAAATAAATCGGATTTTATGATACGATTCTGAATATTTCATGATTAAGATTGATAATTATGGGTTTAGCTTTACGATTATGAATAATTTAAAAAAAATAAATCTTAAAAATATTAAGGATTTATGAAAATACCGACAATAAACTCCGCTTTTGTTAATAATAAATAAATATGTCAAAATTTAGATTTGTAATAACCGTTTACATATTTTTATTTTGTCTAAATCAGTAAAACATATTCAATCGTTCCATGATAAATTTAAATTCTGCTTTTGAAGATGAGTTGTATTTTAATTATCTTAAAGATCCTGATTCCGTAAGTCCTGAATGGAAGCAGTATTTCGAGAGAGTACACGGGAAATCGGTTTTCGTAATAAACGACAAACCGGTGCCGGCAACTAATAATTATGGAGTAAATGAAGTAACAGTTCCAATAACAAAATCAACGATTTCGTCACCCAGTGTGCATGGCATCAATAATGTTCATGATTGGGACGGATTTTCCGAAAATGAAACTCAGCACATCAAATCAATGTATGACAGTTTGGATATCCCTTCGGCTTCTTCGACAAGAACAATGGCTGTCAAGGCACTTGATGAAAATCGCAGGATAATAAACAGATATCACCAAAAATTAAAAAAATCAAAAGTGTCATTCACTCATTTGTTGGCTTGGTCTGTAATGAAAAGTCTTATGAAGTTTCCAAGACTTAATGATTCATTCGAAATCAAAGGCAACAAAGCTGTCAGAGTCTTAAAACAAAATATTAATGTCGGACTTGCAATTGACTTGGTCAGCAAAGACGGCAAACGAATCTTGGTAATCCCAAGTATAAAGAATGCACAATTGCTATCATTTTATGATTTTGTCCTTGCTTTCGACGAAATACTCTTTAAGGCACGAAACGGTAATCTTGAATATTCTGATTTGACAGATACCACAATCACTCTGATGAATCCCGGCATGATAGGTACCAGCTTATCAAATCCAAGATTATTCAGAGGACAGGGGCTTGTCGTCTCGGCAGGAAATATTGATTATCCTACCGAATTTCAAGCAGTCAGACCCGATGTGCTTACAAAGTTGGCAGTATCGAAAGTAGTAACTATTACCGGCACCTACGACCATAGAATTATTCAAGGTGCTGAATCAGCAGAATTTTTAGCTTATATGAACAGATTGCTTTTAGGTGACGATCAGTTTTATGAGCAAATATTTTACAGCCTGAGAATTCCGTTTGAACCTATTAAATGGCAGAAAGATTTTTCATCTGAAAAATTCAGCTTTATCCCCGGCAATGACGACATCGAAAAAGGTGCTCACGTCATGCAGATGATTAATGCATACAGGGTAAGAGGTCATCTGCTTGCTTCAGTGAATCCCTTAGGATTTGAAACTTATTATTATCCTGAGCTTGACCCGGCTTACTATGGGTTTACAATTTGGGATTTAGACAGAAGGTTCCACGCAGATGATACCTGGGAAAATAATAATATGCCCCTTCGGGATATCATTGAATTACTCAGAGAGACTTATTGCGGTTCAACCGGAATTGAATTTATGCACATTCAAAGTCCGGAAGTAAAAAATTGGATAAAGAAAAAGCTCGAATCTACAAGGGCAACAATTAATTATACAAATGAAGAAAAAATTCAGATAATGCAAAAGCTTATCGAAGCGGAAGTATTTGAAAATTATCTTCATACCAAATTTGTTGGTCATAAGCGTTTTTCACTCGAAGGTGGTGAAGCATTTATTATTCTTCTGGATAAGATAATGCAAGAATCCGCTGATCAGGATATTAATACTGTTGTCATCGGCATGGCTCACCGCGGAAGACTAAATGTATTGGCTAACAATATCGGTAAGTCATACACCAAAATTTTTAATGAATTCGAAGGACATATTGACGAGGATACTTATCAAGGGTCAGGTGATGTAAAATATCACTTGGGTGATAAAGGTACTTACACGAGTATCAATGGCAACAGATGCTATGTTATGCTGTCGCCTAATCCTTCTCATCTTGAATTGGTTGACCCCGTGGTTGAGGGAATGGCAAGAGCTCTTGAGAATGAAATCGGTGATAGGACTTACTACAAGGCATTACCTGTGCTAATACACGGTGATGCTGCTTTTGCCGGACAGGGAATTGTTGCCGAAACACTTAACTTGTCACAGCTTGACGGTTATAAAACCGGTGGTACTATTCATATCATAATCAATAATCAAATCGGTTTTACTACGAGCGTAGAATCTTCACGCTCCACGATTTATGCTACAGATATCGCTAAGATGATACAATCTCCGATAATACATGTGAATGGAAATGACCCCGAAGCTGTTCGCTCTGCAGCGGCTTTTGCCTTTGAATTCCGTGCTAAATTCAAAAGTGATGTTATCATTGATATGCTTTGCTACAGAAAATACGGTCATAATGAGGCTGATGAACCGACCTATACACAGCCCTTATTGTACAAGAAAATCAAACAAATGACAAATGTAGCGAGTATTTACGAATCACAACTTCTTAAAGAAGCAGCTGTTACTCGTGAAGAAATTGATATTTATTACACTCAGTTACGCGAAAAACTTGATGATGCTTATGCGAGACGCAAAGAAAAATCATATTCATCTACTGGAATTCAATTGACTGATAAAAGTAAATTAGTATTTGAAGATTTTGATACAGGTGTTGATAAAGCTACTCTGAATGAAATTGGTGATGCATTATCTAAATCACCCGATGATTTCATTCTTAATCCGAAAATTTTTAACTTGCTGAAGAAAAGAGCTGAAATGATGAATTCGGATAAGCCTTTGATTGACTGGGCTATGGCTGAATTACTTGCTTTCGGCTCCTTGCTTGTGGAAAATAAAGAAGTGCGAATTTCGGGACAAGACTCAAGACGAGGTACATTTAGTCATAGACACGCTGTTTATACTGATTTTGAAAGGGAATTTGATTATATTCCTCTGAATCATATTCGCAGAAATCAGTCTGTTTTAAGAATTTTCGACAGTCCGCTCTCCGAAATGGCTGTACTAGGTTTTGAGTATGGTTACAGCGTCGTTTCTCGTAATGGATTAACACTATGGGAAGCACAATTCGGTGACTTTGCAAATAATGCTCAAACAGTGGTAGATCAATATATTTCTTGCTCTGAGGTAAAATGGGGACAGACTTCTAATTTAGTTATGCTTCTTCCGCATGGTTATGATGGACAAGGACCGGAGCACTCCAGCTCAAGATTAGAAAGATACTTGCAATTGTGTGCAGAAAATAATATGTTTGTAGGTAATTTTACAACACCGGCTAATTATTTCCATGCTTTGAGAAGACAAACCATTATGCAGGTTAAGATACCCATGATTCTCATGACTCCTAAAGGTATGTTAAGACACCCTATGGCAGTATCATCTGTTGACGATTTGGCATTAGGCTGTTTTGAGCATATCATTGACGATACATTTATTGATAATAAGTCATCTGTCAAAAAGGTTGTATTTCTATCGGGAAAACTATACTATGATATACATCATGAGAGATTGAAACGTAATATTAAGGATGTTGCTTTGGTACGCATAGAACAACTCTACCCGTTCCACACTGATTTGTTTAAGGATATACTTAATTCCTACAATAAGGATGTTCAAATTGTTTGGGCTCAAGAAGAACCACAAAATCAGGGGGCTTGGATGTTCATCTTTAATATTTTCTTTGACATTTTAAGAGAACGCTTACAATATCTAAAATATATCGGTAGAAAGGCAGGAGCTGCTACCGCCACTGGAATTAATAAGATACATCAGAAAGAACAGGAAAGCATAATTAATGAAGTTCTTGCTTAAAATTAAAAAATCCCCGTTATAATTAATGGGGATTTTTTTTCATTATACCAAACTGAAGTACTGTTCTCGAAAATTCATACAGTGCTGAAATCGAACACCTGCCCGGATATTAAGGCGAAGAATTAGACATATTCTTTAATCAGCAATTCACCTTTTGATGCGTAATAAACGCCCTCGACAAGTGCTTGAAGTTCGTCTTCACCCGGATAAACATAAACAGGAGAAATGAAGGCAACTCTCTTGTTTATCCATTTTACCAGAAGTTCGGAATAAGCTAAGCCGCCTGTAATTAAAATAGCATCAATCCTTCCTGATAATACTGTTGCAGCAGAACCTATCTCTTTAGAAATTTGATAAGCCATTGCGAGGTAAACCATTTTGGCTTTTTGGTCTTCATTTTTGATTCTTTTTTCTACTTCAGAACCATTATTCGTTCCGAGATAAGCTACCATTCCACCGGCACCGGTTATCATTTTTCTTAGCTCATGGAATTGATATTTGCCTGAAAAGCATAGCTTTACAAGAGCTCCAATCGGCAGGCTTCCGGCTCTTTCAGGTGAGAAAGGACCCTCACCGTCCAATCCGTTATTAACATCAATCACCCTTCCGTTTTTATGAACGCCGACGGTTATTCCTCCGCCCAGATGCACCACAATCAGTGATAAATCCTCATACTTTTTACCTTGTTCGCGTGCAAATCTCCTAGCCACAGCTTTTTGATTCAAAGCATGAAAAATACTCACTCTCGGCAGCTCTGGTCTGCCCGAATATCGAGCAATATCATCAAGTTCATCTACCACTACCGGGTCAACTATAAAAGCATTTGTTTGTCTGTCGGCACTTTTGGCTATTTCATAAGCTAATATTCCACCCAAGTTCGAAGCGTGCTCTCCCATTATTCCGGTCTTCAAATCCCTTAACAGAGCTTGATTAACCTTGTAAACTCCACCGGGAATCGGCTTTACCAGTCCACCTCTGCCAACGAAATAGTCTATGGTTTCAGGGCTGTCATTTTTTTCTTTAAGAAAATTTAAAATACAATTTTTACGAAATTCATATTGGTCAATAATTGATGAATATCTATCCAGTTCATCTACACTATGCCTTAATGTCTTATCATAACACAAAGTCAATTCTTCGAATACAGCAACCTTAGTTGATGTTGAGCCGGGGTTAATAGCTAATATTTTCATCTCTTTACCTATTTATTAATATGATGCGGCAAGAGCTATAGACATAAGTTTACTTCTGTCTGTGTCAGCTCTCGACGTTAAAACTATGGGCACAGCAGCACCGAGTATGACTGCAGCGACTGTAGCACTTCCCATGTAGGTAAAGCTCTTATACAGTGCATTTCCGACTTCAATGTTTGGTGCAAGTATGAGGTCTGCATCACCCGCAACCTCACTATCAATTCCCTTCTGATTAGCAGCTTCTTTGCTGACGGCATTGTCAAATGCAAGAGGTCCGTCAATCATGCAACCTTTTATTTGCTTTCTTCTGTTCATCATTGTCAAAATAGCTGCATCTGTGGTTACGGGCATTTTCGGATTAACTCCTTCTATTGCGGCAATAGCAGCTACCTTAGGGCATTGAACTCCCAGTCTGTGGAATAAATCTACTGAATTGTTGATGATTGAAATTTTATCATTAATATCGGGAGCAACATTCTGTGCTGCGTCTGTTAAGGCAAGCAGTTTATGATAGTATGGAGATTCGAAAAATCCGATATGTGATAGTAAGTCACCCTTTCTCAATCCGGTTTCTTTATGCAGTACAGCTCGAAGATAGTCCGGAGTTGTAACAAGCCCTTTCATCAATACATGAGCTGCACTGTCTCTGACTAATTGTACTGCAAGCTTAGCGGACTTTGCCGCATCTTTTTCGTCTATTAATTCAATTTTTGAAATGTCGAATTTAATTGAGTCTGCTATAGACATAATTTTGTCTTTATTGCCAACTAAAATTGGCTCAGCGATTCCTTCATTCATTGCATCTGCAACAGCAAGTAAGACATGTAAATCTTCTGCTGCCGCTACCGCAATTTTCTTATGTGTCTTTTTCTTAGCTATGTCTATAAAGCTGTTTAACGATTTTAGTTCCATATCATCACCGTTGTTGATATTATTATCACAAATTTTTCATTTTTTCTAGAAACAAAAATACGAAAATGTATGTTAATATGAAATTAAGTTTATTAAATAATTATAATTTTCCATACAAATCTAATTTTTATTATGACAGTTCGTCAAATGGTGTATGGTGATTTTTTGTTTCACTTTTTTTAAAAAAGGTAATATAATCATGGCTCTAAAAGTTGCTATAAACGGGTTTGGTCGTATCGGAAGATTAGTATTCCGCGAACTTATCAACAGGAAAGCAGATGTTGAGTTCATAGGAATTAATGACTTGACAAATGCTCAGACGCTTGCACACTTGTTTAAATACGACTCTGTGCACGGCAAATTCAAAGGAGAAATTTCCGTAGAAGGAAATAATTTAGTTGTAAATGGTAAGGCAATACCTGTATCAGCCGAAAAAGAAATTAATAGTATTCCATGGAAGAATGTAGATATCGTCATCGAATCAACCGGAGTTTTCACTAAGCGTGATGCTCTTATGAAGCATATCGAGACTTCAGGTGCCAAGAAAGTTGTTCTCACTGCACCGGCAAAAGAAGCACTCGACGCTACTGTTGTACTCGGCGTAAACGATTTTGTACTTAAAGGCAACGAGAAGCTGCTTTCTAATGCTTCATGTACCACAAACTGCCTCGCTCCGATGGTAAAAGTACTTAATGATGAGTTTGGTCTTGAATCCGGATTTATGACTACAATACATGCTTACACCAATGACCAACGCATCCTTGACCTTCCGCACAGTGACCTCAGACGTGCTCGTGCTGCTGCTGTCAATGCAATTCCTACTACTACCGGTGCTGCTAAAGCAGTTGCTGAAGTAATGCCTGAAATGAAGGGCAAACTTCAGGGTTATGCTGTTAGGGTACCTGTTCCTGATGGTTCAATTACCGACCTTTCAGCAGTACTTTCCAAAGAAGTTACTGTTGAAGAAATCAACAATGCTATGAAAAAAGCTGCTGAAGCTGAATTGAAAGGTATCTTAGAATATTCTGAAGAACCACTGGTTTCAACCGATATAATCGGTAATCCACATTCTTGCATCTTTGATTCTAAACTTACGCAAGTACGCGGTAATCACGTTAAGGTTGTAGGATGGTACGACAACGAGTTTGGATATTCCAACCGTATATGTGATCTTGTTTTAAAATTAAAAGATATGATTTAAATCTTTTTCTTTTCTTTCAAGGGCTGAAATATTATGGAATTTCAGCCCTTTTTTAATTTCTTTATACAATAATATGTATATACGGTTCCAAATTCATACTTCTCGATTTTGATGTCCGAAAATTTTCCCGTACTCATTATTATACTTTTAAATTTATCATCGTAAGGGAATTCCTTGATGGTCTCAGGCAAATACCGATATGCTATGTCATTACCACTAAGTAATTTCCCAATAAATGGAATGATAAATTTTGAATAAAAGCTGTATAAATAATTAAAAGGCGGCGAAGGCAAGCCAAATTCCATAATTGCAAGCATACCTCCGGGCTTCAGTACACGTGCCATTTCGTTAATGGCATTAGTCAGCTCCGGTATATTCCTTATTCCGAAGGAGATGCTTACGGAATCGAAATACCCTGATTCAAATTCAAGATTAAGGGCATCACCTGTCTTAAATGTCAGGTTTTCCAGACTTATGTCCTTGCGAATATTTGCTTTAATTATCATACTTTCTGAAAAATCAACACCGATTACTTCATTTTCGGTTCCATACATTTCAACAATCTTCGTTGCAATATCACCGGTACCTGTTGCTACATCAAGATGTTTACCGGCGACGGGGAGTTTGATTCTCTTCACAAATTTGTTCTTCCATACACGATGTCTTCCAAAAGAAAGCACATCATTCAACATATCATATTCTCCGGAGATATCCGAGAACATTTTTCTGACAGAATTACTCATTTTTTTTTCCTACAAATCCATATTTTCGGAAACTATTTCTATTGTTTCAATGACAGCTTTCCCAAGATCATCATTAATCACTACGAAGTCAAATTTATCTTGATATGATAGCTCTAATTCGGCTCTGTCAATTCTTGTCCTGATTTGTTCTTCTGTTTCAGTACTGCGGCTGCGTAGTCTGTGTTCAAGAGCTTCCATTCCGGGTGGGGCAATAAATATCAATAATGAATTTTCTGGATAATGTGACTTAATGGACAAAGCACCCTTGACATCTATATCGAATATCAAGTAATTATTATTTATTATAGCATCATCAACCACACATTTCAAAGTACCGTAACGATTTCCAAAAATCTCTTCACTCTCGATGAATTGATTAGTATTTATCCTGTTTTCAAAATCTTCATTACTCAGATAATAATAATTTACTCCCTCTTTCTCACCCTTTCTCATACCGCGTGTAGTGGCAGAAACGGAAAATTTCAATTTGGGGAATTTTTTCATAAGCTCTGCGGCTATTGTAGATTTACCTCCTCCACTGGGAGCCGAAAGCACAAGCAAATTTTTATTTTTCATTTTTAAAAATATCCTTTAATGATTGTTCAGTCTCTGATTTTAATATGAGACTCAGTTTCTTCTTCCAATATGTTCTTGAAGATGCGACAATTTTCTCGTAAAAACTTTTTCTTACCGATAACTCCTGATTAGACAATAAGCCTAAAATTTTCTTTAATTCTTTGTCATTAAGTTCAGCTTTTTCGAATACTCCAATGAGCATTTTTCTTGCAAACAGAGAATTTTCTTCCGCTAACAAATCCTCAGCAAACTCAATATCGGGATTCAGACCTCTTAAAACACCTTGATAAGCAGAATATTTCACAACTTGTTGCTCGTCAATAAAAGCAGCCCTTAGAGTTTCCAAATAACCTTTATTTTTGATAAATCCCGTCAAATAAGCAGCTCTGGCTCTGACAAAAGGATGCTCGTCATTAAGCAAATCTTTGATTACATCAATATTGATTGAATCCTTGATGTCCACAAGTGAGTGAAGTGCAATTTCTCTAATTCTCCAATCTTTCGAGTTCCGTCTTCTTTCTATTAGTTTGTATGATCTACCCGGATACGATTTAGAATAAATCCTTGAAAACAAACTGAATAAATCTCTGTTATCGGAACTTAAATACTCAGAGAAATCGTCAAAATAGTCGTACTTACCTAATTCTGACATTTTTGTTAAAATTTGTTCAATAGCTTGGTAAGTCCTGGGATTTGTCGAATGAAGATTATCCTTTATTACTTTAATCGTATTTTCACCTTGCTCGGCTAAGGCATCCCTTGCGGGAACAACAAAATCTTGATATGCATCAAGTTGATTGGAAGCGATTATAAATAATTTTTTTGAATCCGCAGGAAGCTTAAAATTCTCTTCTGATTTTTTTACAGATGTATTCACGGGTGTACCTGTCGGAAGGCTGATATCCAAGCATAATCCGTATGTTGATTTATGATTAACTTGATTATTTTTCAGAGTGTCGCAATACGAGTCCGTACCGTGCGAATCAATGAACACTCCAATCATACCCATTGAGCGTCTAAAGTCTGAGTATCCCATTGAATTACTTTTATTAACAACCATGTACGAATCGTCGCCGGCTCTATCGAGGAATAGCGATATTGCGTTAGCATTTCCTCCACCGAGTGACAAACCATCAGCTGAATATCTATCGTTTCCTGACAAACTGAACAGAGCTCCGTAAGCGAAATCGTGACCGCATCCTTGGGATACGCTTCCGGCAGTAAATATATCACTGCCCTTCAAATCTATTAATGAACCAAAAGCAAAATGTACTCCACTGCCTTGAGCATATTGATGTGCCTGGTATCTGTCATTACCCGAATAATCAACAATTCCTCCGCATGAATACCAATAACCTGTGCCCTGTGCGTATATATCAGCAGTGTAATTATCGTTACCATCGTAGTCAAACAACAGTCCCAATCCGCCACTTGCCAAAGGTCTATACCCCAGGGCAGCCCCTTGACAGAATGAGAGGAACCTGTCACTGTATCTCAAAGCATCTTTCGAAATACTTGATGATAGATAATTATCATTTCCTTTCTTGTCGGCAAGTATTCCTATCCCGGCAGTAAATCCAAAACCCTGACTGTATGAGTGAGAATTATAAACATCATTGCCGGACTTATCGTATAAAATTCCTATTCCGAATGCGGCAGCACCCTGAGATAAATTTTTTCCCGTATATGTGTCATTACCTTCAAAATCGTGTAAAATACCGACTCCAAAATTTGCACTGCCGAGTGAAATATTTCCACCGGTATAATTGTCGTCACCTGAATAGTCAAATAACAAATTGATACCGAAATATGCTCCACCCAAAGAGTAATCACCACCAATATAAGTATCGTTTCCTGACAGGTCAGCAATAATTTTTATTGGTGTAAGCAGTGACAGATTCTTATTTGTCTCTTCTAAAATATACTTGTCGTTCCCGCCTAAATCTATTATGAGAATATAATTACCCTCATAAGTATCATTTCCGGTTCCTCCGATACCTATCATACCCAATTTGGTTTTGACAGTTCGAGATTCTATACCTGATTTTAGCTCTTCGAAATTTGCCTTCGTCAGATTATTCAGTTTCAAATAATATCTGTATAGTGATAAACCAGTATTATATATCAATGATGAATTATACTTGTGTGCTATACTAAAAAATATTTTCGAAGAATCGTTCAAACGTTTTGTTTCATTTTGGAATGAATAAGGCTCATCGGATTTTACATCATTATATAAAAGAGAATCGGCATATTTCTGTAAAAATTTATTTTCTTGATTATTTACTATTAAATCATCTTTGTCAACTAAAGCAAGGGCTTTGATTAACGGAATGAGGTATTGTTTAACTATCAATGAGGCAGGATAAGAGAACACGCTGTCAATATTGACTCCGGTATAGCTGTTTATCAACACATTAGCCATGAAGTCATCATATTCTATAATTTCAGATTTTCTTACATTTATTAGGTTTGCAATTTCTTGAAGATTTTCTACATTCAGAGGGTCATCGGTATTCTTTAACATTTCCGACATACTTAGTGTAAACTCATTAGTATAAATCACATTCGAGAACATATCATTGACACAGTTTAGTCTGTACCTGTCAATACTTGTGTAATCGTGCGGCAACCATAAATCCGAATATTTCATGTCAAGGATATTCATACTACTGTCAATGATTTTGTAAACATCATTGTCAATTAGAATTTTATCGAAAGCCTCTGTCCTAAGTGTAAAGGCGATGATATAAATAAATATATATTTTTTCAAATCGTTGTCCGTGTTATATACAAACTAAATTATATTAGCACAATATGCCATAATCATTCTTCAAGTACATGTATTATATTCAAAAGATTACCGTCAATATTATTAAGCGGTTCGATATCGAACAGTTTACATAACAGCGGGTAAATATCAATGTTATTTAACGTGTTGCATTTATAATTCTTTTTAAATGCAGGTCCTTTTGCAAAAAAGATGCCTTGCATATCCAATACCTTGTTATCGTAACCATGTGCAGCTAAACGATCTTTACTCGTCTGATTGTTTTGAACAAACTGCCAACCATTGTCTGCTATCAGCAATATTTCCGGCAAATATGGATGATTTTTGTATCTGTAGCGCTCTGTTATTTCATCTTTCTTATAAACTTTAAATCTATTTTCATTATTTTTAAGCCGAGAATATAATATTCCGACGGAATCTTTATGAGTATCAATCATAGCCATAGTACTGTAATTATAAACCGAAGGTTTACTGTTATTTCCAATCAAATCGTTCAGATTTATAATCCTTTCTGAAGATATGTCAGCCATACCATGGTCAGACAGTATTATCAAATTTACTCGCTCGCTTAAGCCCAAATCCTTTATGCCGCTATCTAACAACGCAATCATACTGTCAACACGTGTAATACCCTGGTTTAGTTCTTTTGAATCAGTACCATAACTATGAGCCTTACTGTCTGTCTCATCAAAATAAAGCATGATAAATCTCGGCATTAGTGAATCAGGTAATTTCAACCATTCAATGACACCTGCTACTCTCGTTCGATAAGGTCTTTCATGCTCGTAAGATTCAAAATAATCGGGTCTTCTGTATTCTAAATCCATTTCAGAGCCGGGCCAAAAATATGCTGCAGTCTTTATGCCGTACCTGCGTGCAGTTTCCCAGAATGCTTCTCCTTTGTACCATTTAGATTGAGACACATGTGCATGTCTGAGTGAGAATGTATCACCGGTGATTGGATTCAAGAAATAATTTGCTATGATTCCATGCTTCTCCGGTACTAATCCGGTGATGATGGAATAATGATTCGGAAATGTCATACTGGGAAACTGTGGCTGTAATGTAAGGGCACGAACCCCCTGCTCTTCAATTTCCTTTAATTTTGGTGAATATCCCCTGTCAGGATAATCCCATCTGAAACCATCCAATGAAACAAGTATAACAATTTGTTCATTATCCTTACTTTCTAATTTAAAGGCTGTAAGTGATGACAACAACAATATCGCTATAAATAAGTAAGTTTTTCTCATCATATTATGATTAATTTCTGTCACTAAAAAAATTAATGTCTATGCAAAAATATAAACTTTTAACGAGTTTTTGAGCATAAAAAGGTAATATACTGATTTTATCAGTACTTAATATCATGTTTTCTAATATTATTGATGTATAATTCTTTGAAATTTTATTATATTTGTACAAATAATCAAATACTTTATAAAGTTTCCGAAGTAAACTGACGATATTTCAATAAGATTCGACTATATGAGCACTTTTGAACTTACAAAATTAAAGAGTCTGCTGAATGTTCAAGAGAAGATTCAGCCAAAGACATACATTGACGAGCTAGCGGAAAGCGGCTTGCTGGATGATTATTTAGAAGTGTTCTTTAGACACAAGTTATCTTCTGACGAGGATTTCAAAGACAGAATTTATAATGCTTACTACAAATATGCCGATTCAGCTAACGAAAATTTGGAATTTTATTATCTTGAATCAATTTGCGAAAGCCTAAGTTTTTTTATCGAATATACTGAGACATGCAGGACACAAAAGCTTTAAGACCTGAGATAAAAGGCCTCTTCGAGACTATCAAAAATCAGGCTATCAAATATTCGGAAGCATTTGAACTTTTGGACTACCACAGAAGTGAGTACGAGAGGTATATCAAAGAACTAAAATCTCTCTATGACGAGATTTATGTGTCAACAGGAAATGAAATGTTCCAGTTGCGACAGAAATATGATGATTTAACAAAAATCCTGAAAGTGGAAAACTCTAAGATTAGTCGGAAATACTCGGAACTAAAAGATTTAAAACAATTGCAGGATTCATATTTTTCAGCTCTCGAATCAATCAAGTCAATACAAACTTCACTCGAATCACAGTATTCTATGCTGAAAAAAGGATCTGATGATTTCAATGAAAAAATTCAGGATATTAAAAATTCTGCAAATTCTAAGGTTGATGAGTTTATCAGTGTTTATTTAGACAAAATTGACGATACTCTAAAATCTCAAAATCACAAGTTTGAGGATAAAATTAATAATAAACTCAGATTAATTGAAGGTAAAATTATAAATAATGATGAAATTTACTTTGCTTTCCAAGAAAAATACAAGAGCGATATCAAGAAAGTTCTTGATGAATTCGACAAGACAAGAAGAAATCTTTCTGAACAAGAAAATTACCCCTTAGGTGATAAAGAAAATATCACGACTTTGGTCCGATTTAAAAATGAACTTAACGAAAAAGTTAACAATATTGAAGAAAATTTTGAAGTAATTCGTAACAAAATAGAATCCTTAGATAAAACAATTGATAGATTTTCTCCAGTAAATCAAGATAAACACTCAACTGTTCCACAGACAATAACAACAACAGGTGTTAGTAGCAGTGATGTGCTGATTAAAAAACTACAATCACAAATCTCTGAACTGCGAAATAAAACAACATTAGCAAATACAATTGCCTATATTTCGATAGGTATTGCCTTGCTTACTCTTATACTTTTATTTGTACTTTAGCAAGTTACTGCATTCAGCTTGTTTAATCTTTTTACCCCATAAGTTTATAAACTCGATGCAGAGTCAGGACTTCATAATAATATCAAAAACTTAACAAAAATTATTTGCAAATTAAGAAAAATTATGTTATTTTTAAAGTTAATATTTTGTTAAACAAATGGCGGAGCAATTCTTCCGCAATGGATATACCCCTTAGTATTCTATTTCTTTTAACAGGAATAATATGTCCTATGTTCTCAGCAGTGATATATTATATGTCGCAAGAAACCATAAATTCATTAATTGAGGACAATTATAAAGCAGCCCAAAGATTAAGGGATTTGAAAAATGATTTCGATGAACTTGTAAATGCGTTCATCATATTAGAATTGATTAGTTACACGGTGTCATTTGCAGTATTGTCAAAAGCAGTTCTGCATGAAATATTTTTCGGCTCTGCACTCATGATTGTCTATGTCTCGGTAAGTGTCGGATTTATCGCAATCGTATTACTGTTACGTTTTTTCTTCCAGTCTGTAGGTATTAGATTTGCCGATGCACTTGCAGTACAATTGAATATCCCTATTTACATACTATGTATGCTTTTAAAGCCTGTTACTCTTCTTATCATACTAATGAACAAACCGATAAAAGGTACTCCAAACGCTGAGGAAAGCCGTGAGGAAATTTCAGAACTTGTCGAATCAGCTCATGAAGAAGGTGCAATAGAGTCGAGGGAGTACAGGATATTAAAAAATATCATTCACTTCAGTGATGTGCTTGTTTCAGATGTAATGACACCCAGAACCGTTATTTTTTCTTGCTCAGCCGATAAGACTGTTGATGAAGTCAGAACTATGTCAGAACTTCAGATGTACTCGAGATTTCCTATTTGGGAAGGTGACTCGGTTGATGACGGAATAATCGGTTATGTCATGACGAAAGATGTCCTTCTTGCTGCATTAAAAGGCAAGGGCAACATGAAAATCAGAGACTTCATCAGAGAAATTTATTTCATTCCCGAGAATGCGGAGCTTGATGAAGCCCTCGACAGATTTTTGAACCGAAGACAGCATATCTTGATGGTCGTTGATGAATACGGCGGTATCGAAGGATTGATAACTATGGAAGATGTCCTTGAAACAATTCTTGGCGTAGAAATTGTTGACGAGGTTGACAGGGTGGTTGATTTGAGACAGCTTGCCAAGCAACGCCGAGATTCAAGAATTGCATCACTTTAAAGCTTTTGATATCAATGATAATTGTTACTGACAGCCCGGAATTTTCAAAATCATATTTCGCAACCGAAGATACCGTAAATAAGCATGGAACACCGTTCTATAGAGAAGCTGAACAAACTTTTCTCAAAGGTGATATTTATAGTTATAATTCAGATATATCATTTTGGAAATATGCCTATATAACTGAGTTCGCAGAAGATTCCCAGTTTGACCAAATTCTTAGGCTTTGCGGCAATAGAACTGCTCTGAGCAATAACACAATTTGTATTGCAGGTTCAGGTAAGAAATTTCACGGGTTCAGAAACAGACATTGGGAAAGTCATGTAGGTAATATTCATTTAAGTTGTTATTTCAAACCTTTCGCTAAAGCGTCA
>Ga0172382_10006105_pt1 | contig 17661 bp, 16 predicted proteins | sample Leawel138RmetaG_FD_122245 | JGI IMG/M metagenome (GOLD analysis project Ga0172382, IMG submission 122245) | Leachate microbial communities from a municipal landfill in Southern Ontario, Canada - Leachate well 138R metaG | ecosystem: Engineered > Solid waste > Landfill > Unclassified | place...
CTCCTTTCCTCGTTATAATAATATATGTTGTAACGAGGACAAATTCAAGGACAATCGTATCAAAACCTACTGTTATTAAGAAGTTGTGTTCATTTTCTCGTTACATTTGCTCGGGAGGTCAGGCTCTATGTCGTAAAAGACCGCCATCCGGCCATGCTTGAAGATGATGTTGTGCTCGGGCACCGCGTGGTCGCCCACGGCTGCCGTGTGAGACGGGGGCAATACCTTGTGACCTCATGAAGACTTACGGGACATCGTGAGCCTGTGAGGCCCTGAAATACCGGGAATGCCACACTCGAGCGCCATAAAACCACTTGCAAACGGAGTATCCGTTATAGGAAAATAGATGAAGGCGGCTGCCGCATTGCTACCGGAACGATATGAGGAGACTTGAGACGACCTTGAAAATGAAAGAACAATATTCAGCCCAAAAAATGATCTCCCGCCCGGTATTATGCTTTGTGCTGGCGCTAGCCTGCCTCATATGGTTTGCCGGAGAGGCGAAAGCGCAACGCAACGCGGTGTCGACGGAAAAAAGGCAGAGTTTATCCGAGATGGATAAACTCTTGCAAGAAAAGAACGAGATCAGGAAATCACGCTTCAAGCTTCTTCAAGACGAAAGCGCCTATCAGGTACAGTATTTCAAACCCGTTGACAGGCTGCGCAGACAACTCGACACCCAGGAAAATGATCTTTACGCCGAATGTTCCGACGGTAAAGACTTCAAAAACCTACAATACAGTTTTTGCCTGGCGGAACTTAAAAGATTCAACGATGATGTCAAATACTACAATGAACGTCTCGATGCTCTGAAATCAGGGCTTATCAGCCACAAGCAGGAGTTCAACGCCAAAATGGACGGGCTTGACAGTAGAGAACGGGAAGTGGATCACAAAATAAGCTCACTGAAAGAAAGACCGCAGCGCTAAAAAGCACACTGCGGCAGCGGCAGGGGTGTTATCCGTTATGTATATTGTTCTCACATCGCATTCCAGCCATTCGTTTCAAAAAAGTAAGATCCTTCTAGCAACGCCAGGCAACATGTCAGGATGGTACCGCGGGCAGGAAAAGATGCTTACATTATTTCAGAGTTTGAAAACTCCTGAATAAAGAAGCAATCATAAAAACAGAAAAGGAGGTTACATCTATGGAAGACCAAAAATTGTACGCTTTGCCCGATCTGCCTTATGCATACGATGCTCTCGCTCCATACATGTCAAAGGACCTGGTAACTCTGCATCACGACAAACACCATGCGGCTTATGTCAATGGCGCAAACGCGATCCTCCAGAGACTGGACAAGGCAAAAGCCGACGAGGCCGATTTTGACACCAAGGCAACATATAAAGAGATGTCGTTTCATATCGGCGGCCATTTACTCCATTACATTTTCTGGGAAAACCTTGCACCTGCCGGCAAGGGCGGCGGCGGTGCGCCTGCCGGTGCTCTCGCTCAGCTTTTGGACAGGGAGTATGGCTCCTTTGGTCGCTTCAAGAAAGTATTTTCACAGGCCGCAGCCAGCGTTGAAGGCTCAGGATGGGCGACCCTTACATTCTGCAAACTTACGAACAGACCGATCATTATGCAGATTGAGAAGCATAACGTGAATATTTACCCGATGTTCAGGATCCTGATGGCCCTCGACGTCTGGGAACATGCCTATTATCTCGACTACAAGAATGATAGGGCCAAATTTATAGAGGCATACTGGAACATAGTCAACTGGGGAGCGGTCAGCAAGAGTCTGGAAGAGGTATTGTAGAGAACGTTCTAGGTTAAGAATTAGGATAGCCGGGATCCGTGGATCCCGGCTATCCTTCTCTTCCGATCTTATTCCGGCAAGTTTTTCTTCAAGAAAATCTGATCCCGGTTTTTTTTGAGAAATTAAAAACGTAGAACGCAGAATGTAGAACGTCTTTTAGTCTCTACGGCGATCTCTTTCTGAGATACACCTTCCGGGCCAGTATTATCCCGTATGTGATAAGAAGCAAGGTGAGCACGAACGCGGCTATGGGAATGAGGAGGGAAAGGATGGAGACTATTGCCGATGCGAGAAGTTCCAGGCTTGCGACAATGAAATTTCCGAAACCACCTGTAAAGAAGGATGACTTTGTACGCAAGGCAACTGTGGCACCCTGAAAAAGACCTGCGATGCCGCCGCCGGCAATGATCGAGATGGTCCATTTCAATGCAGGCGGGATATCCGTTATCAGCGAGGCGGTCACTATCGTCCCGGCGATGACACTGATCGGCGACGCGATGCTATCCATGATATTGTCGAGCCAGGGGACGTAATATGCAACTATCTCGAGTATCGTCGCGAGACCGAAGGCGATCGTGACCTGAATCCCTGCAATCCACTCAAATCCCGGTGCAAGTCCGATATACCCGAACATAGAAGCAAGATTAAGGGCCAGGAGCGGGAAAAATATCCTGAAACCGCACGCGGCACTGAGCCCGACCCCGGTCAAGATGGCAACAGCCATCTCGATATGTTCGCGTGATATTCCCATTTCATAATTTGATACCATTCCCCTGATCCGGTCAATATAAAAAGGTGATGGGGAACAGGCAACAGGTAATCGGGAAGACAAAAAAGATATTGCGGTGCCTGGATCATTTTTTGGTTTTCAAAAGTAATTAAGTGTATAACCCGAAATTCCAGCCGGGCAAGAAGGTACTCTGATCAAAAAAGGAGAGCTGATATATGGGTGAGTCCAACTCATAACGAGGGGCCGGGGATACCGAAGGCGGCAGAGTCAATTGTTTCATAGGCCCACTCTATGCGGTATGCCGATACGCTCAAGAATATTTTTGAATTTATTCTCAATGTCCGGAAACAGGCCGGATTTGATCTCAAACCAAATGCCGGGTCACCCGGTCGTGATATCATGTTGGATAAGACGATCCGCATGGATTGGTTCGCCCAGATCAGCGAAAAAGCCGTTGGCCCGGGAGACCTCGTGACGTATCTGGACCCTGCTGGCCGGAAAACAATGGGCCTCATCGAAAGTTATGATGCCGGACAGAAAACGGGAAAAATGTATGCCATGGATGCTTCCCGGGGAGAGGTTTCGTCCATCGAATTCGCGGATGCCTACCTGGACAGCGCAAACTTCCTGCGCCCTAAAATGGATCTTTTCATGGGAAACCTCGCCGGGCTATTTGCCGGCATGGACGAGGACCATGATGACGAGCAGAACATGGACCCGTCATACCCGTCTCCCGAACCACACTAAAGGTGATGGTGAAAATGGGTTACAGCAAACATCCTCCTGAACCGTCCCGCAACCAATAGCCTGTAACCCATCACCCATCTTCATTTTTTGTTGTAACTCCGGGATGAGTTGCACGGTCACCCTGACAGACCCCTCCGGAACTTCCCTATTGTCGCATGTATCAAATTTAATTCGGAAAAATATCTATTCTCATATAAAAAACACGCTTGCCTTCCTGAAATACTAAGAGGTATACTCAAGAAAAGCAGGGTGGTGCCCGATTGGCGCTATAATAGATTTTCACCCGTGCGTGCCGGAGGAATATGGAGTCTTTCACTTAAACCAAAATCTATTCCGTGCATGGAGTACCACGATGATCATCGAAACACAACATTTTCCTTCAAACAAAAAATGCAGGAACGGAATGTTCTTGGTGGCCATCGTTTTCCTCATGATCGCTGTTTTTTGCTGCGGCTGCTCGAAAAAAGCCAAACAGCCGCAGCGAGAAGCCGAGGTAACGGTCCTGACGGTCAAACAGGCCGATACACCCGTTGCATTCGAATTTGTAGCGCAGACACAGAGCTCTCACGAAGTTCAGATACGGGCACGGGTCAGTGGATTCCTGGAAAAACGGGTATATACCGAAGGCGCTGTCGTAAAAAAAGGCAGCACCCTTTTCCTGATGGACAAAAAACCGTTTCAGGCGCAGGTCAATGCCGCTGCGGCAGTGCTCGCCCGGCAGAAATCGAATTTTGAAACCGCTCGCAGGAACCTCGAACGTGTAAAACCGTTAGCCGAACAGAATGCGCTTTCCCAAAAAGACCTCGACGACGCGAAACGCAATTATGAAACGTCCGCCGCAGAGGTCGAACAGGCAAAGGCCCAGCTCGAAACGCAGCAGCTAGACCTGTCCTATTGCACGATAACGTCCCCCATTACCGGGATAACAAGTGCGGCGATGGTCCAAGACGGCGCCTACGTGAACCAGCAGAACAACCAGTTAACCACGGTATCGGTCCTGTCCCCAATGTGGGTCAATTTCAGCATATCTGAAAACGATGTGAAGAGGTACGCCGACAGGGTTGCTGCCGGCCAGATCATCCCGCCAAAAAATTATAATTACGAGGTTGAAATAATCCTGGTTGACGGTACCATCTTCTCCGAAAAAGGTATGATAACATTCGCTGCCCCATCATATGACCCGAAAACCGGCACATTCATGCTTCGATCGAGTTTCCCGAACGCCAAAGGAAATCTCCGGCCGAACCAATACGTCCGTGCCCGGATGAAAGGGGCCATTCGGCGCAATGCCATATTGATACCCCAGCGTGCCGTCCAACAGGGCGCCAAGGGACATTTTGTCTGGGTTGTGAACAAGGATGGAAAGGGAGAGTTCCGACCGATAACCATCGGTGATTGGTACGGTGACGGTGTATTCATCGATGCGGGCTTAAGGACAGGCGATCAGATCGTCATCGACGGTATGCTTGGCGTACGCCAAGGCGAGCCGGTCAAGATCATAAAGACGGCTGCTGCGGAACAACCGGCTGCCAGACCCAGTGAGGCTCCGGCGGTAAAAATTGAACCTGCACCCCCCAAGCCTGCTCCGAAACCCGAAGCTTCGCCAGCTCAATCAACCACCCCGGCAAAACCTGTCGCCAGGCCAGAACCCACCGGAGCTAGCGGGAGCGCAAAGCAGGGGAGGTAGGGAATGTTCTCCAGGTTCTTCATCGAGCGCCCCATCTTTGCTACCGTGGTCGCCCTCATTATAGTCATCGCAGGGCTTGTGGCGATGAAAGTCCTCCCCGTAGCCCAGTATCCGACCATAACACCGGTCCAGATCCAGGTCACGACAACGTATCCGGGTGCCGATTCTAAGACGGTAGGTGATTCCGTGGCGGCACCGATCGAGGCGCAGATAAATGGCGTCGATAACATGATCTACATGACATCGACGAGCTCGAACACCGGTCAGTTGACCCTGACCGTATATTTCACGTTGAACACAGATCCCGACATTGCCCAGGTCCAGGTCCAGAACCGGGTAAACCTCGCCCTACCCCAATTGCCGGAAGCCGTGACCCAGTTTGGTGTTTCCGTCGAGAAAAAATCATCGAATATATTGATGATCGTTTCAATTTTTAACAAGGACGGGCGCTACACCGCTGATTATGTCAATAACTATGCAAATGTCTATGTCCTCGATGCGGTAAAGCGGGTGGAAGGCGCAGGCCAAGCCCAGATCTTCGGCCTGCCCGATCAGGCAATGAGGATCTGGATGAACCCCGACAGAATGGCGTCGCTCAGTATCACAACGACGGATATCCAGCAGGCCATCGCGAAGCAAAACGCCCTCTGGGGTGCCGGGCAGGTCGGCCAGCAGCCAAATAATCTCAGGGTCCAGTTGACCCTCCCCGTCGTTACCCAGGCCCCGTTCACGAATCCCGCGCAGTACGAGAACATTATCCTCAAGACAAGCGCAGATGGCTCCGCCATAGTGAGGGTCGGTGATGTTGCCCGGGCGGAGGTAGGCAAGAAACAATACATTGACGATAACAAGGTGAACGGGATATCAGCGACCCCGGTCGCCGTGTATCAGCAGCCAGGTGTCAACGGGCTCGATGTATCGAAGGCCGTCCGGAAGACCATGGAAGAGCTGAAAAAGTCAATGCCGGACGGGATGGATTACAGTATCACCCTCGACACCACTGACTTCGTTCGTATCTCGATCGAGGAGGTCGTCCACACACTATTCGAGGCGGTCATCCTTGTCATTTTCATCGTTTACCTGTTCCTCCAAAGTTTCCGCTCAACCATAATCTGTACTGTTGCGATATTCGTTTCGCTCATAGGTACATTCTGCGGTATGCTGGCACTCGGTTTTTCGATCAATATGCTTACTCTCTTCGGGGTGGTGCTCGCCATAGGCATGGTTGTCGACGACGCGATCGTCGTCGTCGAGAATGTCGAGCGCAATATGGTGAAAAAACACATGCCACCCAGGGAGGCGACGATCAAAGCCATGGAGGAGATAGGCACGTCCCTCATAGCCGTCGTCCTCGTCATGGCATCGGTCTTTATCCCGGCAGCATTCCTTCCGGGAACGACAGGACAGCTCTATAAACAGTTTGCCATCACTATCGTTATTTCGGTAGCCCTTTCCGGTTTTACCGCGCTCACGCTGACACCCGCAATGTGCGCCATCATGCTCAAGCACAGTCAACCATCCGAAAAAGGTATTTTAAAATATTTCAACCGGTTCTTTGCGTGGTTCAATCGAGGTTTTGACCGTTTCACGGTAATGTTCGGCGACCTGGTCGTAATGATGATAAAGAGGATGACCATCGCTTTCGGCGTCCTAGCGCTTTTGATCGGCGGACTCCTGTACCTTTTCCATGTAATCCCGACCAGTTTCGTGCCGAATGAAGACCAGGGTTATCTTATGGGAATCCTGCTCATGCCGGATGCCGCAAGCTTAACGCGTACCACGCGGGCTGCCGACGAGATCGACAAGATCTTCGCAAAACAGCCGGGGGTCAAGGACCGCACCGTCATTAACGGTTACAGCCTTATCGATGGCCAGTTCAAAAGCAATGCCAGCACGTTCTTCATCACACTCGATGATTTCAAAGAACGTTACTCATCTATGAAAAAAGCCAAACAGGAAAACGCGCGGGCTGTCGTTCAAGGCGTCCTGGCACAATCCGGCCATTTGCAGAGCGGCATCTTTTTCCCAATTATTCCGCCCGCCATCCCCGGCATCGGCACGACAGGCGGATTCGAGTTCTGGATTCAGGACAAAGAGGCCGGAGATCCGGCACGTCTGTATGACGTCACCCAAAAATTCCTGGAAAAGGCCCGGATGCGTCCTGAACTCTCCAGTCTCAATTCCACCTTCAAGGCGGCGTCCCAGCAAGTACGGGCAGATGTGGACCGTTCGAAGGCCATGCTGCTCAACGTCCCCGTCGAAGATGTCTACAGCACTTTACAGGCGCAGTTCGGGTCCGTTGTGGCGAGCCAGTTCAATCAGTATAGCCGGGTCTGGAATGTGACCCTTCAATCAGACTCGCAATTCAGACAGAGACCGGAAGACATAACGAGGCTTTACACGCGGTCCAGGACCCAGGATATGGTCCCCCTTTCCGCAGTCGTTTCGACCAAATACGTAACAGGACCGGACCTGATATCGCGATTCAACGGTTTTCCGGCCGCACAGATCACTGGAGGGGCGGCACCCGGCAGGAGCTCCGGTGAAGCGATCAAGGCCATGGAAGAAGTGGCCAACGAGGTCCTTCCGCAGGGATACAGCTTCGCCTGGTCGGGAATGGCCTTCCAGGAAAAGCAATCGGGTGGCACATCGTCCTCCGCCTTTATCTTCGGGCTTATCATTGTCTTTCTCATTCTTGCAGCACAGTTCGAATCATGGGTTATGCCGGGTTCAGTTATGACGGCGGTGCCGTTCGGTATCCTCGGTGCCCTCTTTTTCAACTGGTGCCGCGGGCTCGAGAACGACGTATATTTCCAGATAGGCCTTCTCGTGCTCATCGGGCTTGGTGCCAAGAACGCCGTACTTAGGGTGGCCTTCGCATCGGAACTGCGCAAGCAGGGCCTTTCGATCATGGACGCCACGATCCAGGCCGGTGAACAGCGCTTAAGGCCGATCATCATGACATCGCTCGCGTTCATCTTCGGCGTCCTGCCGCTCGCCATAGCGACCGGCGCAGGTGCCAATGCCCGTCACTCTATAGGTACCGGCATTATCGGGGGCATGATCGGGGAAACCACGCTTGCCATGCTCTATGTACCTCTCTTCTTCTACCTCTTTGACGGGTTGGCCGAACGAGCCGCAAAGAAGAAAGAAAAGAATGGAAAAACCCCGGAGGTGGCTTCAGGAGAAGCTGCCAAAGACCTCCTGCCGGATAAAGGGGAGAACTGACATGTATAGATACGCGCCACTCGTTCTCATTATACTCTCCGTTCTCATAGCGGCGGGTTGCGCAATAGGCCCGGACTACAACCGTCCCGTGATGGATATCCCCCAGGCTTTCAGGTTCGACGGGGAAGGTTCGCGCGAGGTTGCTGACAGCGAATGGTGGAAGCAGTTCAATGACCCTGTTCTTGAAAAACTCATCGTCGAGGCTCTTGCGAACAATAAAAGCGTCAAGATAGCTGCCGCGAACGTCAACCGCGCTTCAGGCATGCTCATGACAACCCGTTCGGGACTTTTCCCCCAAATATATTATAACGGTACCGCCGAACGAGTCCGGCTATCCAAGAATACCATTCAGCAGGTCCCGGAAAACCCCTACAACAATTTCCAAGCCGTGGGTTCCGCAAGCTGGGAGATCGACCTGTGGGGACGCATACGCCGCCTGTCGGAATCGGCAAAAGCCAATCTCTACGCCACAATAGAGGCGCGCCGGGGCGTTATCTTGTCACTGACAACAGAGATCGCATCGACATACATTCAACTGCGGGGGCTTGACGAACAGCTTCGCATTGCCAACGAGACACTGAAGACCTACGAGGAGTCGGTAAGGATATTCGAATTGCAGAACAAGTACGGCCAGGTATCGGGAATGACCGTACAACAGGCCCGGTCGCAGTATGAAACTGCCGCGGCCCAGATCCCGCAGATAGAGGTTGAGATCGCTAAGACCGAAAACGCGCTTTCGATCCTCCTCGGCCGGAATCCCGGGGCCATCGAGCGAGGTGTAAAGCTCTCCGACCTCAAGATGCCCCCTATTCCCGCGGGACTCCCTTCGGACCTCTTAGAGAGGCGGCCCGACGTGCTGCAGGCGGAACAGAACCTTATTGCTGCAAATGCCCAGATGGGCGCGGCAAAAGCACTGTTCTTCCCCGCCATATCCCTGACAGGCGTGGCAGGATTTGTAAGTGAGGAGTTGTCCAAACTCTGGCTTGGCCCTAGCAAATTATGGAATTATGCAGGAAATGTTGTCGGTCCCATTTTCACGGGGGGTGGTTTGTTGGGGCAGTTCAGGCAATCTGAGGCGAGCCGGGAAGCGGCTCTATACTCTTACCAGCAGGCGGTTCAATCCGCTTTCGCCGATGCCGAGAATGCCCTGATAGCCCGTAAGAAAATACTCGAACAGGTGGCGGCAGAACAGAGAAAAGTGACGGCATTCCGGGAATATGAAAGAATGGCCGAGCTTCAGTACAATGCCGGCTACACGCCCTATCTTACAGTCCTCAACGCACAGCAGGAACTCTTTCCAGCCGAATTGCAGGCCGTACAGACGAACGCAACGAGCTACATTGCGGTCATAAACCTGTACAAGGCGCTCGGCGGCGGATGGATCGCCAAAGGAGAAGCGCTCACAGTCCCTCACGAAACGGCAAGAGAGGAACAGGTTGACGACAAAGGCTCAACAACTCAGCACGAACCCGGGAAGGAATCTGTATCTCCGAAACCGGAAAATGAAAAGGATTGAACATTCTTTAAAGAGTTGAGTCGATTAACATCGGCCCGACAGCACCCCGTTTCCACTGATCACACATGAGAATTGAGATTGACTCACGCCGTCCGGGCTATATAATTATGTTATCTTTGCTATTTATGGGGGTGAACCCATGCCGATCGGAGAAATATGCAACCGTGAAGTTGTCATCGCAAGGAGAAAAGACAGCATCGCGCAAACGGCAAAACTCATGCGCGAATATCATGTGGGGGACGTCGTCGTCGTAGAAGAAAAAGAAGACCGGGCTATACCGGTGGGAATCCTCACAGATCGTGACATTGTCGTCAAGCTGATCGCCAGGGATGTACCGCTCGATAGCGTGCTTGTGGGAGATGTGATGAGTTCCGATGTGGCTACAGTCCCGGAGTATCGCGGGATATGGGATACCATCCAATACATGCTGGGAAGAGGCATCAGGCGAATTGTGGTGACAGATGACAGGAGCAACCTAGTGGGGATACTCTCCACGGATGATCTGCTCGAACTGTTGTCAGGGGAACTGTCGGACCTGGCAAAACTCTTCACCAGGGAGCAAAGCAGGGAAAGGAAGACCGGTGGATAACGAAACCGATAGTATAAGGCCCTACGAGAATGGTGCGGTTCAATTTTCGACGGGTTTCGTCGGCACAGTCAACAGTATTGACCTCGCGGGCTTCCGGTACCGCCTTTTACCGGCAGCTGGCAGACGGGCGAACTGGATCACGCCCAGTTCCTGAGTTTCATCGCCTCTCCGCAGCAGATGATATCGCACGTACACACAGTTACACACTTCGTCAACCGATGCTGCCAGCCCGCAAACATCGCACCGATAAGCATCGCCCTTCTTCATGACCTTCTTGCTACCCTTTTCTGGCGTCTTTTTCCGCCATTGTCTCCTCCTCTTAACCCTGTGCAGGGTTTTTAGGTATCAAAGCTCCTCCAATGAGCGGAATACATGTACTGGGAAAATTGATGTCAAGAAGAATACGGTCAGTGTTGTCCCCGGTGCACTGTGGCAGAATAGGCTGATATAATGTCATTCTGCCTTTAAAGCAAATGCTATCGTTCAATAATAAAAAATATTTACGACAGGCAAAAGCGATGATTACCAGATACAATAAGAATTAATAGAACAACTTATATTCCATAAATCAATTAGATATATCGAAACTAATCATGTATACTTGAACTTCAATTTCCATTACAAAGGAGTGGACGTGAACAGATTAACGAACATCTTTTCAAGCCGATGGGGAGTGATAGGAACCGGATTGTTTATCGGTGTTCTTGCCGCTCTCTTGCAAAAGAGCGGGAATCCCGGGAACATGGGAGTTTGTGTCGCCTGCTTCATACGTGATATTACAGGTAGCCTGGGCCTTCACAGGACCGATATCGTCCAGTACCTGAGGCCCGAGATCCCCGGTTTCGTCCTAGGGTCTTTCATTGCGGCATTGATCTTCAAGGACTTTAAACCTCGTGCCGGCTCAGCTCCGATGGTGCGCTTCATCCTTGGCGCCTTTGCGATGATCGGCGCTCTGGTGTTTCTCGGTTGTCCCTGGCGTGCGATGCTCCGGTTGAGCGGTGGTGATTGGAATGCCCTGTTCGGCATAGCCGGATTGGTGGCAGGGATAGGAGCCGGGTCGTTTTTCCTGAAGCACGGGTACGATCTGGGCCGCTCTCAGAAGACACACGCGGCTGCTGGCTTGGTCCTGCCTGCAATAGCGGCTGCTTTCCTGCTCCTCATTCTGCTGTTCCCCGGGACCTCCGGCCAGGGACAAAGCGGCATACTTTTTTACAGCGTTAAAGGACCAGGCTCCCTGCACGCACCGGTTCTGATCTCTCTGGCAGTCGGATTGGTCATAGGCTTCGTGGCACAGAGAAGCAGGTTTTGCACAATGGGTGCGATTCGCGACCTCATCCTTTTCCGGCACACGCACCTGCTTTCGGGCGTTATCGCCTTTGTTGTGGCAGCCTTCGCCATGAACCTGGTGCTTGGCCAGTTCAAACCCGGCTTTGAAGGTCAACCCGTTGCCCACACCATGAGTCTCTGGAATTTCGGGGGAATGGTGCTAGCCGGGTTTGCTTTTGCGCTTGCGGGCGGATGTCCTGGCAGACAGGTTTTTCTGGCGGGGGAAGGCGACGGCGATGCGACCGTTTTTGTTCTTGGTATGGGAGCCGGAGCGTCTTTTTCTCACAATTTCGGCTTGGCAAGTTCAGCAAAGGGGGTGGGGCCGCATGGTATTGCGGCCGTAGTGATTGGTCTTGTCATATGCATCATTATCGGTTTTACCATGATAAGGAGGACGGCATGAGCCAGATAATTGACGCGCGCGGTCTCTCGTGTCCGCAGCCGGTTCTTATGACCCTCCACGCCATCAGGAAGCTGAAAGAAGAAGAACTGATCGTCCTTGTAGATACGGACGCGTCCAGAGAGAATGTCATTCGTTCCGTTTCATCCGCGGGATGGGATATTATTGCCGTGCAGAACGAAAACGATGCTTACCGGATCACAATAGCCAGGCGCTAAACGGTCATAAAAGGGGGAGCGCTCAAACACTTCCTTCGGCAAATACGCCCAAACCTTTGATGTTCCCCCCGCTCCATTGTACCATGGTCTGGGCGGCGACGTTCAGTCCTTCCACGATGTACGCCCGGTCTATTCCGGGGACTGCGAAGGAATAGAAAAGGACGTTGCTCGTATCAGGCTTCACTTTCGTTTTTTCATCCGCCCCCTGACAGAGTACGCAGATGATGTCCTTCTCGTCACGGAGCACGATCTCCGCTTCTTTCATTATGAATTGGCGGCCTCCCATTCCGGCACACATTTCTCCTCCCCGGGCCACATCGAGCGTAAGCCTGCCTTCGATCCGATCAAAATCGGTGACCGCCACAAGGATACCGGCACACATCTCAGCCATGAAGTGGGCATCGACCATGAGGTTGTACTTGGGGAAGCCGCTGTGGATCGTCCTCTTAAGGTGCTCCGGGAGAGGACATTCAAATCCGAAGCTCTGAAAGTACCGATCGTAGATATCGATACGCCGGGAGATACTGGCAAGCGTTTCCCGCTTTCTCATTTTTCGCAGGAGATTCCGCTTGTATTGATCAAATCCGGCGCTGTCGCTTAAGGGTCGGCAATCTGAGATAAGGGTCAACCCAAACGCTACGCCCGGATACCAAGCATCATATGCAGACGAGATTGAAAAGTTTATCCATGTCGCCATCTTCTTTTCTTGCATTTAAGATCAACCTCCTCAACCAGCTTTACGGGCCAGCCGGTCTACCGCTTTAAGAAGAGTTGGAATGCGGAACTTGCCAAGCATGGCTGAAATATGGGATGCAGCCTCTTCTTGGGGCAATCCGATCGACGTCACGTAGAGAGGACGTCGACTCTTGCCACGAAACACCGCTATTGCGTGGTGTGAACGTCTATACCTGTTCTTGACCACCCCTATAACAGCGGACCGCCCGTGTATTGCTGTGTACAGGTGTGCACCCAATCCCGGTTCAAGGCCCTGAGATAGATAGCAATACGCGTCAATAAGATATGTACAGATAGGTTCTTCGATCCTTTCTATAACTGCCATCAGGGGTTTAAGCTCACGAAGGTAAAATTTACCCGGCTCGTACGCCTCAATCCCTTGAACCAGTACGGAGTATTGATTCAGCGGGGTTGTGTCTGCCCACTGACCAAAAACAACAGCCGCCGCGCATGCCGCATTCTCAAGGTAATGCACGTCAAGACAGGCTATCATCGTGAACGCCCTTCAATACTCCACGGCGCAGAGGATGTCCGAATTCCCATGAGAAATGGCAGGGTCGTTCTATGCCCTACCGTTCGCTCACAGGTCGCTTCAATGTACTTTTGCCATTGGCTGGCATGTCGTACTTATGCCTCGGGCATGAGCTGTTCATAGGCAAATCGTAGCCTGCTCGCTATGATGGCTGCCAGGTTCTTCAGCACAGCGAGCCCTTCGGCCGGATGCTCGTTTATCACCTCCTCGATGAGGTCGCGTGAGATCTTTATCACCTGCGTGTCCCTGACACACCTGGCGGTTCCCGTATACGCATAGGGTGCTACCATGGCCGACCACCCGAAAATCTCACCGGGCTTGTCTACCGCGAGCGTCTCCTCCGCACCCATCTCGCCGCGGACTTCGCCTGAGACGAGGACATAGAAATGGGAGGCCGATTCCCCCCGTTTGAAAATGATCGAGCCCGCCTTGTAGTTCTGCTCCTCCGAGGCGTTCGCGATCCTTGTAATAAACCGTTGGCTCACACCTTCGAATAACTGCGACTCTGTAATGGCCATGATTCTCTCCTTTCCGTACCCTTTTCGGGACAAATATGATTACACCTCAATCTTCTCACATACCTATCTACTAAGCATCCAACAACGGGTGCGCAACCAGATCATACTCTCTTCACTCTGCAAAAACGCGTAGATTGCTGGACTACCCGGTCACAGGGATCTGCCGCAATACTCACAGAGATCTTCAAGGTGTGAATATGCTTGAGCCGATGGACAGGCACCTTACCAGTTTGTTTGGCAAACACCGGGTGTGCATATTATAATGAGCCATCGAAAGGAAGTGCGGCATCGACAAAATGTAGAAAGTCAGGAGGATGAGGTAATGAAAATAATAGCTCTCGTTGGAAGCCCGAAAGGTATGAATGGCAACACGGCTGCCTTGCTGAACATAGTACTCGAGGGGGCAAGGAACCAGGGGGCGGAAACAGAAACCATTGCCATCAGGGGGAAAGAAATAAGACCGTGCCTGAGTTGCGATGCATGCCATAAGCATGGGGTGTGTCCTCAAAAAGACGCCTTCAATGCGATCAAAGCCAAGATAATGGATGCTGATGGTCTTGTCTTGGCGAGCCCCAATTATATATTCCATGTGAGCGCCCAGCTCAAAGCATTTATAGACCGCTGCTGCGGAATAGTGCATTGTGTGGGCTTTGAAGGAAAGTACGGGGCCGCCGTAGTAACGTCCGGAGGAGGAGAGGAGAGACCGATAGCCTCATATCTCAATCATTTTCTTGCGATAACAGGAGCAATTCCTATCGGTTCGGTGTGGGCAACCATGAGCCAGGTGGAAGGTCAGAACTTCCCTGATAACGTGAGAAAGAAGGCGTTTTCCCTTGGTGAGAATTTGGTGAAGGCATGGAAAAGCAAGACAACGAGCAGCAAGTATAATAAGGTGTCATCTCAGTTCGAGGAGCGTATGCGATCGTTGATCCTCTGGCGGAAACAAGAGTGGCCTTACGAATATAAATATTGGAAACAGCACCGGGGTCTGAAATGATTCGCGGGGCGTGAAAGGCACGGCCGCAGGAAAAAGTCCACGGAAGGAGTAGAAAAAAACCAAAGAAGCTGAATCCCGGCAAGCCGGGATGACGGGGCGGGGGAGCTTCATTACGTCTTACGACTGGCGACTTACGCCTTACGGCATTACTTCGACAGCTGGAAAATGCGGTAAGCCCCCCTGCTCACGAGGGCAAACACGATCGTTCCAATGGCTAGGTCCGGTATCTTCGAATTGGTCAGGCAAACCAGCACACCGGCGATGATCACACCTATGTTGACGATGACATCCATGGATGTGAATATCATGCTTGCCTGTATATGGGCCTCGGTGCTTTTGGAGCGTAGGAGAAGATACAGACACACAATATTGCCGGCGAGGGCTGAAATGGACACAACGATCATACTCCGGAAATCGGGGGTTGGTTCATAACCAATAAAACGCCGGACGACCTCCATGAAACCCATAATGGCTAACACGGCCTGAAAGTACCCCGCCATCCCCGCGACCCTTTTTTTGCACATATCCGAACCACCGACAGCCAGAAGCGACAGGCCGTACACAATGCTGTCGGCAAGCATATCCAGACTGTCTGCCACGAGCCCCATGGAGCGGGCAAATAACCCTGAGACCATTTCAGCTGCAAAAAAGAATAAGTTTATGGCGAGTACCTGCCAGAGTACCCGGCGTTGACGGGAATGTTCGTCAGTGGGCCCTATGAATTCTACAGGGTCTGATGAAATAACTTTCGTCTCGAGTTTAAGGGTGTCGAGAACATCGAGAATGTCCCTGTAATCTCCCGTGTGGTACACCTGCAAAAGTCGACGAGGTACATCGAATACAAGGTTCTTGACCCCGGGCAATCCGTCAAGCCTTGAGCGGATCAACTGCTCTTCGGTCGGTCAATCCATTTTTGCTATTGTGAAAGACGTTCTTACAACGGTCATCGATCTCTTCTTCTATTATTTTTCCGTTTGCGCCCCGGCAGACAGGAATTGACTCAAGACCTGTTCGACGAGGTCCGAGGCTGTGCGTTCAAACCTTTTAAAGATATTGCAATGTCTCGTGTAGCTATGATTGCGTGCCAGGCTGGTCCTCTCTTGCTCTGCGCGGCCTTCTTCGCCTTCTTCTACGTTTCTTGCGCGGGGGTTCTTCGGGCGAGCGCCCGGCATCCGCCGCAACGGGATTTTCACTGGTGAATGCCTCCCACCATCGCATGACGCTCTGGTATTCACTATGCGATCGTGCGGCAATGCTCAAATAAACGAGGGTTTCCTCAAATTCAGGCCTGCCGGCGATCGTGCCGGGGCGTTTCGGGGGCATTTTGCACACGCCTGACTTCAGGGCAAGAATAGAACACAGTCGTATCGCCACGCGGCCCGGGACATGGGCGGTTTTCGCAATCTCTTCGAGAAATGCCGCGCATGATGCATCGAGGGCCTGACGCCTCGGTATACCGCCCTGGTGGCGCTCCCACGCCTCTGTTTCAATCGATTCCCCAAAGAGCGCAGCCAAAAGAAGGGCAGGAGAAACCGTTGCACCGCCTTTTACAAGCTCATCGATAGATTTCAAATTTGCCTCGATCGTTTCAAAAAGCCCGGGTTCTGCATGCATCCGACCGGAGAGGCCCGGAACAAGAGAGGCGAGCAGGCCGCTTTTCTCGAGCAGAAAAAATGTTGGTGCCGCGAAACCGAGAAGAAAGAGTTTTTGTATCTCCTCGTACAGCCGGGATGGTGAGACCCGTGCAATAGCCGGGGCGAGTTTCAGTATGGCCTGCCAGGCTTCTTCCTCTATTTCAAAATTGTGGGATGCCGCGAAACGGACTGCACGGAGCATCCGAACGGGATCTTCGGTGAACCGCACCTGTGGATCCCCTATGGACCGGATAAGGCGCTCTTTGAGGTCTGCAAGTCCAGTACTGAAATCGACCACGGACAGGTCGGCAATATTGTATGCAAGCGCATTGATCGTAAAATCCCGCCGCAAGGCATCTTCTTCGGGCGTTCCAAAGATATTGTCGGCAAGGACCATTCCGTGTTCATCTTTCAGATGGCGTACATGCCCCCGTTTTCCCTGTTGAATGTCAGGGACCTCCTCAATATCGGAAGGTTCCGCCGCGCGCCTAAAAGTGGACACCTCCACGATCTCGTCCTGGAAGCGTATATGGGCCAGCCTGAAACGCCGACCTACAAGACGGCAGTTATGAAAGAGCCGTTTTATCTGGCCGGGCGTTGCATTCGTACCGACATCAAAATCCTTTGGTGTTCGCCCCAACATAAGATCGCGAACGCACCCACCTACAAGATATGCGATAAAACCTCGTGAATGGAGACGGTACAGGATACGAAGGGCATTCACGCTCATGTTCTTGCGTGATATGCGATGCTCTTTCTTTGGGACTATCTTTGGTTTCGATTTCATAGATCAGGTAACGGTTAATAGGTTATGGGTTATTGGCAAAAAAATCAATACATCAGGTGATGGGTGACGGGTTATTAAAAGCGTTGTTTTCTTCCCATTACCTATAACCCATCATCTGTTGGCTGTTCTCGACATCGAGTAGGCGGGGGCTTCGCAGCCCCGGCCTCTCACACCACCGTACGTGCCGTTCGGCATACGGCGGTTCATGTAAGATGAATAAAACTCTTATGCCTCACTAAGAAGCTCACAAGTCCC
>Ga0172382_10006107_pt1 | contig 17660 bp, 14 predicted proteins | sample Leawel138RmetaG_FD_122245 | JGI IMG/M metagenome (GOLD analysis project Ga0172382, IMG submission 122245) | Leachate microbial communities from a municipal landfill in Southern Ontario, Canada - Leachate well 138R metaG | ecosystem: Engineered > Solid waste > Landfill > Unclassified | place...
AAATTCCAACAAAAAATATGCTTCAAATAAAGAGGTTAATTAAGCCAATGTTAATAGGTATTCTGCTAAGTTATGTAATTGTTGGTTCTATCATGATTATATTAACCAATTTTTTAATATCAGATGATTCATTAAGAATTGGTATGATGTTAGTTGCTGCTACTCCACCTGGGGTTACTGTTATTCCATTTGCTGTTTTGTTGTCAGGCAATATAGATTTTGCACTATTTGCATTATTTGGAACTTATATTGCTTCTTTATTAATTACACCATTATTAACAATATTACTCACCTCTGCCCAAACATTTCCTTTATCTGGTTTATTATATAATTTAATTTATCTAATTGTTTTACCTATTATATTTTCCCGATTACTGCATATTAAAAAAATATCTCCCTATATAGAAAAATGGCAAAGCACTATTATTAATTGGGGATTTTCATTAGTAGTATTAACTGTAATAGGTTTAAATCAAAAAAGTTTTTTTAATGACTTTAATAATCTCTACCGGATTTCATTAATTGCCTTTTCTACTTCTTTTCCTTTGTTTTATATTTTTAAATACTTTTTTAATAAAATAAATGTTAAACCCGATGATTCTATAAGTATGATTCTAATTAGCACAATAAAGAATCCAATATTTGCATCTACTCTTGCAATGGATTTGTTTGATGATAGCGCTATATCTATACCAGGGGCAATTGTATGTGCGTGTTATTCAATTTACATGCTATGGCTAGGAAAGCATAAGTCTCATAGTTAGCTGTATAAGTTAGATTGGATAAATAAGAATAATAGATTTATATTTTATTGATCAATTTTTCTAGATAAGAGTTAATTAAACCCAATAACTTGTACAAAAAATATTAAGCCTTCCTATTTTCTAAAGAGGAAAAGTAAACTAATTTATTTTTTTAAGAAAATGCAACCAAATTAATTTTGCCGGTATAATCCATACTGTTCAGATAAGACAATAGAACGCTTAAAGCCATTTTTTTTCTTAAAATCACTGAACAGATAATGTAGTTGATATTCATCTGTAATTTCATTACCAATCTGGTTTATTGCTATCGCATTTTTGTGAGGGCTTATTGTGAGTGTGGTAGTAAAAAACGGTATTTTCAATTCTTGTGCTTTTTGTGCTGTTTTATTCAGGCGAAGATAAAAACATTTCAAACATCTATTCCCACCCTCGGGCTCATTTTCAAATCCCTTTACTTCTTTAAAAAAGACTTCCGGTTCATATTTGCCTTCAATGAATGTTATCTTATTTTGAACAGGAAATTGTTCAATTAATTTTTTCTGTTCATTCAATCTTCTTATGTATTCTTCTTCAGGATGAATATTTGGATTATAAAAAAATACTGTAATAGAAAAAAATTGTGAAAGGTATTCAATTACATAAGTACTGCAGGGGGCACAGCAGCTATGTAACAAAAGCTTTGGAGTATGGTTATTTTTTTTAATTTCATTAATTTTTTCATCCAGCATTTTTTGAAAATTAACCGCTGGTTTTTTTTGATTACTATTCATTTGTACCCAACCAAATCATATATAATGCGTAGACCGCACTAATGATAGCTCCGGGTATTGAAGAAGATGAATCACTAAAAAGACTCATAGCCAGTGCGGAAGCAAAACCAGCATTTTTAATGGTTCCTAATAGCATCATGGTAATTGCATCACTTTTTTTAATAGCCAAGCCCCTAAATATTACTTTTAACAAATAAAAAAGAGGAAAGGTAGTAAGAAGGGCAATAAATGCGATTCTTAGTAAATTGTCAAGGTCTGTAAAAAAGCTTACCTGATTTATTCCGATAACAGTAAAGATAACCACAAACAAGCCCCAATTTACAATAGTGCCTCTCCATGATTTTAAAAAAGAGAAAATTTTTTTGGTACGCATAAATCTGGAAAAAATAATGGGTAAAATGATTAAATAAAATAGATTCAGCGCAAGACTGGAAAAAGGAAATTCCCTGGCACCGGTAAATAAAATAGTTATTAGCGGGGTAATTATTATTGCTGCCAAATATGCTCCAAAAGTTGCAAAAAGTGAAAAAATCATATTGCCGGAAAGAATAGCAGAAAAAGGCATAATTGCTACTCCAGGAGGGGAGGCAGCCACCAGAATCATACCCATTTGCAGAGACCTTTCGGGAATTAGCAGGTAAGTGAAAAGCACTATAACTGCACCGAGGATCACATAGTTTAAGATAATACCAATCATTATAGGTCTGGTTGATTCTTTCCATTCCAACATACTATTAGTTGAAATATCTATAAGTGAAATAGCCATAACTAAAGCAAGTGCAGAGATAGTAAATGGTTTGGAATATTGGGCCAAATTCGGGAAAACAAGCCCCATAAAAAAGGCCAGGGGCAATATAAAATTACGATTTTTTAAAATTTTAAACATTTTTTTTACTTTTATTTTTTACTTTTAACTTATTATAAAATACTGTAGTATAATAATTAATCTAAATTTTTTATTTTTTTTACCTTATAACTATTAATTTATTCTATCTTATTTATTTTAACAGGGAAAGGGTTGTATGAAAAATAATCAGATTATGATAATGCCTGGAGATAGTATTGGATAAAGATATTCTCAGTAAAAAAAAGATAATTAGAGGATTAATAATTTCACTGACAATAGGAGTGGCAGTATTTCTGTTAGTCTTTTTACTGACTATTGATAAAAATACTTTGAAAAGCTTCCAGCAAATGGATATAGAATATATATTTTTAGCTGCAAGTATTATTTTTATTGCATTTTTAGTAGAAGGATTGAGGATAAAGGTCGTTGCCAGTGCTATTGATGAAAAGATAGATTTTTGGGAGTCAGTAAAAATATATTACATCAGTTATTTTTTGGGTGGAATTACTCCTTATTTTTCTGGAGCAGTACCAAGCCAAATAGCATTATTTGTCAAAAATGATATACCTATAGGTAAAGCTACCATGATAGCTACAATAAGGCCTATTATAAAATCTATTATCTTTTTTATTGCAACCCCTGTATTGTTCTTTTATTTTAAAGATTCATTAGATGAATACGAAGTACTCTCCTGGGTTTTATTAGTTGGAGCAATGTTTTTTTCATCAATATTTGTTTTAATATTTATTTTGATAGTCAATAATCCCCAAAAAATAAACACAATTATTGAATGGTTAAATAAAGTATCCTTTTTTAATAAATATCTCAGCAAACCTGGTATTGAAAAAAAAGTCAAATGGTTAAAGAAACAAGCATCGCAATTTAATAAAAGCTTCCATCTTCTGTTGGGACATCCAAAAGAAATGATTCTATCCATATTATATACTGTAATATATTGGCTTTTATTTTTTTTAATTGCACCAATACTTTTATTAGCAATGGGAATTGAATTAGACTTTGTTTTAGTCATTGTTATTCAGGTGCTAATTTTTTTTGTTATACCTTTTTTGCCTACACCCGGGGGCAGTGGAGCGGCTGAAGTCGGATTTGTTTCTTTATTTTCCTTTTTTGTTCCAGAACATCTTTTAGGTATCTACGTTGGTGGCTGGAGATTGTTTACTTTTTATATAAATATATTCATCGGAGCGATTTTAAGCCTGGTTGAATTAAAGAAATGGGCTAATCAAGAAAATGCACTTAAATCAGGTAATAAGAAAAGGTCAGAAGATTAATATAAAATTCTGACCTTTTTGTTTATTTGGTTAAAGTATTAGTTTATAAGTCTTCCAATAACTCTTTTGCTTTTTTGCTGAAATAAGGGTGGTCACTTTGGGCTGCTCTCTCTAATAATTCTCTTGCCTGTTCTTCCTTGTTTCGATCATCCAATAATTCTGCATAGTATACCAGTCCCTGGGGATTATCCGGGAAATGCTGGTAATATTCCTCGAAATACTTTTCTGAGGTTTTTTCCTTTTGATAAGGCCAGGGCAATTGATGCCACATTCTGCCTAATGCAAGGATAGGGCCGGCATCTCCATACATTTTGTCAATTTCGTATGCTGTTTCAAAGGCCCTTTCGGTCTTCTTTTTTAAGCCTTTTCTGATAGCCTTTAAAATACTAATTCCGTCAGAATATGTTCCGGCACATAGTCCGTAGAAATAATGCCCCTCAACCCCATCAGGATTTAACTCTATTGCGATTTCAGCATAATCCAAACCTTCTTTTCCATAATCTTCACAAATATCATCCCAGTCTTCCACATCAGCCTGCATAGAAAGGTCTGCATATTCTCTCAAAGCCCTGGCTATTTTCCAGTTGGCCTCATAGCTGTCAGGATCTTCTTCCACAGCTTTGCGATAGAGAGGGATTGATTCTCCTACTTTTTCCAGATTATCCTCTTCATAAATAGCATCTGCCTGGGTAAGATAAGTAGAAGCAATAGCAGTTAGTGTAAGACAGCTAATAAGTAATAAACTGGTCAGTAAAATGATATTTTTTTTCATAAAACCTCCTTATTAAATTGTTTATATTAATAGTTACTAATAATACTTAGTATTATATCAAAAAAAGTAAGTCAGTCAAGAATATTCATTGAAGACAAAGCTTTTTTCAGAATAAACCTTGCATTCATCTATGAATATAATTTCTATTAATATTAATAATATTAATCTGGTTTTATGTCATTTTCTATTTACCTATGAATAGAATATAAAATATGATAGACTTAAATAAATTATAGTAAATGGGTGATAATATAAGGAGATTGTTATGGTAAAAACATTTTCGGTTTCCACAAATAATAGAACAGAGATGGTTGATATTACTTCTAATGTTCAGGAAATAATCCAGGATAGTAAGCAACAGGATGGCTTATGTACTATTTTTATTCCACATACTACAGCAGGGATAACTATCAATGAGAATGCAGATCCAAGTGTACATAAAGACATTTTAACTGAACTGAATAAAATAGTGCCATTTGATGGTAATTATAGCCATACTGAAGGTAATTCATCTGCTCATATCAAATCAAGCATGATAGGTTCTTCAATAAATGTTATTATCGAAGATGGCAAATTAAAACTTGGTACCTGGCAGGGAATATATTTTTGTGAGTTTGACGGACCAAGAACCCGCAAGGTATGGGTTAAAATAATATAGTGCTAACTTAAAATAACCTATTTTAGGTATGAATGTTGAAGGTTAATATTTAGTTAGAGTATAGAGGAACAAAGGAATTAATGGAAGAAGAATTTACTCTTATAAAAGGAACAATTAAAAAGTTAGTATATCACAATGAAGAAAATGGTTTTGTTATTGCCCGCATCGATGAGCAGGAACCGGAAAAAAAAGAATCAACTGTAGTCGGCAAGATGGCAGCCATAAGTATCGGGGAGACCTATCAATTTAAAGGTAAGTGGAACCTTGACTCAAGATATGGCTGGCAGTTTAATTTTGAAGACTACCAGATTATTTTGCCCACTACACTGGAAGGTGTTCGCCGTTATTTAGGCTCGGGTTTGATTAAAGGGGTAGGCCCCTCAACGGCGAATAGGATTGTTGACCGGTTTGGAGAAAAAACTCTTGAAATAATTGAAGATTACCCCGAAAGATTAAACGAGGTAGATGGTATAGCCCGGAAAAGAATCGAGCTTATCAAGAAATCCTGGCAGGAGCAAAAAGAGATTAAGCGGGTTATGCTTTTTTTACAGTCCTATAATATTACTACCGGCTATGCAGTAAAAATATTTAAGCAGTATGGCTCTAAGGCTATAGAAAAACTGAAAGAAAATCCTTATTGTCTGGTTGATGACATTTTTGGCATCGGCTTTAAGATTGCCGATAAAATTGCTCAAAATTTAGGAATACAGAAGGATTCTCCATCCCGAATCAGGGCAGGGATAAAATATTGTTTAACTGAAAATGCAGGACAGGGACATTGTTATGTAGATTATAATGAGATAACCCAAATGACTGCAGAGCTACTGGATACTAAGCAAGAGCAGGTGGAAAAAGAATGCGCAGTACTTAACCGTTCCGGAGACATAAATATACAGGAAAACCAGGTTTGGCTTCCTGTATATTTTAATGCAGAAAAAGAGGTTAGTAAAAAAATTATATCCCTGATACATTATCCTCAACAATTGACACAGATAAATATTGATTCGAAGATAGAGGAATTAGAGAAAAAGTATCGGATTAAATTTGCCAAAGAGCAAAAAAGGGCAATAAAGGAAGTTCTTCTTCACCGTATTTTGATACTTACCGGGGGCCCGGGAACAGGTAAAACAACAACAACTATCGGGCTAATTGAATTGTTTGAAGATTTAGGTCTAAAAATTGTCCTTGCTGCTCCCACCGGCAGGGCTGCCAAAAAACTGAGCGAGGCTACCCAGAGAAATGCCAAAACTATTCATCGGCTACTTGCTTATAACCCAAGAGAAAGAGGTTTTACAAAAAATAAAGACAATCCAATCAGGGCAGATGTGATTATTTTAGACGAAGTTTCCATGATTGATATTATCTTAATGAACCACCTGTTGAAGGCAGTTACGGATAATACTTTTTTAATCCTGATTGGTGATATTGATCAATTACCGTCAGTTGGTCCGGGAAATATTTTGAAAGATATGATTGATTCAGAGGTGATTCCGGTAATCAGATTAACCCATATCTACAGACAAAAGGAAAAAAGCCTTATTGTTGTAAATGCACATCTGGTTAATCAGGGGAAATATCCTGTTTTAAAAGGAAAACAGGAAAGAGATTTTTATTTTCTGAAGGAGGATAACCCGGAAAAGGCGGCTGAAAAGATAATAAAATTATGCACTACCCGTTTGCCATATACTTACAGGTTTAACCCGATTAGAGATATACAGATATTGACTCCGATGTATAAGGGTTCTGCTGGAGCAGACAATCTTAACCAATTAATGAGAAATGCATTAAACCCCGGAGGAAAAGCTTTGAAATACGGACATCAACAGTATAAAATAAATGATAAAGTAATGCAGATTCGAAATAATTATGATAAGGAAGTATTTAACGGAGATATCGGAAATATTAAGGAAATTGATTTTGAGGAACAGATTGTTAGAGTCCTTTTTTATACCCGGATTGTAGAGTACGATTTCTCAGAACTTAATGAGCTGGTACTGGCATATGCAATTACTGTTCATAAAAGTCAGGGCAGCGAATACCCGGTAGTGGTTATTCCCATGTTGACACAGCATTTTCTTTTGCTGCAACGGAATTTATTATATACTGCCATTACCAGGGCAAGGAAAATGGTAATTATTGTTGGAACAAACAAGGCGCTATGGATTGCAATTAAGAATAATAAGACAGTCAAGAGAAATACCTTTTTGAAAGAAAGGTTAATTAATATGATATCCTTAGCAGGTAAAAGGAGAGAAAAATGATAACACAAGATATATTAAAAGAATTATCTATTCAGACAGAATCAAAAATTGTCCTGTTAGTAGCAGATGGAGTAGGGGATTTGCCCTCAAAAGAGGGGAAAACAGCCTTAGAATTTGCAAATACTCCCAATTTGGATAAATTAGCAGCACTTTCTGTTTGTGGTTTAACTGATCCTATAGGTAGAGGAATAACTCCGGGAAGTGGTCCTGCCCATCTCTCTTTGTTTGGATATGATCCAATTCAATGCCAGATTGGTCGCGGAGTTTTAGAGGCACTGGGTATTGATGTTGAACTAACTGAAGATGACCTGGCATGTCGTGGTAATTTTGCTACAATTGAGAAGGACAGGATTATAACTGACAGAAGAGCAGGAAGAATACCAACTGAGACTAATAAGAAGCTTTGCAGCTTACTACAGGAAAATATAACGGAAATAGAAGGAGTACAGGTAATTATCAAGCCGGGAAAAGAACATCGTTTTGTAGTAATATTTCGTGGAAAGGGACTGCAAGACGGAATTACGGATGCTGATCCTCAACTCAATGGTAAAAAAATGAAATATGCTGAAGCCCTGAGGGTGCAAAGTGAAGAAAGTGTAAAAATAGTAAACAGGTTTATTGACAAAGCTCTGGAAGTCCTTAAAGACGAGCATCCGGCAAATGCAATATTATTAAGGGGTATAGCCAAACATCCTGGATTACCATCCATGGTTGAACTGTTCAAATTAAACCCCGCGGCTATTGCAACATATCCCATGTATCGTGGCCTTGCTAAATTAGTCGGAATGGCTGTTCTTAAAACCGGTGAAACAATTGTTGATGAATTTGAGACATTAGAAAATAATTTTCAAAAGTACAATTTCTTTTATGTTCATATTAAAAAGACCGATAGTTATGGGGAAGACGGAAATTTTGATGCCAAAGTTAAAATTATTGAGGAGCTGGATAGTTTTATTCCTCAGTTATCAGAACTAAATCCGGATGTAATTGCAATAACAGGAGACCACTCAACCCCGGCAGCATTGGCAGCACATAGCTGGCATCCTAATCCGTTTTTACTGCATTCTAAGTTTATACGGGTTGACGAAACCCGGCATTTTAGTGAAAATGAATGTGTCAAAGGAGGACTGGGACGCTTTCCGGCAAAGGAAGCTATTCAGTTAATGCTGGCAAATGCACTAAAACTAAAAAAATATGGTGCGTAAACAGATTGGTAGAAATTATAAATTGATTATGAAGAAATTAATGGAGATCAATATGACAGGACTGGATGTAGTATTATTACCTGAAGAGTTAAAAGAAAAAGATCTTTCAGAATGTCTTATCGTGGTGATTGATGTATTGCGGGCTAGCAGTACTATCACTACTGCCCTTGCATCAGGTGCAGACAGAGTTATTCCTGTTTATAATCCTAAAGAGGCACAGGAAAGAGTAAAGCATTATCCAAATGAAAAAGCATTATTATGCGGAGAGAGAAACGGGGAAAAACTTACAGATTTTGACCTGGGAAATTCTCCACTGGAATATAAAGATTCCCGGATTAAAGGGAAGACAATTTTGCTGACTACAACCAATGGAATCAGAACAATTGATATGGTAAAAAAAGCAAAAAGTATTATTATCGGCTGCTTTTTAAATAGTCGGGCTGTTGCAGAATATTGTATCTCTTATCCGGGGAAAGTATTGATTGTCTGTGCAGGTGACAGGGGGAATATCTCCTTAGAAGACACTGTTTGTGCCGGAATGATAGTTGATGAGTTATATCTTAACAATATTAATAGAAACTGCGAGATAGAACATTATAATGATGACTTATTGATAGCATCTTTTTTGTGCCGGGAGTTTGGCAATAATCTAAGCGGGATGCTGGAGAAGAGTGTCTGGGGAAAACATCTTATTGCAATGGGTTTAAAAGAAGATATCAATTTTTGTGCACAAAAAGATATCTATAAACTTATACCGGTTATAAGGGGTGATTCAATTGTTAATAATGAATTGCCTGGTCAATAAAAAAGAGCATAAGTGAGGCAACAAATGATGAAAAGACATCTTTTTATACCTTCCAAGGTTGATTATGTAAGAGGAAATCGACCACAGGTAAACTGTATTTTATGTTCTATTGTAGAACATGATAAAAGGGTAGTTGATTCTGAAATTTTTAGCACAAAATTAATGACAGTGGCTCTTAATCTATATCCATATAACCCGGGCCATCTAATGATTTTTCCTAACAGGCATATCGAAAGTATTGAAGAAATGACTGAACATGAAGTAATTGAAATGCATCGTTTGACAGTATTGTCAATAAAAATATTACGGGAAAATTATAACGCCCAGGATTTTAATATAGGTTATAATATTGGAAAAAGCGCTGGTGCGAGTATAAGGCATCTGCACAGACATATTGTCCCCCGATATAGGAGTGAATTAGGTTTTGTAGATATTCTAAGCGGGTCAAAAATTTTTATAGAAGATCCTAAAAGCGCCCTGAAAAAACTGAAGGTGGCTTTTGACCTGGAAAGTGGTAGTCAATAATGATAAATAATAAATATTGGAGTAAAGACTAAAGCATTCCTGCCAGGAAGTGAATAGTTTTAAATATTTTTAGCATCTCATTTATATTATATATATTTTAAAAGAGATAATGAAAAATTATGAATTAATAAAGTATAATTTAATCAGTAATTTTTGAAGGGAAGGAAGACTATGGAATTATTAAAAAAACTTTGTGAAGCACCAGGCATTTCCGGTTATGAAGGCCCTGTAACGGCTGTGATTAAAGAAGCATTACAGGGTATAAGTGATAATGTGGAAACAGATTGTCTGGGAAATGTGATTGCTTATAAAAAAGCTGCAGCTGAAAGTAAAGATAACAAAAAAAAGAAAGTAATGCTGGCTGCACATATGGACCAGATAGGATTTTTGGTTAAACATATTGACGGAAAAGGTTTTATAAGATTTGCCAGAATAGGTGGTTTTGATCCCAAGACCCTGGTAGCCCAACGGGTAATTGTGCATGGGAAAAAAGATTTGGTGGGCGTTATTGGTTCCAAGCCAATTCATGTTTTAGAGGAAGCGGAGAAAAAGAAAGCACCTGATTTCAAAGACTTTTTTATTGATGTAGGTTTAGACAAAAAGGAAGTAGAAGAATTAGTCCAGCGTGGTGATTATATTACTTTTGATAGAGATTTTGTACAGATGAATGACAAGACAGTGACCTCTATGGCATTAGATGACCGGGTAGGTGTATATGTACTCATAGAAGCTTTGAGAAGAGTAAAGGATAACCAGGTTGATATTTACGCTGTAGCCACTTCCCAGGAAGAAGTAGGTTTACGTGGGGCTCTTACTTCATCATACTCAATTGAACCGGATATAGGAATTGCCTTAGATGTAACAGTTGCTTTAGATACCCCGGGTATTAAGGAAGAGGAAATGATTTGCCAATTAGGCAAAGGTACTGCTATTTCTGTCATGAATTCCTCAATGATTGCTCATCGTGGGCTTTGCAATTTTTTGAAGAAACTGGCAGATGAGCATGGAATCAAATATCAGCTTGATGTTGCCGAAAGGGGAGGAACAGATGCCGGTTCTATGCAGAAGTCTCGCTGTGGTGTAATCACCGGGGGACTCTCTGTACCCTCCCGTTATATACATTCAGTAGTTGAGATGTGTCATATTGATGATATAGAAGCAACTATTCAGCTGATGGTTAAATTCCTGGAGAATATCCACAAGGCGGATTTTCTAAAATAAAATAAGTAAATTAATGGAAAAATATAGAGATAATGTCATTTATAAATAATCAGAATACAGGCTCAAGTCTATTATCAATACATCATTGTTTACTGGATTGTTTTGGACCAATGAATTGGTGGCCTGGGGATTCGGCGCTGGAGATTATGGTAGGAGCAATATTGACCCAGAATACTAATTGGAATAATGTTACAAAAGCTATAAAAAGATTGAAAAGTAAAGATTTACTAAATGTGAAATCCTTAATTAAAATTGATGAGCAGTATTTGGGCCAGTTAATAAAATCATGTGGTTATTATAATCTAAAAGCAAAGAGGCTTAAAAATTTCATCAGTTTTTTTTATCAGAAGTACCATGGCTCGATAGATTTATTATTCAATAATAACAATGACCTGTTCTCTTTAAGAGGGGAATTGTTATCAGTAAACGGTATTGGACCGGAAACTGCTGACAGCATCCTGCTGTATGCTGGTGAAAAACCTATTTTTGTAGTTGATGCCTATACCAGAAGAATATTCCAGAGGCATAAATATATTTCTTCTGAAGATAATTATGAACAGATTCAGCAATACTTTATGAAAAATTTGCCAATGGATTATAAGCTATATAATGAATTTCATGCTCAAATAGTGATGCTGGGTAAAAAATATTGTAAGCGGAATAATCCAAATTGTCAGGATTGCCCGCTGTCAGATTTTTAAATAGTAGCAATTAACCGAATTACTGTTTCTTAAGTTGCTTATTTACTATTAATTAGATAAAATGTTAATGTTAAATGTATTAAAATATTGATATCTGTACCAAAAATATAAATTTCAATTACATATCTACCTGTAAGACCCACAAGGCAAGTAAAAAAAAGAATAAAAACAGGAGTTATTATTTATAGATAATGAATGAAAAAGAATTCCAAAAATATATTCTTGATGCAGAAGATAAAAATTTATCATTATTTGCCACTAAAAATTCTGCTGCCCAAAGGCAAACAAGCACTTCTCATCCCCTAAGGGGCCCTTTTTCAAGGGATAGGGATCATATATTATATTCCGGATCTTTCCGCCGTTATATCGGGAAGACTCAGGTAATATACAATGCAGCCAGCTTTGATGAACAACTGGCAAACCGAAGTATCCATACATTGCAGGTTTCACAAATAGCTCGTTCTATCGGTAAGGTCTTGAAATTAAATCAGGATTTAATTGAAGCTATAGCCCTGGGACACGATTTAGGTCATGCGCCTTTCGGACATGATGGAGAAAGAATTTTACAGGAGATATGCGAAAAACACAATTTAGGTCTGTTTTTTCATAATGTTCACAGCTTAAGGGTAGTAGATGTTTTGTCTAATGCTAATCGTGGAATGAATTTAACCTTTCAGGTCAGGGATGGGATTATATCACATGATGGTGAGGTAAATGAAAATACTGTAAAACCGGATAAGAGTAAAACTGAAGAGGATATCCAGGATTACATCAGGAGAAAACAAAAGGGAGAAAAGGCAGTTATTTTCCCCTCAACCCTGGAAGGATGCCTGGTACGTTTTACTGATTCAATATCTTATATCGGGCAGGACTTTGAAGATGCTATACGTATTGGTTTAATAAAAAAAAAGGATTTACCGGAAGATATCAGGGATAAACTTGGAGACAATAACAGTGATATTATTGATACTTTAGTTCGAGATGTTATCGAGCAGTCATATGAAAAAAATGAAATAATGTATTCAAAAGATATTGCTGAATGTGTTTTTTTGCTTAAAACTTTTAATTTTAAACATATATATGAAAATAAGGCATTGAAAAAGGAAAGAGAAAAAATAAGAAAAGCATTCTTTAGCCTTTTTGATTATTTTGTGAATGCAATTAAAGAGGGAAAAAAAGAGTCAATAGTTTACCGGGAATGGATTTTTAACAGGGGAGAAGATCAGGGCAAAGAATATCTGAATACTTATTCTCCTGAAGAAGTTGTGGTGGACTATCTTGCCTCAATGACGGATCGGTATTTCTTAAATGCTTATGAAAATTTGATATTGGGGAAGTAGTAACCTTTACCCTGGATGGAATATTCTATTATATATAGAAATTTAAAACCAATTTTTTGGTATTTTACAATACTCATAGTTAATCATAATTTTAGAAAAATATTTAAAATATTAAAATAACTATTATTCTATTTATTTAGTATTATGTTATAATAATTAAACTGAAAATTAAGACGCATATAAATTCTTATAATTATAAGAATAATTCTGAATTTAAATAACTGACAGCAGTTTGAAACATTACTGTTAACTGAGATTTAATCAAATAAATATATAGAAATATCGGAAAATAAATAATAAGGTTAAAAATAGAGGAATAAGATAGAAAAACACACTAACGTATTAATAAAATAATCATTTAGGAGTCAGTAGGTTGTCCATAAATAGATATAGCAATTTTTGTAAACAACGTAACACGAAGAGTTTTGTGAGGTCAAATAAGAAACGCACTCCAACTCAAAAAGGTTTATTAGGGATTGGAGCTTTATTAATAGTAATAGCAGGAATTAGCATATTATTTAATATACCATTTATGTCATTAGGACTGGAAGGGGAAGAAGAAAACAATCAAAACAGGAATACAGAGACAGGTTCAAATATAATAACTGATACCCTGACTACTACGTCAAATACATCTGTGTCCGCTGATAACAGGAGTCTCAGTCAGATGCAAACATATTCTGAGGAACAGTTGGCAAATAATTTATCTCAAGAAAACAGCAGTTCTATTAAGGGATTGCAAGAAATTCGGGATGAACTTGATAAGATTGCCCAGCAACAGGAACAACTGAATATTGATGAGTTTCGTTTGAAATATAATTATTTGCAAAGGGAAGACATTCAAAGAGTTTCCGGAAATTTAAATGCCGGAGAAACACTTTATCAGCATCTGGTAGATCATAACATTTCCCCTACAGAAATTTTACGTTTACAGGAAATAGTTAAACCAGTAGTGGATATCAGTTATATGAATATTGGAACAAAATTCACTGTTCATTATAATAGTGAAGGAAAGATAATCCAGTTTGATTATCAGCCGAATCAGCTTGATGTATATCATATTAAAATTCCTCAAAATGAACTGGACAATATAGAAGTGAATAAAGATGAGATATACCGAGAGATAGTCTGTTTTGAAGGCGAAATAAAGAGCTCTTTATATGAATCTATGGTTGAGTTTTGTAATTCCGGCCAATTAGCTGTACAGCTTGCTGAGATATTTGCCTGGGATATTGACTTTTTAACTGAATGCCAACCTGGAGATAGCTTTAAAATTATGGTAGAAAAACTATACCGTGGAGATTTTTACCGGTGGGGAGATATACTGGCAGCAGTCTATGAAGGTGAAATGCTCAGCACTCATACAGCCATACTTTTTGAAGACTCAAGTGGTTCCAATAATTATTATGATTCTGAAGGAAGATGTTTACAAAAAGCTTTTTTAAGGGCACCATTGGATTATAAATATATAAGTTCTCATTATACTGAAAGCAGACTTCATCCCATTTTAAGAATTCATCGGCCACATCGTGCCATAGATTATGCCGCTCCAACCGGGACTCCTATAGTAACTATCGGAGCAGGTACAGTAATTTCAAAATATTATGACCAGGGTGGTTACGGAAATTATGTAGAAATAAGACACGTTAATGGTTATGTAACCGGTTACGGGCATTTATCAAAATTTGCCCAGGGTTTGCAGGTTGGACAAAGAGTGGAGCAGGGGGAAATTATCGGGTATGTTGGTGCTACCGGCCTTGCTACCGGCCCTCATCTTGATTTTTCCATAAGCAAGGATGGAGTTAGATTTAATTTCCTGGATTTGGAGATGCCACCAGCCAGCTCAATAAGCGCAGATTACAGAAATGAATTTGATATGGTTAAGGAAAATTATCTTTCTATTTTGCAGGAAAATATATAGAATATTATTAAGAGATTAATTTAAAATATTTTTCCCAGAAAAAGGAGGGAAATGATTATGAGATCAAAGAAGTTTATTTTTAAAGTCATTGTACTTTTATTACTATCAATCGCATTTCAGGCTTTTATGCTTACTGGCGCTGCCCAGGATGTTGAAATATTCAGTCAAACCGATGCCGAAGCAGTAGAATTATTACAAAAAGCCGTAGGCAAGATGGAAGAGGCATTAGATACATATCAGGCGCATTATCCAGGCAGGGTGTTATGGGCTGATGCAATCGATTATGCCCAGCAGGCATTGGAAATTGACCCTAATTTTATCGAAGGCAATTATTACCTGGCATTAATGTATCAACATACTAACTGGTATTACCGGGAAGCAGAACAGTGGAAGAGATATTTAGAATTAATTGAAAGAACTGACTTAACTTCTCCACAGGTCAAGCAGAACCTGGCTTATGCTTATTATCGACTGGGCTATAATTCTTATGAGAAGGGTGATAATGAGCAGAGTCTGATATTCTTTTTAAATTCAATAAGGGAATATCCGGACCTTATTGATTCCAATTATTGGGCAGCACGAGTATTTTATGAAGCTGATGATTTAGAAAATTCTTTATTCTACTGGAGAAGGGTTTTAGATTTAGATCCGGATTTCCCCAGGGCTCAGTATTTCCATGATAAAGTGCAGGCTTCTATTAAATATGGAAAAGAAGCATATAACTGGTATGAGAAGGCTTATAATTATTATGAAGGAAAGAATTACCAGCAGGCTATTGCTTCTTACCAGGAGGCGATTAGGCTAAATTCAAGATTTACCGAAGCATATTATTGGATGGCAAGAGTTTACTTTGAAACAGGTGATTATCGAAGGGCAGTTCAAAATTATCAAAGAGTTTTAGAATTAGAACCTGGCAATACCCAGGCAGAATACTGGCTAAAAGAAGCACAGAAAAAAATGTAATGAGAGAATCAGAAAATATAGAATTTAATTATATTAAATATAGATAAAATTATTTATGAATTGTGGATATTTTTATGCACAACTATTAAAAGTTTCTTGATTTTTTTTATAATAAATGTTATAAGTAGACATAAGTATAACTATTTATAACAATATAAAGAAATCGAATATTAAGTGTGATTAAAAATATAATAGATATGTATAAAAAATATCAAAAAATATTGTCTAAAATTATCTAATTTAGGGAATAAGAATTATATAAAACATTTTCAAAGCTGAATAAATTTTTGTCGTATTATATTAATAATTGCTGATGAAAAATATTTTACAAGGATGGTGATGTGTATCGAATCAAAAATAAAAAGTTGAAAAAGGTAAACTGTCTGAAAGGACAGGACGCAAAGTTTTGGGTCTAAGGTTTGTACAATTTTTAGCAACACAGAGTAAGTACAGACTATGATTGCCAAACTACCGACTTTTTGTTATTTATATTTACCCCTGCAGGTTATTCCTGAGGGGTTTTTTTGAACCACAGGTTTTTCTGAATAAACAGATACCAAATTAGGGTATCTCAATTAAAATATAAATAATAAAAAGGAGATTAATGATGAAAAATCTACGAGTTTTCTTTCCTATAGTTTTATTGGTTTTACTAACTATTGTACTGTCAAGCTGCCAGAGTGTTGTTCCTTCCCCTGGAGCAACCGATAATGAGCTTATGATAAGGGGCAAGATAAAAATGCCTTTTACCTGCTGTACTATTGAAGAGCCAATCTTTGAAGATGAAACAGGCCATTATACTGACAGCTGGTCTGTAATACCTGAAGCCGTTGTCGAGCTAAAAGACCTTGATGATTGTAATAATGTTTTGTCTACTACTTTTGCAGATGAAGACGGCTATTATGAATTTGATGATGTTGAACCGGGTATTTATATTGTAACTGCCTACTGCCCTGTTCCGGGACAAAAAAACTATGTATTTAAAGATGTAGTTGTAAAAGAAGATGGTGAGTTTAATTATGCCGGTATCCCGGATTGTGATTCCACATCATTAGCCCTAATACTTGAATATTTAAATGATTGCTTTAAGAATACTACCTGCTTTAAAATGAATTCTGATATCCATCGGCTGGTAAAGAGTATATCTGCAGATATAAGTGACATGGATGTCCTGGATATTATAGAAAAGGCTGAGCTGGGAACTCTACATGAAGATTTCGGTAATTTTATAGACACCGATGATGAAGATTTGGTAGACCTGGTCTGTAATCAATTAATGGGATGCTGCATAGGCCCCGGATTTACTCCACAACCAGGACCTCCACCAGCTGTTGTTACTTACAGCTTAACCTTAGGAGTAAATCCTGAGGGTGCAGGAACAGCATCTGGTGCTGGAGACTATAATGCCAATAGTACAGCTAACATCTCAGCATCTGCTAATGAAGGTTGGCAGTTTGTTAACTGGACAGGTGATGCTACCGGAACAAACCCTGGTACTTCAGTTTTAATGAATGGAAATAAATCAGCTACTGCTAACTTTGAGGCAATCCCGACTTACACTGTAACCTTTGTCGCAGGTGATAATGGAAGCATTACCGGAACAGCTGAATTTACT
>Ga0172382_10006109_pt1 | contig 17655 bp, 21 predicted proteins | sample Leawel138RmetaG_FD_122245 | JGI IMG/M metagenome (GOLD analysis project Ga0172382, IMG submission 122245) | Leachate microbial communities from a municipal landfill in Southern Ontario, Canada - Leachate well 138R metaG | ecosystem: Engineered > Solid waste > Landfill > Unclassified | place...
ATCATATCTTACTACATCTTTGGATGGTTTATCTCGAAAAATGTTTACTCGTTAGAGCTGTTTTTTAATTTCTTTTATATATACCTACATATCGTATTGTTGAAATATTATTTAATTTTATATCTCTTTACTGTAGATTATTAATATTTGATTAAGATTACGTTGTGGAAAGGCTTAGAATCTGTTAGCGCAGTGGAGGAATAGTTGCGTCAACTGTTTGAGCAAAGCGAGTTTTGGCGCAACCCGTAGCAAGCTTACAGATTATTAGCCTTGGAACTCAGTAATCGTAGCAAATATAATAAGCTGCATTAGTAGTAAGCTAAAAATTGGCCAATAGCTACCAGACAAATTTTCAAATTAAGCCACTGTTCTTAAAACGGATGAGATTACTTTTTTAGTATTATATTATATTTGTCTTTTTGCAATGAATTATTTGACGACATACTTATATTTGCAGATTCGGTCTTTGCTACTATATCAATATATTTCAAATATCCGACCAGATTTTTCTTTATTTCCGGATGGACTTCAATCTTAATATTTTTTGTGCCTTTTTCATGTAAGAGCAATTTTTTTAAGTCCTTCTCTATCAGCTTGATCATTGTTTCAGATGAGATTATTTTTCCCGAACCCATGCAATAGGGGCAGTGCGAAAGCATTTTATCTTCTTTTGAAGGGACAACCTTTTTCCTCGTCATTTCCAGTAAACCAAGGTGTGTTATTCCCCATATGCAAGACTTGCTCCTATCGTTTTTTAAAGCATTTTTCATCACTTCTATAACAAGATTTTGATGCTCTTCATCTTCCATATCTATGAAATCAATAATTATAATGCCGCCTATATCTCTTAACCTCAATTGCCCTGCTATTTCCCTCGCTGCTTCAATATTAGTTTTTAATGCCGTGTCTTTTAAATTTTTTCCGCCTATATATTTACCCGTATTTACATCAACAACTGTAAGCGCTTCTGTTTGTTCTATAACAATATATCCACCGCTTTTTAGCCATATTTTCTTACCTAAAAGTTTCTCCAACTTTTCATCTATATTATAATAGCCGAATATATCGTAGCTTTTATTAAAATATTTAATTCTATCTAGTAAAGTAGGTGAGATATTATTTGTTATTTCTAAGGCTTTATTAAAAAAACTTTCTTCATTTACAATTAGCCTTTCGGTATCATAGGTAAACATATCTCTCAAAGTCCTATAGAATAAATCCATATCCTTATGCACTAGTTTCGGTGCTGACACTTGATTGGATTTATTCGATATATCTTGCCATAAACCCATTAAAAACTTTATATCTGTTTCAAGTTTTTCGATATTACAATTTTCTGCAACTGTTCTTACTATTATACCCATATTATCAGGTTTAACCGATTCTACCATTTCCTTCAATCTATTTCTCTCTGCTTCATTTCCTATTCTTCTGGAAATACCGATATAATCAACAGTTGGCATTAAAACAGTATATCTACCGGGAAGTGTTATATGGGTTGTAATCCTGGCACCTTTACTGTCAATAGGGTCTTTAACAACCTGAACCAGTATTTCCTGCCCGGATTTAAGCAAATCACAAATATCATATGAAATATCGGGTTCTATAATATCTTCGTCTTCCAAACTAAAAAAATTTGGCAATACATCTTTTATATATAAGAACGCATTACGTTCTTCACCTATATCAACAAAAGCCGCTTGCATGCCTTGTAACACATTTTCTGTTTTGCCTTTATAAATACTCCCTACTATACTATGTCCTTCCTGTCCCTCCACATGTATTTCAGTTAATTCCCCATCTTCCAATAAAGCAGTCCTTATTTGTCCAAAACTTGCATCAATTATTATCTCTTTTATTAATCTCACCCCTTTCTTTATTTTAATAAATGCTTAGACAACGTCAATCTCAATCAATGGAATCATCACATTATTTTTTTCTGTAAAAAGTTCAATTTTTTTAATTTTATAATCCCGTATATTAAATCCTAAATAGTCTTCAAAAGCTTTTATAATTAGTTCCGGCTTAAGATTTGCGGAGCTTCCACAAGAAACTATGCAATCAATTTGTAAACCTTTGCCATATTCAAGCAACTTGACTTCTTTTATTAATGGCTTTATATCTACACTGACTATTTTTTTTATTTTAGGTTTTTCTTTATCAACATTGATGTTCCTTTGATTTATAAAATCTTGAAAAGCATTTTCAACAGCATCTCTATTTTCAGGTTTTACCCTGAGATTTAACAAATATCTACAATGACTAACTATGGACATGGAACTTTTGGCTTTTTCATTTAACAAAGCTATATCAGTTACTTTTATACCTTGAGGCAATTTGTTATTTAGACTATCTTTAATTGCAATCATATCAAAACTATCATCGTTAATAGCGATATCCAGGTATTCACCTATGCTTTCTATGCCCAGGCTCAATGCTTGTCCAAAAGACATTTCAGGGCGGGGGTTAAATCCACCGGAATAAACCAGAGGGAGTTTCGCTCTTCTCATAGCCCTTTGAAATGTTCTCATTAAATCTAGGTGAGATATAAATATAGCCTCTTTTTCTTTTTTAAATTTCAATCTTATTCTTGTCAATTACATTTTACACCTTTCTCAAAAACATTTATACCGCAATTTATACAATTTGATCTGCAATCCTCTGTAGTCTCTTCTTTGAAAGCTTTTTCGTATTCTTTTTTCAAATATTCTTTAGTAACACCTATATCTATATGATCCCAAGGGAATTTTTCTCCTATGCTTCTTTTTCTGGCAGTATAAAAATCAGGGTTTATATCGCATTGTTTAAAAGCTTCAGACCATAGATTTGCCTTGAAATGCTGCTCCCAGCTATCGAATTTACAGCCAAGTTCCCAAGCTTTAATTAATACTTTTCCTAACCTCCTATCACCCCTCGCAAATACTGCTTCCAGATAGCTTAAATAAGGTTCATGCCAGTTGAATTTCAAGCCTCTTCTTTTTATCAGTTTTTGCAAGTGTCTCTGTTTTTTCTTTAGTAATTCTACACTATCTTGGGGTTCCCATTGAATGGAGTAAAAGGTTTTGGGACAAAAGAAGATACACTAACCGTCAAGCTGATTCCTTTTCTTCTCTTTTCTTTGAGTAGTTTGTAATAATCTCCTAATACTTTATGGCTTATTTCTGCTATTCCTTCTATATCTTCCATTGTTTCTGTAGGAAGACCCATCATAAAATAAAGCTTTATATTGCTATAACCTGAATCAAATGCGGCATTTACAGAACCCATCAAATCATCTTCGGTAACGTTTTTATTTATAACATTCCTAAGTCTTTGAGTTCCTGCCTCAGGCGCAAAAGTTAGCCCGGACTTTCTGACTTTTTGTACATCATCTAAAAGTTTTAAAGTCAATGAATCTATTCTCAAAGAAGGCAATGATATCCCTATTTTATCTTTCTCATACCTTTCCAATAAATTTTCTACCAGTCCGGTAAGGTATGAATAATCACCGGTAGATAAGGACGATAAGGATATTTCATCATAACCTGTGCTGTCCAAAATCTTTTGTGTTGTATCCAATAATTCTTCCACTGTCCGTTCTCTAACAGGCCTATAAATCATTCCTGCTTGACAAAATCTACATCCTCTGGTGCAACCTCTAAAAATCTCTAGGATTACTCTATCATGCACTATATCTATTAATGGTACTATTAACTTATCAGGATAATATGAACCGGAAAGGTCTTTTAGTATTCTCTTTTTTACTTTTTTAGGTGTTTCTTCTGCTATCGGTTCGACGCTTTCTATTGTATTATCTTCATTGTAGTTTACTTTATAAAAAGAAGGAACATAAACTCCTTGCACTTTTGTTAATGACTTAAGAAAATCTTTCTTTTTCTTGTTGCTATCTTTCCACTGCTTATATATATCCATAATCTCTAATATAATCTCTTCCCCGTCTCCAAGAATAAAAAAATCTATTATACCACTTAAAGGTTCGGGATTATAAGCACATGGTCCTCCTGCAATAATAAAGGGTGTGCCTTCTCCTCTTTCTTCCGATAATATAGGCACACCGGCCAGATCCAACATGTTTACTATATTAGTGTAACTCATTTCATACTGAAGGGTAAAGCCTATGAAATCAAATTTGTCTATATAATCTTTACTTTCTAAAGTAAATAGTTTTATATTTTCTTTTCTCATTAGGATTTCCATATCAGTCCAAGGCGCAAAAACTCTCTCACAATATATATATTTTTGTTCATTAAGCAAATGATATAGTATCTTCATACCTAAATGAGACATGCCTATTTCATATACATCGGGAAAACAAAAAGCAAATCTAATATTTACATCTTCCGGATTTTTATTAATACTGTTCCATTCATTACCTATATATCTGCCGGGTTTTTCAATTTGATAAAGTAATTTATCAAATAAATAATCTTTTGTTTTAGCATCCAATACTTATGCCTCCTTATATTTCTTTCGTGATACTTCCCATCATTCCGCATTTCGACTTTTATAATTCTAAAGATCCTTCGGTTATCACGGGCGGTCACAGACCGCGCTCATGCATTGTTAGATCATCTCTTAAGGGTCAAGATCCTTTGGCTACTAAAGCCTCAGGATAACCGCATTTACTAAAAAGCTTATATATTTGATTAGGATTGCGTTGTGGAAGGATTTAGTTGGCCTTGGAACTCAGCAACCGAATCAAATGATATAGCTATTATACCATGTCCCTGTATTTATTTTAAAAGAGTTATTGGTAAATGTCTATAACTTATATTATTTTAAAGGATATCCTTTACCTTACTATAGTAGTCCTTCGCTAAAAATCCATCTAAGATATCCGCCTCACTTAACTCTTTCAAAATACCTCCTCTTTCATCAAGAACCCTGATTATGCATATATTCATAGGACTAAATTGTTCTATGATACTTTTTAAATCTGTTGCTTTAGATACTGTTAGTAATCTAATGCCCCTGCCTTTTCTTTTTAATACCCTCTTTTTTTTATTATTCCTGCTTAGCAAATAAACATAAGAACAATTTCTCTCTTCTTTTATAGCTCCGATGAAAACAAATATTCCCGTAATTATATACGATAACGTTGTTATGCCAATTATCAGCAGGTACGTATTAAATAATACAATTAAAATAGCCAATACTTTGCCACAAATAGTCAAAATTTTAGTTGCTCTTTTATAACTTAATCGAAGCAAAAGAATATTTCTAAGAATCCTGCCGCCATCTAAAGGTAAAGCAGGAATTAAGTTAAATAAAAAAAGAGCAAAATTATATTTAAATACCAAATCACTAAAATTTCCTTCGAATTGAAAAAAGACTAACGCAATTATAAGGCTTGTGATGGGGCCAACAGAAGCAATAATTAATTCTTCTATACCTCCATATTTTATTATATTCTCCATAATAGCTATAGCCCCAAAAGGAAAGAGTTGAATCTCCATAACATTAATTCCCAATATTTTTGCCGCTATGCCGTGTCCTAATTCATGAATTAATACAGATATTAAAATAATGGATATTATCTTTATATAGCCCAAATAAAAGCTTATAAATAAAAAAAGGATAAAAGATATATTCATTTTTATCCTCATTATTTTAACCCTCCGGATTCAATCTATTGCTCAATCATTTCCAAAGGATTAATAGCCTTACCATCAACCCATATCTCAAAATGCAAATGGGGACCGGATGAGTATCCTGTATCACCAACCTCCGCAATTTTATCACCTTGCTTAACTTTATGCCCTTCTTTTACTGTTATTTTTGAGCAATGTGCATATAAAGTGTCATAGATTCCTTTATTTATTTTTACATATTTCCCCAGTTCAATATCATCACCAATTTCAACTACAGTGCCTTCTATAGATGACCTTATTTCATCCCCATAATTTCCGTCAATATCTATACCGTTATGTTGTTTAACAGTGTTAAATACCGGATGTATCCTTTCACCATAAAACGAAGTAATTTCTCCTTCCAATGGCAAAATAAATTCTGTTATATTCATATTTGATGCTTCACTGATTTTTGTTAAGTCATCAATTTCAATATCAGGTTTTGATGTCCTTAATGCATTTATTACTTTATCTATACTGCTAAATTCTATTTCCCAGTTTAAGGCGCTTTTTATACCTTGAGTAATAACCTTTGTAATCTTAAAATCAATCGTATTTATAAACAAAACAATAGATAAAATTGCAATAGCTATAAATGTTTGGTATAAAAACTTATCTCCGGGAGTCTTTTCTCTCCCATATGATTTATTACCAAATATATTGCTGATTTTTCTATATTCTTTTAAATATGTAATTTTAGCCGGGCCTTCTCTGTTGTCCATATATATCTCCTCCGTTGCTTTTTCACTTAAAATATATGGATAACGGAGAATAATTATGACAACTATCTTATTTTTTCTTTCATCTTTCGTATAGGTATATTTGCCACTAAAGCAGGCACTGTAGCCCCATCTCTTTCTCTTTTAGTCCTGGTAAGTTTAATATCCAAACCTGATTCGTCAATCTCAATATAATCAGATATGACATCTATTAAATCGCCCCTTACCATTTCCAAAAATTGTGGAGACACATTGGCTCTATCATGAATCAAAAGAAGCTGCAGCCTATCTTTAGCAATATCTTTACTTCCCCCGCCCGATCTTCCAAAAAATTTAAACAAATCCATATCAGCTCCTCCTATTTCCTAACAAAACCGAAAACTCGCGCTATTTTAGTTATTAGTCCTTCATCTGTATCAAGACTCATAAAAGGTATATTATCTCCTAAAATTCTTTTGACTATATTTCTATATGCCTGTCCCGCTAAGGATCTATCATCGACTATTGCAGGTTCTCCGCGATTTGTTGAAATAACTATCTGTTCGTCATCAGGCACCACACCCAGCAGATCAATTGCTAATATATCAACAATATCATCAATATTCATCATATCCCCTCTTTTAACCATTTCTAATTTTATCCTATTTATTAAAAGTTGGGGGTTTTTTAAGTCATTAGCTTCAAGTAACCCTATTATCCTATCAGCATCCCTGACTGCAGAAACTTCAGGTGTAGTAACTACAATGGATCTGCTTGCTCCTGCAATAGCATTTTTAAATCCTTGCTCTATTCCGGCAGGAGAATCAACTAAAACATATTCAAATTCTTCAGCCAGATTTTTTGTTAATTCCATCATTTGTTCCGGTGTTACGGCAGATTTATCTTTTGTTTGGGCTGCAGGCATAAGAAAAAGATTGGGGAATCGCTTGTCCTTTATAAGTCCTTGCTTTAATCTACATGTTTTTTCTACTACATCTACCAAATCGTATACAATCCTGTTTTCCAAACCCATAACGACATCAAGGTTTCGCAAACCGATATCTGCATCAAGCAGCACTACACTTTTACCTTCTAAGGCCAATCCGGTTCCAATATTAGCTGTTGTCGTTGTTTTTCCTACTCCACCCTTACCTGAAGTTATTACAATCACTTCTCCCATGATTCTACCTCCAATGCATATATACAAATTAATTTATTTTTATTTACTATTTATCTGTTTTAAATTTAATATCAATACGGTTCCACTATTATCATACCACGCTTGACAACCGCAATTTCAGGAACACCGGATTTATATGGTCCTCCATCAGGAGACCTGGCTATTATATCACCAATGCGAAGCTGCATCGGTTCTAATCTAAATGCCGCTATATAGCTGTCATAATTGCCATCTGAACCGGCATGAGCTGTTCCTCTCATTATACCCATAACTATTATGCTGCTTTTTGCTTCAAGATAGGCTCCCGGATTAACATCCCCAATAATGGTAATATTCCCATTAAATTTAATAAACTGTCCTGATCTGATTGTTCCTCTTATAAAAAGCCCTTTTTCTTCAACACTATTTCTTGTTTCCAGAATTTCATTATATTTTTTTGATTTTTCCTCTATATCATATGAATTACTTACATTTAAAGTATTATAATCCCCTATTACCTCCATACCATATTGATTCTCAATGATGCTTTTTAACTCCAAGTATTCTTCTTCTCGAATACTTTTACCGCTAAATCCAATAATCTTAGCCCCTTCGAAGAACCTTTTTGAGGGTCTAATCTTTTCATCGAGCATATTTTTAAATTCTTCAAAACTTGAATCTCCCTTTAATAAAATGTGTAGTCCATCTTTTGTTCCTTTAAAAACTATTTCATTTTTCGCCATATGCATACCCCCTGAAGTTAGCTATTCATATAGATTCTCTAAATATGCTGAAACTCCTTCTTTTTTAAAGAATCCCCAAAAATAAATAATCTAAGGCAATAGAACATTATAAGGTATAATGTCGTCTCCCGCCTGTTCTGATGCCAAATATTCTTCTAATATTACCCGGGCAATAGGTGCGGAACCTGCTCCAAAACCGCCTTGAAATACTACGGATGCTACAGCAATCTCAGGATTATCAAAAGGTGCAAATCCAACAAACCAAGCATGATCGTTATATTTAGCATAAAGCTTAGGATTGTTTACAGGATCAGGTCTATATTTACCGGCTTCTGCTGTTCCTGTTTTACCGCTGATAGGCACCTTCGTATTTATAAAGCTGCTCCAAGCAGTACCTCCTACTTCGTTTGTTACTTTAAACATACCATTTTTAATAACATCCAGATCTTCTTCTGAAACTTTTAGCTTTTCTATAATTTCAGGTTTCTTTTCAAAAATTACTTCTCCATCATGACTAATTACTCTTTGCACTATGTAAGGTTTATATCGGGTACCTCCATTTGCAATTGTTGCAACATAGTTTGCCAATTGCAATACTGTCACGTTATTAAGTCCTTGACCTATAGCTGCGTTTAATACATCACCGGGACGAAATCTGCTTTCTGTAATATACCAAACAATTTTATCTATGGCTTTATCTTCTGTAACACCTAATTCCCTTATCCTTTTGCCCAATTCCTTGTAAAACTGATAAGATGTTTGATCAGCTGAAGGTTTCTCGTATATCATAGCCTTAATATTTTCTTTAGCCTCTTCATCGGTAATCTTAACTGTGTAAGTAAGGTAACTGTCTATATATCCTTCATACAGTTTCTGCTTATGAAGAGGTCCTTCCACCATACCTTTGGATTCATAAGGCAATTCTATACCGGTATATTGTCCAAAGCCCAATTTGCTTGCGTATTTTTCAAATAATTCTCCGCCAAGCCTTCTGCCAGTTTCAAAAAAATAATAGTTGCAGGATTTTTTTATAGCATTAAGCAGATTAGTAGGGCCGTGAACTGCACCCCCTGAATCTGATGGCGCTATACCGGGTATAGCTGTATATCTGCCTTTGCAATATATGTATTCTCTTTCATTGATTTTATCTTCCGTTAAGCCGGCAATGGCTGTAAGCAGTTTCATCGTCGAACCCGGCGGCAGAGGATAAGATATGGCATTATTTATTAAAGGCCTCGGTGCATAACTATCGGCAGTAGCAGGTTGCAATGCTTTCCAATCTTCATTGGATATGCCTGAAGAAAATAAATTCGGGTCAAATTTTGGCTCGCTAGCCAATGCCAATACTGCACCGGTGTTTACATCTAATGCTACTACAGCACCGGAATAAGTTTCGGGAAAAGGTTTTTTATTGCGGGCTTCTTCAATAGTCTTTTCCAGTATTTCTTCTGCAACTAATTGTAAATTAGAACCCATTGTCAAAACTATTGTATTTCCCGGTATGGGCTCAGTAACTTCTATTGTTTCTATCAATGAACCCTTTGCATCAACCTCTATTTGTTTAGAACCGTCAATGCCTTTTAGGTATTCTTCCATGGTGTATTCAATACCCGACTTACCTATCATATCTTCGGGTGTATATCCATTTTGAAATAATTCTTCTTGGTCAGGACTTATCCTGCCTAAATACCCCAGTACATGACATAAAAAATCATCTTTAGGATACCTTCTTAAAGGTTTATCCATTATTTCAACTCCCGGCATGAATACTTTATTCTCTTCAATCATAACTCTTGTTTCTTCTTTAATATTTGTTGCAATTTCAACCGGTACGTATGCAGGATATTTTTTTTGGCTTAGTAAATATTTCACGGATATTATCTTTTTAGCTTCTTCTTGGGTGTACTTTGTCATATCAATATTATATTTGTTTAACAGTTTATTGAATACTTTTTCTGCAGTGCTGTCTTCGTCAAAGCCATTATTCTTTTTCCATTTAATTTCATCCTTTTTAAAGCTATATTCAAACTCATCAAGTTTAAATGGCAACTCAACTTCAAAATCATTTTTTAATATGGAGTAAGCCTCAACATCAACAATATCATAAGAAATCCCATAATCCTGCTTTAGCCTTCTGAAAGCTTCATCCGCTGATGCATCAAGAGGTATATCATATCTTGATTTCCATTGAATTTCTTCATCTTCAAAAGTAAAACGTATCGGCTTTAATAATATTGGTATTTCATCTTTATATTTATCGCCGTTTTTTTCCAGAATATTAATAACTATTAATGCTATATCGTTAATTGTTTCGTCAGGTAATTCCGCTTTTACAATATTAACAGAGTAACTTTGCTTATTAGTAGCCAATACCCTACCAAATCTGTCAACAATATTTCCTCTGGGTGCAGTAATATTAATATTCCTAGTGCGAACGTTTTCAGATCTTTTTTTATAATAATCACCTTTAACAATTTGCAAATCAGCCAGTTTGAAAGATAGTAATAAAAAAATCATTACTATTATAATTTTTATTATATTTAATCGTTCGCTAAAAAACTTTTTTATCATAAAAACACCCTAATTTAATATATTTTTCTATCCATAAATCTTTTATCATCCAATTTATAAATATACCTATAAACAACAACACCTAAGAGTCCATTATAAATACTTTGAGGAATCATTATATTTATTAAAACGTGCATATAAGAAATATTTACTTTGCTTAAATAAGATATAAAATAAAATAAATTTTGATATATGAATACACCTATAATGTTAAACAGCGCCGGAGGTATCAAGCTATCTTTAAAAATATTTTCTTGAGATTTACCGATTATATACCCGGTAAGCATATATGATAAAGAATTTACTCCGAAGGATTTGCCATAAAATAAGTCGTTTAAAAAACCGGATACGAGTCCTATAAGACCGCCATACATACTTCCCCTCATAATTGCATAAGAAATAATCAGCATTATTGTAAAATCCGGTTTCACGCCAAATATTCTAGTATATTGAAATATAGTGGATTCAAGAATGAAATTTAAAAATATTATAATCCCTAATATTAAAACTCTCACTTCAAGCCTCCTATTTAGTCTATTTCATTATGGACCTTTAAAACAAATACCTCTTCTAATCTTTTGAAATCCACTGAAGTTTTTATTATCACTACTTTTTGAAGTTTACGTTCTACCTTTTCAACACTTTCTACCTTTCCAATATACAGTCCCGAAGGCAAGGTGCTAATACTTGAAGTTATGATATCATCACCCTTTACAATATCAGATTCCAGAGGCATTATTGCAAATAATTCGGAATTAACCGTACCGGATACAATTCCCGTATCCCTAGTTCTATTTACTATGATGCTGATTGAGCTTCTTTCATCTATTATAGACATTACCTTTGAATAATTATTTCCAACTTCAATAACTCTGCCAACTAAACCCTCACCTGTGACTACGGGATCATTTGCCTCAATACCGTGTTTTAAACCTTTATTTATTGTAAATATATCAAACCAGTTTCCGGGATCCTTTCCGGTAATACTCGCTCCAATATACTTGTACTCCTCATTCGCTTCAACAAAGTTTAAAATATCTCTTAATCTTTTATTTTCTAAAGCCATTTGATAGAGCTTTCTATTTTCTTCTCTTAATTTTGTTACTTCTTCAGCTAAAATCTGATTTTCGTTTCTTAATTCTTTTAGTTCAAACAATGCACTAAAGGTACCTCTAAAAAATTCACCGGTTTTATAAAAAGCTTTTTGAATAGGGGTTATGGCACTGCCTACTATAGAACCAATAGTAGAAGGTCTTGTCCTACCTTTAGAAGTAAAAGCAATTGTAATTATTAGTAATATAATAATAATTACAGTGAATATAGCAGGCTTATTTTTAAACAATTTCACTTTGCACACATCCCAATTTATCTTTTAAACAAATTTTCAAATTGTTCTAAGGCTTTCCCGGCTCCTATTGCAACGCAATCAAGAGGTACTTCTGCTATTAATACCGGCATACCGGTTTCTTTTTTTATCAATTCACCTATACCTTTTAATAGTGCGCCTCCACCTGAAACCATTATACCTCTGTCCATGACATCGGAAGCTAATTCCGGAGGAGTTTTTTCTAAAACTGACTTTATTCCATCCAGTATTGCTTCAATTGGTTCTTTCAAAGCCTCCAGTATCTCATCAGATGTTACCGTCAAGGTTTTTGGTAACCCGCTTACCAAATCCCTACCTCTTATTTTCATGGACTCCTCTTTCTCACCGGGATAAGCCGAACCTATATTAATTTTAATTTCTTCGGCTGTCCTTATTCCTATTGCTAAATTATAGTTTCGTTTCACGTAATATACTATGCTTTCGTCAAATCTGTCACCGGCAGATCTGATTGAACTGCTTGTTACTATGCCTCCAAGAGAAATAACCGCTATTTCCGATGTTCCGCCGCCAATATTTATTATCATGCTGCCTGTAGGTTCACTTACAGGCAAACCGGCTCCAATTGCAGCAGCCATAGGTTCTTCTATCCATTTGGCTAATTTTGCTCCGGCTTGGATACCGGCTTCCTCTACCGCACGTTTTTCCACTTCTGTAATACCGGACGGTACACTGATAAGTAATCTGGGCTTGCCAATAGTATTACTTTTTAATGCTTGCTTAATAAAATATTTTAACATACTTTGAGTAATATGGAAATCAGCAATTACACCATCTTTCATAGGTCTAATGGCAACAATATGTCCCGGTGTCCTGCCTATCATTTGCTTTGCTTCTTCACCAACTGCTTTGACTGAATTATTTTCAGTGTTTATTGCTACAACTGATGGTTCCCTTATAATAATACCCTTACCTTTAACAAAAACTAAAGTGTTTGCTGTGCCTAAATCTATTGCTATATCTTTAGAAAAAGCATTAAATAACATATTTGTCCTCCTTAATTAAAAAGTTGCTACGTATAGAAATTTATCTATCTTATACGTTTAAAAAAGATTCTTTTCTTTTAGGCTTGTAAAAACCCCGTCTCCAATAATAATATGATCGTATAGTTCAATACCTATAATTTTCCCTGCCTCATATATCCTCTTAGTTATATCAATATCATCTTTACTCGGAGTTGGGTCACCGCTAGGATGATTGTGAGTTAAAATTATATTGGCGCTTGAATTTTTAATGGCAGGTATAAATATCTCCCGAGGATGTGCAAGGGATGAATTTAAAGAACCGATAGAAATTTCCTCAATACCGATAACCTTGCACTTAACATTCAACATTATTACTTTCATATGTTCTTTTTTGTAGTATCTCATCTCTTCCATCAATATATCTGCCGCATCTTGAGGTCTTTTTATGTAGAAATCTTCATTGAATGCATATTGGGCTATTCTTTTACCCAATTCAACTGCCGCAATTAGTTGTGAGGCTTTAGCCAAACCTATTCCATTTATTTTATTCAATTCGTTAATATCGGCATTAGCTAAAGATCTAATACCATCCCCTTGAGATAAAATTTTATACGATAAGGATAAAGCACTTTCGTTTCTTGTTCCTGTTCTTAATAGTATTGCCAATAATTCCGCATTTGATAATGCTTTAACTCCGTGATTTTTAAGTTTTTCCCGAGGCCGTTCATTCTCAGGTAATGATGAAATAGTAATATTTTTAACCATCTCTCCCATTATAATCGCTCCTATCTCCCCAGTATTCTATAGTCAAAGGCCTCCAACATTTTGGAAAGTTTAAATACAGGAAGGCCCATTACGTTAAAATAACATCCATTAATTTTCTCCACCAATAAAGAGCCTATACCTTGTATCGCATATGCACCCGCTTTGTCCATAGGCTCCCCCGTAGAAATATAGCTTAATATTTCTTCCTCATTTAAACTTTTAAATTTCACCATTGTTTTTTCATAAGTAGTAATTTTGTTCAACGTAGGGGTAATGATTACAGACACTCCTGTAATAACTGAATGTGATTTGCCGCTAAGCCTTTTTAGCATTTTGATTACATCTTTACTGTCTTTAGGTTTACCAATAACCTCATTACAATAAACTATTGTATCTGCGCCAATAACTAATGCTTCTTCTGAAATTCTATCGGCGACACTCATAGCTTTTCTTTCTGCAAAATACATGGCTAACTCTTCCGGTTGCATGTCCTTCATTTTTTCCTTATATTCAGACGGCATTACTTCGAACTTAATTCCTAACTGTGTAAGTATTTCTTTCCTTCTAGGTGAGTTTGAAGCAAGGATGATTTTCATATTGTACTCCTACATGTTTCTAAAAAATAGTATTGCTATTATAATGCCCACTATAGTAAAAATATTTATGCTAAAAGTAAGACCAAGGGTTAATTTTATAACTCTTAGGTCATATGTATGGGGGCTTACACCTAGATTATAGCCAAATTTTAATATAGGAATGTATTTACCAAGAAGTTCTCCTAAAAAACCACCGATAACTATACCGCAAATAACTAAAAGTAATAAAATCCATCCATTTCTATTTGCTCTTCTCAATCTAAAATCCCTCCTATTTTAGGTGCTGCAACTGAAGTTGATTTCGACAAAAAACTTCCTCCTTCAGTTTATCATTTTAGTATTACGACTTCAACTTATAAAATAATACAAGTAGGAAATCCTGCTTAACGTATCTAACTTTTGTCGCAAATGTCGTGCAGTAATTATGACAGGTTTAAAAAAAGCGGCAAAAGCCGCTTTTTCTATTTTGCTTCATTAAGAATTGTATGAGTGGGACAGACCTCTGCGCAGCCCCGCAATTTGTACACTTCTCATAATCTATCCTCGCCAAATTGTTCTCAAAAATAATTGCATCAAACTCACAAGCCTTAACACACCTGCGACATCCAATGCACCCTACCTTACAAACGCCCATTACTTCCTTACCCTTGTCAATATTTTTACATAAAACCCTAACCTTTTTTGAAACAGGTACAAGGGCAATTATCTTCTTGGGACAGGCCTCTATACATTTTTTACAAGCAGTACATTTATCTTCATCCACAACCGCTACACCATTTATTACATGTATCGCATCAAAGGGGCAAACCTTCTCGCAAGTTCCCAATCCGGTGCAACCATATTTACATCCTTTTGAACCCCCTGCAAGCATTTCTGCCGCTTTGCAATCTTCTATCCCTTGATATATATATTTTTCCTTTGCGTTTTCTTTATCACCGTTACATAGCACTCTAGCTACCATTCTCTCACTATTCTCAGCCGTTACGCCCATAATATCTGCGACTTTTTGAGCTAATACAGTTCCGCCGACAGGACACGCACTAACGGAAGCACTACCATCTGCAATTGACTCTGCTAGGGCATCACAACCTGCATAACCACAAGCACCGCAATTTGCACCCGGTAGTAAAAATCTTATTTGTTCAACCTTGGGATCCGTTTTTACTTCAAATTTCTTAGAAGCATAAGTTAAAACAATGCCAAAAAAAATTGCCAGTCCTCCCAGTGTAACAGTAGGCCATAATAATTCATTAATCATTGCAACTCACCTCTTTCATCAGCAGCTCATTTAAAGCAAGCCGCTAAAGCCTAAAAAAGCTATAGAAAGCAAACTCGCTGTTATAAGAGCTATGGGAAAACCCTCGAGACTTTTGGGATAAGGGGCAAGTTCCATTCTTTCTCTTATTCCCGCAAATAATACTATAGCCAATGTAAATCCGAGAGCCCCACCTATGCCGTTTAATAAAGTCTCCATAATATTAAACTTACTTTCAATATTTAAAATAGCCACGCCAAGCACTGCGCAATTTGTAGTTATAAGCGGCAGATATACACCTAATGCTTGATATAAAGTCGGGCTTGTTTTTTTCATAACCATTTCAACAAATTGTACGAGTCCGGCTATTACTAAGATAAAAGCTATCGTTTGCATGTATTCAATTTTTAAAGGTACCAATATTGCTATTTGAACTATCCAAGTCATTACCGATGCCAAGGCCATAACAAAAGTTACCGCAATACCCATGCCCAGTGCTGTTTCTACTTTCTTTGAAACACCTAGAAAAGGACAAATGCCTAAAAATCTTGAAAGAACAAAGTTGTTTACAAAGATGGCAGACAAAACAATAATTATCAATTTCATTACTTCTGCCCCCCTATGCCTTTTTAACTATAAGTTTATTAAATAAAGCTATTGCTAAACCATATACTAAAAATCCACCCGGAGGAAGTATTAATATTAAAGCCGGTTCAAACCCTGCCCCAAATATAGGCATGTTTAAAAATGTACCTGCACCTAATAATTCTCTCACACCGCTCATAAACACCAAAGCAAGTGTAAAGCCAACTCCCATTCCTAACCCGTCCATTATGGAATTTAATGGGGGATTCTTAGAGGCAAAGGATTCAGCCCGCGCTAATATTATGCAATTAACAACAATCAAAGGAATAAATATACCCAGTGCGCTATCCAAAGCAGGAGAAAATGCCTTTATTAACATTTCCACAGCTGAAACAAACGTTGCTATTACTACTACATATATTGGGATTCTTACCTCATTGGGTACTATTTTATTAATAAGAGAAATAATAAGATTAGAGCATATTAATACTGCAATAACTGCTATACCCATACCTAGACCGTTAAAAACCGCAGTAGTAACAGCCATAGTAGGACATGTCCCTAAAACCAACCTAAAAGTAGGATTTTCTTTAATTATTCCGTTAGAAAAATCTTTCCATAATTTCATTGACCTCACCTCCGCTATACTCTAATTACCAGTTATTTCCTCTACCAGTTCTAAAGCAGTATTTACTCCTTCGACCACAGCAGTAGAAGTAATCGTTGCTCCGGCTATTGATAGTATTTCGTTATCTTTTGGAACTCCGTTTTTTATCAATACAACACCGCCATCCCAATCTTTTCCGACAAATTGCCCTTGGAATTTAGGTGTAGCTGCGTTTTTACCAAGTCCGGGAGTTTCTGAATTCTCCCCTACTTTAATCCCCTTTACTTTACCTTCCATATCAATTCCAATTACTATCTCTACAGTACCTCCATATCCTTTCGGAGAAGTTTTTACAGTATAACCTACAGTTTGACCTTGAGACCTTCCTTCATAAACTTCCGTTACTATTTCATAATTGGATTTTGAAAGAATATCACTAATTCCATTTTCGTCAACTTTATTAAACTCTTCCGCCTCCGATAATACCTCTTTACGTGCTTCATCATTTTCTCTTATTGCCTGTTCTATAATTTTTTCATATGTGACTGCATTTGTAACTCCTAATACACCTGCCGCAACGATACATACTATAAGGAGTATGCCTGTTAGTTTTAAATAATCACGCACTTTTCTTCACCTCTCCAAACTTTCTTGGAATAGTAAATCTATCTATTAAAGGAGTTGCAACATTCATTAG
>Ga0172382_10006110_pt1 | contig 17655 bp, 18 predicted proteins | sample Leawel138RmetaG_FD_122245 | JGI IMG/M metagenome (GOLD analysis project Ga0172382, IMG submission 122245) | Leachate microbial communities from a municipal landfill in Southern Ontario, Canada - Leachate well 138R metaG | ecosystem: Engineered > Solid waste > Landfill > Unclassified | place...
AGGTTTGCATCTTCCGAAGCTTCGGCCCGGCCCCAAACGGGCGGCGGCACCCGCCGCCGGCTTCACGGTGGCAACATTACCACGCCGTTCAGGCATTTGGAGCATCTCCCTCACAATCCGCAACCAATAGCCCGGAGCCGCTTCCGCAGGTCGGCCCGACGCGGCCGACGTTGCGGGGCATCGAACACCCCGTCGGGGGCGTAGCCCCGACCTGCGATAAAGCGCAGCGTTGCCGTAGGTCGGCCCTACGCGGCCGACGTTGCCGGGCATCGAACTTCCCGCCGGGCATCGACCATCCCGCCGTGCATCGAACACTCACGCCGCCGCGGGCCACGGCTTGATGCGGTCGAGCGTCTCGGCCAGTTCATCCCGGGCCTTGGCGGCATCGTGATCCAGCTGCAGGCCGGTCCAGAAGCCTTCGCTGGTGCCGAAAAAACGCGACAGGCGCAGACCGGTATCCACGGTGATCGCGCGGGTGCCGGCGACGATTTCGCCGATGCGTCGCTGCGACACACCGATCTCCTTGGCCAGCCGGTACTGGGTGATGCCCATGGGCTCGAGGAACTCATGCAGCAGGATTTCTCCGGGATGTGGATAGGGGATCTGGCGCATGGCGTGTTTCCTGTGGGTGGACTCTCAGTGGTAGTCAACGATTTCGACGTTGCCCGGGCCGGCGTCGCTCCAGATGAAGCACAGCCGCCACTGCTGGTTGATGCGGATGCTGTATTGGCCGCTGCGATCGCCGCGCAACGCTTCGAGGCGATTGTTGGGAGGAATGCGCAGGTCGTCCAGCGTTGCCGCCCGGTGGAGCATGGCCAGCTTGCGCATGGCGACGGCTTCGATGTTCACGAAACGGCGACTGCGCTTGCCCTGGAACAGGGCTTCGGTTTGCCGACAACGGAAGGACTGGATCGCCACGGAACGATGCTATCGCTCGGCGATAGCATCGTCAACCGTCAGCATCCCTCGCCGCCGCAGACCACCCCGTCGGGAGCGTAGCCCCGACCTACGCGCCTTTCGCAGGTTGGCCCTACGTGGCCGACGGCGTGGGGTGTCGAACACCCCGTCGGGGACGTAGCCCCGACCTACGATAAAACGCAGCGTTGCTGTAGGTCGGCCCTACGTGGCCGACGTTGCGGGGCATCGAACATCCCACCGGGCATCGAACACCCTACACGCCGACGTTGCGGGGCATCGAACCCCCCCCGCCGTGCATCGAACATACCCGTCGGGGGCGTAGCCCCGACCTACGCGGCCGACGTTGCCTGACCCCCCCCCAAAACCCCGTCACACCCCTGAAATCCGCCCCATCGCGTCACAACGTGACCTTTTCCGGCACCCCGTTCCCGCGCTCCCCGCGTCACTGTGTGATTGCCGTCACTCGCGGCGTAATTCGGCGGTCATCGGGCGTTGTCACAAGTGTGAACTGCCCCTGCGCTTCCATCCGGTCGGGGTACCCGGCGCGGGGTTGGCACGCTTCCTGCTACTGTATCCCTGCCGGTGCGACGTCTGGCCTCCCGGCCAAGGACACGGCGTACGAGCCAGTCCGAGCACCCAGGCTGTTAGCTAACCTTTCAACTGTTCAACACACAAAGGAAATTTCCCATGAAGAAGATGATTCAGAAGGGTTTCACCCTTATCGAACTGATGATCGTGGTTGCGATCATCGGCATCCTGGCCGCCATCGCGCTGCCGGCCTACTCCGACTATCTGGTTCGCAGCCAGGTTTCCGAAGCTGCTGCGCTGCTGGGCGGTCTGAAGAGCCCGTTGGCCGAGTACGGTGCTGACCGCAATGCGTGGCCGACCGCTTTGGTCGGTCCGACCGCGACTGCTACTACTGGTCAGATCAACGCAACGCTGGTTGGCAAGTACAGCACCGTTACTTCCACTGTCAGCGGGACGTATCCTGCGGGCACCACCACCGCGACGATGACTACCGGCAAGGCTAGTGGCAGTGCTCTCACCATGACCACCGGAAATGGCGGTAGCACTTGGGCCTGCGGTAACACCACGGTGGATGGTGTTACCGGTGCTGGTACTACTATTGAAGCCAAGTACCTGCCGAACGCCTGCAAGCCCTAATTGCTTGACGGTACCAGCAAAGGGGCTTCGGCCCCTTTGCTTTTCAATACGTGCCATAAGCTCGTGACGAATTGCTGGGAGGGGGCGTCGTGACAAGCAAAGTTCAAAAAGGATTTACGCTGATTGAGCTGATGATCGTGGTGGCAATCATCGGCATTCTTGCGGCTATCGCTTTGCCAGCATATTCAGATTACTTGGTGCGCAGTCAGGTTTCCGAGGCGGTTGCGATGGCGGGCGGCTTAAAAGCCCCGCTGGCCGAGTGGGGTACAGATCGTGATACGTGGCCTACGCTGGTGGGACCTACAACAGCGGCAGCCTCTGGCGAAATCAACGCCACCATTGTCGGCAAGTACAGTACGGTCGATTCAACTATCAGCGGAACCTTCCCCACCGGTACCATAACCGTAGTCATGACCGCCGGTCGGGCTAGTGGCCAGGAATTGACGGTAGGTACAGGCAATGGTGGCACTTCTTGGTCGTGTGGAAACACCACGGTTGATGGATTTACTGGTTCCGGGACCACGATAGAATCAAGATATCTTCCGAACGCCTGTAAACCTTGATGGTTGACGCTTTGTGAATACTTTGGCCGCCGAGTGGGATTTCGGCGGCTTTTTGCTTTTTTGAATAAGTAAAGTAACTATGAGCCTTTTGATTCGTTTGGAAAGATCCGCCACGCTGCAAATTATGTTGTTGCTTGGCATCGGTGTTTTGCTTTATGGCCGAACCTTGGGATTCGGCTACGTATGGGATGACGGCATCATTTTTCTCGAAAAGAACACACTCATGGTGGACCCGCTGAGCTGGCACCTCGTGGCGGCTCCATTCCTCGAGGGAACAAGTTACATGCGCCCCTTGGTGATGTTTACTTGGTGGGCGGAATTTTACGTGTTCGGCCAAAATCCGATAGTTTCCCACGCTATCAATGTGGCCTTATACTTTTGCAATGTGCTCTTGGTTCGTGCGCTTGCGCTGCGAATGTTGCGCCTTCGTGAGTATGAGCGACCCATGCTATGGGCAACCCTCGCGGGCTTAATGTACGCAGTTCACCCCGTGCTGATTGAATCCACGGCTTGGGTGTCGGGTCGCTTTGATCTTGTTTGTACGCTGTGCCTATTGGGTGCGACAGTTATATTTGTCCACTATCGCGCTCCTACGCCGCGACGCTTAGTGTTGGTTATGCTGTTGTTCGCACTGGCTTTGTTGAGTAAAGAGCTTGGGGTGGTTTCTCCCGCTATCTTCTTTTGTTTCTGGCTGGCTGGCTATGCAGATCAGTCGAAGTCACTGTCGCACAATATCCGCGACTTGCTAGTTGCTCATCGTTGGACCTGGATAAGTTGCGCGCTGGTACTCGGAATATATTTTGTCGCCAGAAAGTTTACTGTCGGAGGTGTGTACGGCGGCGAGTGGGGCTTGGGATACTATATTGAACTGACTAAGACCCTCCTTCCGCTTAAGGCATTGGTTATGTATACCATGCTGACGTTGCTCCCGTTTGGCCGCGTAGGGATTATGCATCCAATTTCCGCGAATCCAGCTGATCTGCTATTTTTTCTGTACGCAATTCTAGCTATTGGGCTGATAGCAGTAGTTATATTTCAGGCCGCGTTTCGGCAGCGTGCGTGGGCGTGGGTGGCAGTGGCGGGGTATATTTCTCTAACACTAGTCCTGCACTTCATCCCGATGTTGATTAATGTCAATATTATTCAGGACCGCTTCTTGACTGCACCTCTGGCCTTTTTTTGCATAGCTATAGTTTTTTGGATAAACGAGGCGGGATTGACGAAGAGGGTGATGGAATTGACTCCTCTGGTCGGGGCTGCTGCTGGGGTGTTGCTAAGCGCTTGGTTGCTTTTTTCTGCTGTAGTCGTCATCTCAATAGCTCCCCTTTGGAAAAGCCCATTTTCTGTTTGGGCATGGACGTACAAAAATTATCCTGAAATCGAAGTCATTCGACACAACTATCTTGAGGCTGCAATTTCAGAGGGCCACACGGATCTTGCTCGGGCGGAGTTTGAACGCCTTCTTGTCAAGAGAGGCGGGTTGGAGGTCTCTGAACAGATTTTATATGGAAATTTGCTATTGCGAAGTGGCGATGCTGAGGTTATCCCTTATTTGGAAGGGGTCTTTTATGCGTTGCCAAAATTTCATCTTGACCCCGATGGGCACCGGCGCGTTGAAAGCCATATCCTCACTTCGAGACAAGTGGCTTCAGCTTATACGAGTTACGCGCTGGGTAAGCTTCTGTTTGACCAGGATGTTGCGACCGCCATGGAATATAATGACATTGCCAGATGGTACATGAGTGGGGGGGCGGAGGTTTTCACAGACTACACCCGGGCAGCCATTATGTATTGTGCGGGGAGGATTGATGAGGCGGATCGGTTGATGGGCGATCTTGACCCAATATATCATTATGACAAAGAGGGATTAAAATTGCTCGTGCCAAATGTGGTTCGTGCATATTGTGATAACACAATAGCGGCGTCCGAAGGTGTGGTGCCTGCTGCCTGCTTGGAGTTGGAAAGCAGAGGCTTTTTTAGGACGATTGCCGAGTGAGTCATGTTTTCTTCGCGCTTTGGCTTGACTATTTCTTATCTGGTGGCATCCCTATTGCTTCTTTTCCCTGCGTTCTTTCTGTACCAGGAGTGGTATCCACTGGAGTGGCGGCAGTTTGTTGGGGGCGGGCGGCTCTTAAGATTGTTAGGTCTGGCAGTTCTGATTGGGCCTGTGATCTCGTTCATCGTATTCAAGCAAAATCGCCGACTGCTGATAATGGATCTTGCGGTTGTTTTGATTGTTCAGATACTTTTGGTTAGCCTGGCTATGCACGGGCTCGCGCAAGGACGTGCACAGTGGGTGGCTTTCGTAAAGGATGACTGGCGCATTCTTCGTCCGATCGATATGCAGCCAGGTGTCGAATTCAGTCTGAAACGACTATTTTCTGGTCCGCAGTGGGTGGGAGCGCGGTATGCGGAGGACGAGGAAGTTCGCGCGATTCAGGTAACGCGAGAGCTGGTCGAGGGCGTTACGGTGGAAACGTTCACAACGTCGCATGTGCCCGTTGGCGAGGTGCTGTCGGATATCAGAAGCACGACCCGTCCGTTCAGCCGCCTGCTTGAACACAACACTCAGGAAGAGATCCAGCGCGTTCTGGATGCGGAGCCGCAAGCGGTAGGCTGGTTGCCGCTCAAAGGCATTGCCCGGGATGGTGTGGTGTTAGTGGACGCGGCGGGCAATCCCCTGAAGCCCGTTGCACTGGCCCCTTGGGAGCCGGATTGAATAGCCTCTCGGTTATCTAGTTGATGCGAATTGCTGTTTACTACCTGCTGTTTGCGCTGATCGCCACGTTGGCCAACCTTGGCGCGCAGGATGGCTACCTTCGTCTGCATCGGGGTGGGTGGGCAATTCCGCTCTCCGTTGCGTTGGGCACGGTGGTCGGGCTGGTGGTCAAGTACGTGCTCGACAAGCGCTACATCTTCCGCTTCCATGCGCGCCATGCTGGCCACGACCTGCGGACCTTTTCCCTGTATGCGGCGATGGGGCTGCTCACCACCGGCATCTTCTGGGGCGTTGAGGCGGCGTTCCACTTCTGGTTCTCGGGCGACGATGTGATGCGGTACGCTGGCGGTGCGTTGGGCTTGGGTATCGGCTACCTCATCAAATACCGCCTCGACAAGCGTTTCGTGTTCACCGGAGATGGGTAGTGCCGCGCGTCCAGTCCTGGGGGAGGTTGACGAATGACCTCCACACCGTCATCACCGCGCCCGACCCCGGGGCAATGGCAACGGCTGTGCGCGAAAGTGCCGCCGGAATTGCTCGTGGAAATGGTCGCAGCTATGGCGATGTTGGCCTCAATGCCGATGGCATTTTGTGGGATACGAGGGGGCTGGATCGACTGATCGCGTGGGATCCGCAGAGCGGTGTGTTGCGCTGTGAGGCGGGTGTACTGCTGAAGGACATCCAACAAGCGCTGCTCCCGCAGGGTTGGGCGCTCCCGGTAACGCCCGGGACCCAATTGGTGACCGTGGGTGGTGCGATTGCCAATGACGTACACGGCAAGAACCACCATCTCGCGGGCAGTTTCGGCAACCATGTGCGGGCGATCAGGCTGGTACGCAGTTCCGGCGAGATTCTGTGGTGCAGCGCAACGCTCAACCCGCCATTGTTCGGCGCAACCATCGGTGGCCTCGGCCTCACGGGCGTCATTTTGGAGGTGGAGCTGCAGCTTCGGCGCGCTTTGGGACCATGGCTGGACGTTGAGACTTTGCCGTTCAGTGGCCTAAGCCAGTTCTTCCAACTTTCCGAAGAGTCGGAGAACGGTTGGGAGCATACCGTCGCCTGGCTCGATTGCCTTTCCGGAGGGAGGCAATCGCGCGGGGTGTTCACACGAGCGCGCCCGGTCGACGTAGACCGGCCATTGCCCGCCAAACCCCGGCCGCACGGCGTGCCGCTGGTTCCACCGATTTCGCTGGTGAACCGCCTCAGCTTGCGCCCGTTCAACCTTGCCTACCACCTGGCGCAGCGATGGAAGCCCAGACAAGCCATCGAGCACTACGAGAAACACCTGTACCCGCTGGATGCGCTGCTGGACTGGAACCGGATGTACGGGCCGAAGGGGTTTTATCAGTATCAGAGTGTGGTGCCGCGGGCAGCAGGCCTTGATGCAACTGCGCTGATGCTGGAAGAAATACGTCGCAGTGGCAGCGGATCGTTTCTTGCCGTGCTCAAGGTCTTTGGAGGCACACGACCGACGGGTATGCTGAGCTTCCCGCGCGCAGGTGTGACATTGGCGCTGGATTTCCCCAACCAAGGTGAGAAGACCCTTCGATTGTTTGAACGCCTGGATGCGATCGTGCTGGAAGCAGGAGGGGCTCTTTATCCCGCCAAGGATGCACGAATGTCCGCCGGGATGTTTGAGGCGGGGTTCCCCAGGCTCTCGGAGTTCCTGCCCTTGCGAGATCCGGGGATGAGCTCCGGGTTTTCTCGGCGGGTACTTGGCTTCTGAGGAGATATCATGGCAAATGACCCGGTAAACACGACCAGGGATGAGAATTTGCGCAAGATTGTAGTCGTTGGTGGTACGTCAGCCATGGCGATTGGATGCGTGAAGCTGTGGCTGCAGGAGCAAGTATCCGAAGTGCTTCTGATTGGGCGTGATTCCGATCGGCTTGAGCGGGTGGCAAATGATTTGAACATTCGGTTTCCTGAAAGCAGGGTGACGTATGCCGCCACCGGCCTGTGTGATGTTGGTGATATCGGCAGAGCGGTTGGGATGGCATGCGCTTCCTCGGCGCCGAATATTGTGCTTGTCGCGCATGGCTCATTGCCGGATCAAAAGGAATGTGAATCCAGTCTCCCTGCTTGCCACGAAGCCTTGGAGGTGAATGGGACATCTCCGGCCTTGTGGGCTGGTGCATTTGCTCTGGGAATGAAAGATGTTGCCGATGCGCGATTGATTCTGGTCGGATCGGTTGCGGGTGATCGTGGCCGGCAGTCGAACTATGCCTATGGTGCGGCAAAGGCCTTGTTGGCTCGCTATGCTGAAGGCCTTCAGCATCGTTTGGCGCTTGATCGAAGCTCTCTCAAAGTGGTGATGGTGAAGCCAGGCCCTACGTCCACCCCGATGACCGCGCACTTGTCGGCTCAAGGGCAGCGAATGGCGTCTGTCGAGGAGGTGGCACGTTGTATTGTTCGTGGCGCATTGAAGGGCAAACCTGTCGTGTATGCTCCGGGGAAGTGGCGGATCATCATGCTTGTGATCCGGCATCTTCCGTCCGTCGTGTTTCATCGACTCAAGATCTGATCCATTCCGAATTGCAACGAATGCGCGAGGTAAGTTGATGATGGGCACTATCACGGAATTGGTGAGACTGCTGAGGCCGCGCCAATGGATCAAGAACGGGTTTGTTCTTGCTCCGTTGGTGTTCGCGGGCGCATTCACGGATCCCCATGCCGTTCAACAAGCGTTGTTGGCAGCTTTCTTCTTCTGCATTGCCTCATCAGCGGTTTATGTCGTTAACGATCTGAAGGACAGGGAGCGTGATCGCCTGCACCCCGGCAAGAAGCGAAGCCGTCCATTGGCAAGCGGTGCTATTTCGGTACGCATGGCGTTGGTACTTCTGGTCGTACTTTACGGCGTGTTGATTGCAGGCTGGTTTTTGCAACCTGCCGCAATACTTGTGATCGCGGGGTATCTGGTTCTGAACTTTGCTTATAGTTTCTGGCTGAAGCATCAGCCGGTTCTCGACATATTCAGTATCGCGTTCGGCTTCGTGCTTCGCGTATATGCAGGCGCACAGGCTATTTCAGTACCGGTATCTACCTGGATGTTCATTACGACCTTGTGTCTTGCGCTGTACCTTGCGGCAGTCAAGAGGCGCCAGGAGCTGGCGCGCAGCGGAGATGAGGCACGGGAGGTGCTTCAGCGATATACGGTAGGGTTGATGGACCGTTACGCCGAGATGTCGGCAACGGGCGCGCTGGTGTTCTACAGCCTGTTTGTCATGTCCGAGCGGCCGGAACTTGCCATTACCCTGCCGTTCGTGCTGTTCGGATTGTTCCGATACTGGTATGTAGTTGAAAAGCTGGACGGAGGTGAATCACCGACGGATGCGCTGCTTTCCGATAGGCAGTTGTTGATAGCCGTGATTTGCTGGGCGGGCGTCTGCCTGTGGCTGCTGCGCCCTCTGGCAGTGGGAGAGTGAGAGGATGGACATCGGCTATGCACTCACACCTTTCGCCGCATGGCTGGTGGCGGGCTGTGTGAAATTCGCGGTGAATACCATCCGCGCCGGACGCCTGGCATTTTGGTTGATTGGCTATGGTGGCTTGCCTAGCAATCACTCGGCCATCGTTTCAAGCATTGCAACACTCATCGCCTTGCGCGAAGGGATAGGACATCCCGCCTTCGGTGTCGCAGTCGCACTGGCGTTCATCGTGACGCTTGATGCCGTCAGCCTGCGCGGCCAAGTTGGCAAACACGCCGCAGCCATCAATCGACTGGTCAACGATTCGCCTGCACGCGGCGGAGCTCTTCGGGAGCGAATCGGTCATACAAAGATTGAGGTTCTGGCGGGTGTCGTTACTGGGGTAGTGGTAGGGTTTTGGGTTTTTTGGGTTGAGTCTCGGGGTTAAGCGGGTTGAAAAAAATCAATGGCACTAGTAATGGATGCTATTTGCTTCAAATTACCTTTTGTTACGGCTTGGTGCAGAAGGCCGGAGAGTATCGCATTCCTGGTGTCCGCAGGAATAACGCATGGACTAAGAATCCCTCTTGATTGAGGGTAGTCGCCCCAATGAACGCCTAGTGCTTTTTCCCCACCATCATTTTCGTTTTTGTGATCGTAATGGCCAATAATTAAGACTAGGCCATCATCAATGTGTATTTCTTTTGTATTTTTCCAATAAGAAATCATTTTCATTGAAATTTTCCTTCTTTCCTAAAGGAATTAAGCCGAGCCGCGAAGCAGCGTCGACTTGAATGATCGAATGGACTGCTCCCGCGTCCCACACGGCTTCGATGAACCGATCTGGTGTGCCGGGCATGGGCATGAGCTTATCATATGAAACGGGATGACGGTGCCCCTCGCCAACATCAAGTGGACTCTTTCAGGCGGTTACGGGAGTGTCACGGGGTGACGGCGGAATCGCCTGCGGCGGTTCCGCCCTACAGGCTGATAAACACTCGCCGGCGGCAGTTCGGTCCTGCCGGCTAAAGAACACTACGAGATTCAAAATGGATCCCGGCCTTCGGGGGGATGACGGCTGCTAAAGTTGTGAGCTTCGGGGCGCAAGCCGCGTGGCGGTTTGCGCCGTGCCTTGCGAGGCGGAAAAAGATTGGGCCGCGTGAGGCGGCCCGATGGGAGGTTTTCTTGCGGTGCCGGGCTTGTTACCAGCATCGCCCGTTGCTGTTCGCGGTGGCGTTGCTTGCGTCCGGGGTTTTCTTGCCGGCGTTGTCGATGGCAAGGTTGCCGCACACGTCCGTGGCCTGTGCGTTTTGACGTGTGGCGGTGGCGGTGTATTTCTGGTCGCTGTCGCTGGTGGCCACGGTCACTGTGTAGTAGCTGTGTTCCGTTGCGACATTCGTGTCGGTGGCGTAGCCGAAGTCCTTCAGCTTGTTCGTATATTTGTTGTGAGTCGAGTAGTACCGCTCTTGCGCCGCGGCGATGTGCATCAGCATGTTGTGGGCGTCGGCGCGCCTTGCGCGAAATGCGTAGCGACCGTAGCTCGGTATGGCGATCGCGGCCAGTATGGCGATGATCGCCACCACCACCATGAGTTCGATCAGGGTGAAGCCGCGTGTCGCGCTGCGATGCCTGGGTGCCCGGCTCATTATTTGGTCTCCGCGTTGGACCAGGAACGGCGGCGCCACATCGGGCTGTCCACCTTGAGCGGCGGCGGCGGGGTCGTACTCACGCCACCACCCACTTCGATCTCCACCGGGATGATGATTTCGCCGCCACCCAGCGACTGCATGGCGGGAACCGTTCCACCGGTTGCCGCATGGCTGACGCGCGCGCCGACGAGATCGTTTCCACCGAGCGAGCTCAGGCCGCCGTTCGAGCCGCCATTCGCCGCTGAAACCGACATGACCGCGCCCTTGGTCGAGGGGTCGCAGTAGTTGTCCGTAGACGGGATCAGCGTGCGGAAGATGGCCGTGTTGGCGGGGAAGATGGTGGCCGGGGTCTCGACCACGCGCTCGCCCTTGGCCGTGGCGATATCCAGATTGATGTACCAGCCCTGGTGATTGGACGCCAGCGCGTTATCGGTCAGCTTGCGCAGTGTCGCGCCCGTAAAGTCGCCGGTGCCCGCCGCTTCGGTGAGGGTCTGCTGGCGCAGCTGCGCGAACGTGGCGGGCACCAGGTTGCCGTTGGTGTCCACCTGTTCCTGGATGCCGTAGATGGCCTGTACCGGGATGCCGTCATCGTTGTCGCCCGGGCCGAGGTACTTGCCGGTGCCGAAAACGATCATGAAGCGGCTGCTGCGCAGGTCCGGGAAAAGGCGAGGCATGACGGTGATCGGCTGCACGCCCTGTATGCCGGCATTGTCCTTGCCCTTGTATGCCAGGGTCACCTTCCAGTTGGCGGGGTTTGCATCGGTCAGGTCGAAGCGCCAGAGGTTGCCCATCAGGTCGCCGGCGAAGGCCGCGTCGTCGATCTGGTTGTTTTCGTAGTCGCCCACCACCACCGATCCGAGGCCATAGCTTTTCACGCCGCTGATGTTGGTCGGCGTCTTGAGCTCGGCGATCATGGCACCGGTCTGTGCATCCAGCACGAACAGGGCGCTGTAGTTGCTGGGTGCCTGGGCGGCGATGGCAGTGCAGCGCGGCTTGGCGCTTCTTTCCGGTTCACCGGTGGGAACCGTGGCCATGTCGCAGTCCGGGAAGTACCCGTTGGGTACCAGCACCACCCACTTGCCGTTGGCGAGCCTGGCAATGTTGGGCTGTGGCACGGTATAGCCCAGATCCGTCGCCTGGCAGCTTCCGCTGTTGGACTTGCAGTTGCGGCTGACCGCGCTGTCGGCGTTGAACTCCCAGAGCACGTCGGACGCGGCGAAGTTCTCCTGATCGCTGATGTCGAGGGCGTACACGCCGCGCCCGCCCAGGCCCACGCCGCCGACCAGAAGGGTGCGCCACTTGCCGCCGAAGTACACGTCGCGGGTACGCGGCGAGGCGTCTGCCGTGGGGCGGAAGGCAAAGGTCCGGGAATCGGTCAGGTTGCCCAGGTTCGCGTAAACGGCGCGCGGCACATAGGCCCAGCGCTCGTTGCCGCCATTGGCATCATAGGTGCAGGTCGGGTTGGTCGGGTCGGTCGCGAAGTCGCAATCGGGTGCCGGTGAGGAGAATGCGTGCAGCATGCCGTCGTTGGCACCGACGTAGACGGTGCCTTCGCGCTCGGCGTTGTCCGTGACATATTTTCCGTATCCCTCGCCATTGATTTCCGCAATGGACTCCGCGGATCCGGCGGGCCAGATGTTTCGATAGCTGGCAGACGGATATGAGACGTAGACCGGGCTGGAGTTGAGGATGGCTCCCAGGCGGTGGCCGCGCGCGCGGTAGGGATTTCCCTCGAAAGAAGCATCGCCGAGGATGTAATCGATCCGGTTCTGGAGCGTGTCGTTGGCGTTGGTTGCGTCAAATGCAGGTGATGAAAGCCCGTTGCGCTGCGCGCAGTCGAGCAGGGAGCCGCTGGTGCCGGTGAGCTGGATGCCCTTGTCGAACACGGCCCCGGTGCTGGTGCTGCCGGAGCAGGTGACGCCCGTGAAGATCGGGGTGAAAATCTTGCGGTTGGTGTAGGTCATCGCATCGAGCTTGGAGGTGATGTCCCACTTCATGTCGCCGGTTCGCCCGTCGGGTTTGAGCTCCACGGCTTCCAGCGTGCCTTCCCAGTTGCGGGTGTTGTAGCTCTTCTTGAAGCTGAGTGCGCCAAGCACGGCGACGCTGGCGTTGCTGGAGCTGGGCGGAGAGGCCACGTTGCGCTCGCTGATCTGGGCGATGGCCTTGGCGAAGCCGTCGGCCAGCTCCTGCGGGTTGGTGGCGCTGAAGAAATTGCCCCGGCCGACGACGGCGGCGTGCGCCATGTCGGCGATGTTGGTCACGTTGTCGCTGCTTGGCGTAGGCCAGGAAAATCCGGGAATTGCATAAGGACTTGTGCTGCCACCGCCGTCCCGCGCCCACCTGAAAATATCGGTCATCGGCAGCGGCGGATCGCCTTTCTTCGGAACCGGCTCGAAGCCGATGCCGAAGGTGAAGGTGGTCATGTGCTGCCAGAATGCCGGATCGTTCTGGTTGGTGGGTACCAGGTTGGCCGTGGGACGCAGGTCGCGCTTCCAGTAATAGGCCGCAATATCGGCCAGCGAGGTGCCGCCGCTGACGCCGCCGCCCGTGAAGGGGTCTATGGCCTGGTACTTGGCCGTCGACCCATCCGTCGCCGTGTACGCCGGGCCGTCGCTGCTTGCCGCGCCCTTCATTGCCGCCACATTGGGGTCGCTTCCGTTCCAGAATCCATCTGTGGTCAGGATCGTGTAGGAGGCGCGGCAGGCCAGCTCTCCGGGATTGGAGTTGGTGGGGTCGTAGTTGGGATCCCCCTCCATCGATTCCCAGGGCTGGGCGGTCTCGTAGTACTTGCCTGCCGCATGGAGCGCGCGGCGCAGTGGCGTCGAGCTGCTGGGAACCATGGTTTCCAGCCATTTCCAGAACTGCGCCTTGTTGGTCCCGGACGCGCCGTTGCCGAATTGGTGCACGTTGGAGATGGTCATTCCCGAGGTGTAGCGCCCCGCCGGCAGCTGTGCGGTATTCTGATCATTGAGTGAGCCGAAGCCGAACCGGTAGTTCGGGGAAAGGTCCACGAAGGCCGTCATCAGGCCGCTCTTGGCCATCAATACGCGGGTGTGGTAGTAGGAAAACCAGTTGCCGATATTCCGGCTGACGGGTACTCCGGCGGGCGCATAGGGCGGTCCGACGTGGTCGGCATTCACGCAGTTGGTCAAGCCCGCGCAGGACTGGCCAACGGGAGCCACATAGTAAACGGTCTGGGTTGTATCTACCGGCCCTACCGCGAACCTGAAGAAATATCGATATCTTGGGCTGGCGCGCCTGCCGTCGTCGATGAGGTGATGGAAGGCGAAATTATTGCTGTACTGAGTTATGTTCTGCAGCGACGGGGTGGCCGCGAATCCTTCCCTCGGTGCGCTGGTGATGTCTGTGATGTTCGGATAGAAAGATACGCCATCGGCCTTGGGCGGTGCCTTGTATTCGATGGCCGGATCGTAATAGACCTTGTTGTTGGCTGCATTGACCAGATAAGTACCGCTGTCGACGAGGTACGCTTTGTCGGGCATGTAGGTCCACCCCATCGAGCCGGAATCGTCCAGCAGCAGGACGATATTCGGCGGCACGGCGGTGGTGTCCTGCGGCGGCGAGGCGCTCAGCTCGGTGCAGCCGTTCTGGTCGGCCTGGGTGCAGGCTTGGGCGGCTGCGTCCATCGGGATGAAAACCGCGCACGCTGCTGCGAGGGCCAGCGCGTAAACTGCCGGCGATGTGCCGCCGTGGCGGCGAAGAACGGGGTCGTGAGACAGGATCGACATGGCGTGACCTCAGGCTTCAGTTGTTGGGTTGGGCATCGAAGGTGCTCTGGAGCACGCGGATGCTGTTGGCGGAGCCGCCGGTGGCGCGGGCAGTGATCCGGTAGGCGTGGATGTTGACCATGCCCGGGCCGCCCGCTGTCGGTCCGGTCGACCCGGATTCGAGCTGGGCACCAGCCCCGAGTGCGCGAACCAGACCCATGTCCTCGATGATGTAGCGCGGGTTTTCGGCAAGCTGCGCCGTTTCCAGGGAATCGGCGGTGTAGTCGACGCCGCCATCCGCACCAAGGTGCTCGATACCCGTTCCGGCAACCCAGTCATGGCTGGTTTTGAACTGCGTTACCACGCCAGTGCTCGCATAAGCTCCCGAGCTGGCGTTGTACTGGATGCAGCCGTGGGCGCTGAGCCCGCCATCGATGCAGATCAGCGGGCGGCCGATCTTTTGGGCATTGGACCAGAGCCGCCACTCGGCACCGCGCAGCGCGGTATTCGCACTGAGCTGCGCCTGCTCGGCGTTGCGCAGGTTGCCCGCCATGCGAAGCTGGAGGGTTGAGCCAGAGGACGCGGTGAGCGCAAGGATGGACAGCAGCAGCAGGAAAATCAGCGCAGTGCCAAGGACGGCACCGTGCTGAAGGGCCTTGGGACGGCGGCTGTGCCTGGCGAATGCGGACGGGTTCTGGGTCATGGCGATCACGGATTGAAGTTGCGGATGGCAAGCAGCGCGGTGAACTCGCGGCGCAGAAGCTTTTTCTCGAAGCCCTGATCAACATCCGGTTTGATCTGGTGGTTCGCCGGCGGTACCGGGGTGGTGATGTCGTCCAGCGTGGAGGTGTAGGCCATCTCGCTGTCCGACAGGGAGGCCAATGGCCTCATGCCGCTGGCAACCAGGGCCACCTCGATGCTGCGCACCGCGCGCCACAGGCAACCTCGGCGATTCGCCGAAGCGGCACCTCCTTCCGGGGCGGGAGCTGCGGCCGGGCATTCCGTGGTGCTGGCTTCGTCGACCTCCTTGGCCGTCATGAATCGCGTGTTGCCGCTGGAGTTCATCACGCCGTAGCGGAACCCCAGCCGCTCGATGCCGCGCACCAGCTCCTGCTTGTCGCCGCCGTTGACGCGCCTGAACAGCGCACCGGTCTTTCTTCCATCGCCGATGTCGACCACCTGCAGGAAATAGGTGACCGTCTGGAAGGAGCGATCGAAGTCGAACAGCCGCACGCCGGCCAGCCCCGTCCAGACGCCGGGGGTGTCGAAGTTGCCCGAGCCGGCGGGCAGCGGGGTCAAGGTCGGGCTGCCCTGACCGGCAACCGAAAAAACCTGCGCGGCCGAGCAGTCGGCGAGCATGGCCAGGTGCCCCGCTCCGAAATCGGAAACCGGAGGCTCGCCGGACTTGGGGCTGAGATTGATCGTGCCGAGCGCCGTGGGGTTGCTGGCAGAGGCTGTGAGGCTGCTGCCGCCTTCACCGATGCTCCAGCTGTTGGACGGGTCGACATAGCGCAGGGTCAGGATCGAGGATCCGACCACGCGATCTCCGACGTTCTTGCCCTGGGCGGGGATCGCGGGCACGGAGGAGGTCGGATCGACCGGTTCGCACGCCGTACTCCCGCAGTCGTAGCCGCGCATGAAGAAAAACTCGGGCAGGGCATAGGTCTGGGTTGGCTCGGCCGGATAGGCACCGGCTCCCCATGCCGTGGTCACGTCGGAGAGGGCGGCCTGCAGGGCGCTGCCCCGGGCGAATACCGTGGGCGCGCGGAGTTCGTCCAGCTTGGGGTTGCCTGCGCCGGTGCTCTTCGGCGACCCGCCGCTGCTGCTGCAGTAAAGCGCGTTCGCCATGCCGATGTCTTCACTCAGCTGGTAGATCGCAAAACGCCCGCTTTCCTGGAGCATGGCCATCTGCGTCTGGGCCTTGTTGCTTGCCGAAATCGACATGAACACGGTGATGACGCCGGCCAGGACCAGCAGGCCGAGCACCATGGCCACCATGAGTTCGATCAGGGTCAAGCCCCGCTGCCGGTGGATGCGGGGGGCACGATGGCTCATGGCTGGAACTCCCAGGCAAAGGTCTGCGCCGCGGTCTCGCGGTCGGATTCTCCGCCGTAGCCGCGGTCGTTCCAGGTGATCGTCATGGTGCAGGTGCCTCCGAACGGCGGGCGCGTCTCCATCTGCGCGGTTGTCACCGCAAATCCGCTGCCGGCGCGCCTGCAGGAGATGCTGGCCTGGGGTTCCGCGAGAAAGGTTTCGAGCTGACGGCTCCATGCCTGCTGGTCGTAGGTGGCGAGCTGGCTTATGGAGCAGCCGGCGTTGCAGTTCGAGGTGCCGCTGATCGGGTAGGAGCTGCTGTTGTACGCGCCATCCCAGACCGCGATCGGATTGGCGCTCATGCGATCCGCCATGTTGTGCGCCAGGTAGGTGACCTGGGTGCGCACATAGCCGCCGTGGTTGGCCTGGGTGGCCAGGACCAGCAGCGCGGCGACGCCGAGCAGACCGAGGGTGAAGATCAGCACCGCGATGAGGACTTCAATCAGGGAAAAACCCCGCTGGAAATTCGTGCGTTGGAAATTGCGCATGGTATTCACAGGCAGTCAGGGACGGAATGGATCGAGCCGGAAACGAGCATCTTGATGTGCAGCGGCGAACTGTTGGCCGAGGTGTCCGTGTCGCTGATGCTGAAGCAGATCTCCCGATCCGGAACACCCCGACCGTTGAAAGTGATCTCCGTGGTGTTGTTTTTCTCTTCGACCTTGAAACGCGGGGCCAGAGCGGCGTACTGCCGCAGCGTGACGGAGGGATCCGATGCCGAGGCGGGGGGGATTTCGACCTCCCAACCACCTTTCCACTCGCTGGTGGTCGCGCTGAGCACGATATCCCTGCCGCGGCTGATGGCCTCGTTGCGCGCATAGTTCATGGCACCTAGCAGCTCGTTGTTCGCCGCACTGAGGTTCGATCGGCTGAGCAGTCCCTTGAAGCTGGGAGCAGCGATCATCATGAGGATCGCGGCGACGGCAAGGGTGATCATCAGTTCGATCAGGGTGAAACCCCTTGATCGGTTGGCGGGTCCATTCGAGCAGGGCATCTCAGGCTCCTTTGACGGCTTTTGTACGGTATTGCAGGGGACGCCTGCGAGCCAGCCCTGCCCGACATTCGGTCGGGCAGGCCCGACAGCCGTTCGGTGGCGTCGGGTACGAGTGGGTCACGCGCGGATGGGCGGTGGATGCGGAGCGGCCACGTCGGCCGCGCAGGGCCGGCCTGCGGAAGGTTGTGGCGATGTTTGTGGCAGGTCGGGGTGCGTTCCCGACGAATGCTTGTGGCATCCTTGCCGGCCGATTTGGCTGAACGAGACGAATGCCCCCGATGAGCAGCACCCCCGCGACCGTCAATGCCCGCGTGTTCCCGCGCGCCGGGCTGGATATCCTTTCCCGCCAGGAGGTGAGTCGCCTGCGCGATGCCTCCAGGGGCGGGCTGCATGACCTCCTGCGCCGCTGCACCCTGGCG
>Ga0172382_10006111_pt1 | contig 17654 bp, 17 predicted proteins | sample Leawel138RmetaG_FD_122245 | JGI IMG/M metagenome (GOLD analysis project Ga0172382, IMG submission 122245) | Leachate microbial communities from a municipal landfill in Southern Ontario, Canada - Leachate well 138R metaG | ecosystem: Engineered > Solid waste > Landfill > Unclassified | place...
ACATCTTTAAATGTCTTTGGATTGGCATGTGCTAAATCAATAACCATACCAAGTGATTGCATCATTTTAATAACGGTCGCTCCTTGTTTTGTTAAGCCTGTGTCACTTTCTGACAAACCAGTAGCATAATCATTTTTATCATTCCAGGTTAAAGATGCATGTCGAATGCCTTTATCATAAAGCATTTTGATGTCTTTTGGCTGATCTAAGTATTTTATACCTTCAACACCTAAAATGACGCCCAATTTGTTTTCTTTGACTGCTTGGTTAACGTCATTTAAGTTATAGCATAATTTGAAAATGTTTGATTTTTGTTTGATGTAGTCAATTGCCACATCAAAACATTCATAAAACGCTGCTCTTGTTTTATGAAATGGATCTGTCCAATTAACAAAAATACTGTGGGTAATACCACTCTTATTGTAAAATTCTAAGTGTCTTGTCGTAAAAGGATCTTTGTTACCTTTTTTTATTTCATCATATATATCCGTTAAGATATCGCCATGCGCATCAAATATCATAATCATCTACCTACTTTTATAAAATTGACTATATTATAACATGTTTATGATACTACTTTATTTAATGCCCTTAAAAAGTGGTCAGATTATATAAACTGACCACTTAGTTTTAAATCTTTTTGAAATTGTACATAATATAATGATCATAGATACGGTCGTGTTTTAATACATTTAAATCTTTTTGACTTTTCTGAGCTTCAATAGCAACCCCAGTATACAACGCTTCTTTTTTTGCATTTACGAGATCTGTATTGTTTGATTTATTTTGTGTATAGACCACAAGCGCATTATAGTTTGTAAAGACTTTCATTTCAATCGACTGAGTTTTTAAAGTTGCACTAAATCTATCTTTTGGTAAAAGGTAAATATCGTCTAATTGGTTATCTATATTAATCTTTAACGGTTTAAATTGGGTAAAATCTCTGTGTGTGCCTGCAACATCATTTTCATATGTGAATATTTTATCTTCATTTTGTGATAGATATGTTGAAGATTCTATTTTAAGTTCATGATGGTCTAACTTATTTGATTGTTCTAAATTAAAGTATGGGTGGAACGTCATATTTAATAAAGTATCTTGATCTGTTTTTGCTTGATGCCAAACAATTAAATTACCTTGGAATAATCTGTAAGTGACTAAAACATTTAAGTTACCTACAAAGCCATCAGACAGGTGTGGCACATGTAGTTCAAATACGATTGTATCTTTAGTGTGTTTTTTCACACTAAATATTTTACCTGCAAACTTCTTAGGTCCACCATGCATATAGTTTGGTTCGCCTTTAAAGTCTACGTATTGATCAACATCCTTTGATCGATATAATCTGCCTGCAGTACGGCCAATTGTACGTCCATAACTTAAAGTGTTTTCTGCAAATTTTTCGTAATTTTCAGGTGTAGATAACATCGGTAAAAGTTTATCCTGATCTTTTAAATATATTTGATAAATACTTGCTGCTAAATCAGTAGCCTCTACTTTTAATTGTTCATTTTCTAATATGTAAGTTTTATGCATGCCGTGTTGCTCCTTATATTATTTTATTGTTTTTTAAAAAATCATAAAGTTCATCTGAATCTACATTTGGTCCAATCAGTTGGTATTTACCCTTAGCTGCTTCAATCCATCTAGAGTTTTCCATGATGATACCAATATCAGCTAATCCTATCATATCTAGGTCATTATGTCCATCACCTAAGGCAATGACTTGATAATCTTTGTATTTTGACTTAAGTTGCAATAATGCATTTGCTTTAGAAACACCCTTTGAAACCATGTCAAAGCCCCCATCATGCCAATGAAAGATATCTAAATCATACTTTGCAATAATTTCTTTTTCAATTTCAGTTTCATCTTTGTGGTAAACCCACATTTGATACACTTTATTATTTAAATGAAAGTTAGGTTCTTCAATAGGTTTTCTATCAATAAAGTTATTAAATGCTGCTTTTATGTTTTGATCAATAACAGTCACAACCTCTTTTTCAATACCAACAATACCCACTGAGATATGCTTATTATTCGCTGATTTAATTATTTCATCGACCAATAATGGATCAATTGGATAGTCTCTTATAACATGATCATCTTCTAATATGACAGCACCGTTCACTAATATTTTATACTTAAACAGATTAGACAAATCATTGATGACATCTAATTTAGCTAAACCTCTACCGGTTGCAAGTGCAAGCACATAATCAGGATGCTGTGCAATTTCTAATATCAGTTTTCTAGCATTGGGTAAAATTGTTTTTAAGTTGGTTGATCGCAGTGTATTATCTAAATCAAATACAAATAATTTCTTCATAAGTACCTCTAACTATATACTAACTATTTTATCATGAAACAAATAATTTCTTATTTCTAAATAATCGTGTATAATAGAAGTAAGATATTTTTACGTTACGAGGTTAAATAGATGTCAAAGAACACGTTGTTGAAAACCGGCGAAATCGGAGTTTTTGCGCTAGGTGGTTTAGGTGAGGTTGGTAAGAACACCTATGTATATGAAATAAATAATCAAATTTTTATTGTGGACGCAGGGATCCTTTTTCCCGATGATGATCTTTTAGGTATTGATTATGTCATACCTGATTATACTTATTTAAAGGAAAATGAAGAGCGCATCGTTGGATTATTTATTACCCATGGTCATGAAGACCATATTGGTGGTATACCTTATTTGTTACGCCAAGTTAAAATACCAAGAATTTATGCTTCTGGTATCGCTGTTGATTTAATTGAATATAAGTTAGGTGAACATAAAGGGTTACGACTACCTAAAATTGAAGAGTATAAATCTTACTATACATATAACTTTGATCAAGTTGAAGTATCCTTTATACGCTTAAATCACTCGATCCCTGATATGTTTGGTATTGTCTTTAGAACATCTGAAGGTCCAATATTCCATACAGGTGATTTTAAAATTGATTATACACCCGTTGGACCACATGCCGAGTATGAAAAATTAGCGAACTTAGGTCAAGAAGGCACGATGTTATTGGTATCCGACTCAACCAATGCTGAACAAGATGGTTTGATTCAATCTGAATCAAAGGTTGGTCGTTCTATTAACGAATTATTCACTAGAATTCCAGGTCGTATCATTATTGCAACCTTTGCATCTAACCTTTATAGGATTCAACAGATCATTGAGGCTGCAGAATTAACTGGTAGAAAGATTGCTGTATTTGGTCGTTCAATGGAACGTACCATTGAAGCTGGTCAACAATCAGGTTATATCAAACCTAGAAAAGGTACCATTGTTGGGCCTGAGGAATTAAAGAAATTTACATTAGAAGAAACATGTATATTGGTTACAGGTTCTCAAGGTGAACCTTTAGCAGCGCTTTCTAGAATTTCTAATGGATCGCATCGACAAATAAAAGCTGTTAAAGGCGATACTGTTATTTTCTCTTCTTCTCCAATTCCAGGTAATCAAGACCCAATTAATAAAACAATCAATCAGTTATTTAGAAAAGATGTTAACGTTATTACCCATGGTCCAATTACTGATACACATACATCTGGTCACGGTAGTGGTCCGGATTTAAAACTTATGTTAACACTTGTTAAACCTAAACACTTTATACCGATGCATGGTGAACACCGCATGCTAAAACGCCATAAACAATTAGCAATCGAATGTGGTGTAGATCCTGAAAACATTATAATTATGGACAACGGTGATGTTTCTGCTGTAAAAAAAGATGGCATCCGTTATGCGGGTAAAGTTCAAGCAGGTGATATTTATATTGATGGTACAGGTATAGGTAATATTGGTTCTAATGTCTTAAAAGAACGTAAAATCTTATCTGAAGAAGGTTTATTCTCTGTTATCTTATCTATTGATGCCGAAAGTAAATCATTAATTAATGAGCCAACTGTCATTTCAAGAGGTTTCATTTATATGAAAGGTAACGAAGAATTAACATCTAGTCTAGCATTTATTGTTAAGTCAATCGTTTTAAAGGAGTTACCTAAAAAGAGTTACAATGAACTGAATTTAAAACAGATGATTATTGATCAATTAGGTGATAAAATTTATGATATCACTTTAAGAAAACCAATGATTCTACCAATTATTATGAACGTTTAATCAAAAGATGATGGATAAACCATCATCTTTTTTTATACAGTTATTCAGCTTAATTAAGTTTTTGATGCTTCTTTAGGCACAATCACATCATCCTTTAAGCCTTCTTTAATAAACTTTTTATAGCCTAACATGCATGCAGATATCAAACTCATTAAAATGCCGCAAAGAAAAAAGCGTATTATTTAGTTGAGTGCATTAAGTTCATAAATGCATCAAAAACATCTTTAGTTATAATTGCATCCATTCTTGCATCGTGATCTTGGATTAGTATTTCTTCTGGTTTGTAGTATTTTTTATACGCATCAAATAACCCAATATCATTCGGCAAGTTAAAATAGTCTTTATGTAACTTTAACAGATCAATAAACTGCTTATCATTTGTGAGTGGTTTAACTTTGTGTAGTTCATAACTAATGTTGAGCGCTTGTATATCGTTTTTGCCCCATGTAACAATTTGTGGTTTATATGCTTTCATGATGTCTTCTAAATCATTATAAAATAAATCATAGTCTATAGCTTTACCAAAGTACTTATTTTCATCTAAATCCAAAAACTTGATTGTTCGTTTATTGATTGCATCTTCTTTTAGGGCACGAACAAAATAGCCATTATCTTTAAGGACCTCACCTTTTTTATCAGATAAAATATAGCCTACTTGAATGATTTCAGGTATATGTGGTCCACGACGATAACCTGGCATTGACATCTCTAAATCTAAGAATAAAAAGTGTTGATATTTCTTTAATACCTTTTTCATATCTAATCTTAACTGTTTTAAGTCATATAAAACCCGTTTAGGTTTTGTTTGAACGATTAAATTAAAATGTGATACTGGATAGACATGTACGATATTATCATTAATTATTCTTTTAATGGGTTGACCAACTTCAAAATCTACAAGTATACCTTTTTTTAGTATTGTCAAAAATACTTTTGCAAGTCTATTTGGTAAATAAAATGGTTCTTTTTTATTGTTGACAACACAATAAAATATTTTATGTTTGGGGTTTGTACTGTGTATAAATGTTTTCATGAAATACCTTCCTTAATGGCTTTAATAACTTTATCTGGTAAACCTATCTTTCTTAAGTCTTCGGTTGATGCGGCTTTAATTGCATCAAGTGAGTTAAAACTTGATAGTAATTTCTTTTTACGTGTTGGACCTAATCCCGGTATATTATCCAATACCGAAGTATAATCTTTCCTATTTTTGGTTTTTTGGTGAAATGTTATTGTAAATCTATGTACCTCTTCAGATAGTTGACCTAGGAACTGATAAAGTGGTGATTTTTTATCTAATTGTGTCACTTCATTATCAATCACATAACCTTCAAGTTGGTGATATCGATCCTTTTTTAAGCCTAAAACAGGTATATTTAAATTTAATGCATCAACAATTTCCATGGCTGCTGATACTTGTCCCTTACCACCATCCACACAAATCAAGTCTGGTAATAATTGTTTTTCTATAAGTAATCTCTGATACCTTCTATAAAGTACTTCTTTCATTGCCTGATAATCATCATTTGTTGTTGTTTTTAAATGAAATTTACGATACATTTTACGTTCAAAATGTAAATCTTTCCAAACAATCATTCCAGAAATTGGTGCAGTACCAAAAAGATGTGCATTATCAAATACTTCAATATAAGATACTTTCTTGTTAGTTATCGTTTCAAGTGCTTGAATCTGTTCGCTAACCTTCTCTGCTTTCGCTCGGTAAAGTTTATAATAATGGGTAAGATCTTCTACTGCATTTTTATGTGCAAGATCAACCAACTTTTTCTTATCCCCTATTTTAGGTACATAAACTTTATGTTTAAAATACATCTTCAATACGTTTAATGGTATTTGTTGATCAAATATCAACTCATCTGGTAATAAAAACTTGTCATAATAGTTTTTAATATAGGATAAAAATGTCTCTATAGGGTCTGTCATATATGATATGACATTTTGATGGGTATCTAAGATGCGTCCTTGACGCATCATAAGTATTTGAACTGCAATATCATCAGCGTTATTTGAAAAGCTAATAAAATCTCTATCTTTGAAATCATTTAATGTCATAATCTGTTTTTCTGTTGTATCTTTAACAGCTTGAATCATTTCACGGTACTCTAATGCACGTTCAAATTCTAGATCTTCTGATGATTGTTTCATACGTACTTCCAGTTCATTTAAAACATCTTTTGTGTCACCTTTTAAAAATTTTGTAATACGTGATATATTGGTTTTATAGTTAACATGTTCATGTGCACACGGTCCTAAACAAAGTCCCATATGATAATATAAACATGGTTTTTTCTCAACCGGATTACAACGTCTTAATGGATATAGACGTTGTAAGAGTTTTAACGTTTCACGTGCTGATTTTGAGTTTGGATAGGGTCCAAACAATGTCTTTGATTTATCGACTTGCGCATATCTTGAAACAACTAACATCGGATCTTTTTCATCTGTTATTTCAATATATGGATAGCTCTTATCATCAATTAAGCGAATATTATATAGTGGTGCATACTTTTTAATTAAGTTAAACTCTAAAATGAGTGACTCTTGTTCAGAATTCGTAACTATATAGTTAAAATCTCTGATCTCAGAGATAAGTTTTTCAGTTTTGGCATTATGTGCTCCTCTAAAATAAGAACGCACACGATTTCTTAAATTTTTAGCCTTTCCTACATAGATTACATCGCCTGTTTGATCAAGCATTAAATAACAGCCAGGTTCAGTTGGTAGTATTGCTAGTTTATCATTCATTTTATCACCATGTATATATTATACTAAAAATCATAAGAATTTTTAATCATTGTAGACAATTTATATACAATTTTTACTGATTTGCATAAAAAAACTGTTACGTTCATTATTCCATGAACGTAACAGTTACTTTACCATTTACAATTTCTTCTAATGCTTTTCCTACTGTAGTGACTGATTTAGCATCTTTAACATCTAAATTTTCTTTTTCAATAATATGTGCAACTTTACTTGCTGCATATACTAATTTATACTTAGAATCTATTTTATCTAATAAAACGTCAATTGTCGGATAATTTAATCCTGTTCTATTCTTTTTCATGTTATTCCTCCATTAATTGTTGATATTTCTGAATTGTTCTTTGGGTGCGGGCATGTTCTGCACGAATGATGGCCATAATACGATCAGCAGCATTATTGACATCATCGTTCACAACGATATAATCATATTTATAAGCAAGTTTAAACTCGGCCTCTGCTTTTTGGAATCGCTTATTTACGATTTCTTGAGAGTCTGTACCACGATGACTTAAGCGTTCATATAACGCTTTTTTACTTGGTGGTACTAAGAATATAAAGACGGCTTCCTTCATACGTTCACGAACTTGAAGTGCACCATCAACTTCAATTTCTAAAACAACTTCTTTACCTTTATCTAATAATTCTTCAACTTTATCTCTTGGCGTGCCATAATAGCTACCAACAAATTCAGCATATTCTAAAAATCTATCTTGTTTAATCATTTCTTCAAAAGCATTGCGTTGAACAAAATAGTAGTCTTTACCATCGACTTCTCCTTGTCTAGGTGCTCTTGTTGTAACGGATACAGAATACTCGAGGTTATGGTTTTTCATGTCAAAAAGCGCTTTACGCACTGTACCTTTTCCAACGCCAGATGGCCCGGATATGACGATGAGTAATCCACGTTCGTTTAATTTCATGTGACTCTCCTAACTCTTCGTTTAATTCATTATATACGAAAGTTTGTTTTATGTAAATAGTTTCAGTCATTTTCATGATATAGTATTAATGAGGTAATTAATTATGGCTTTAGATGGTATTTACACCCATTATTTAATCAAGGAACTAAATGAATCTGTCGAAAACACACGTGTTGAATCTATTTGGTTAAATGGTTTAATGTTTGTTTTCAGTTTATACTTACAAAAACAAAGACATCATTTGATTATTAATTTAAATGCTAGTTTCACCAGTACTTACTTAACAAAACTTGCACCACCTAAAAAAGATAACTCCACTTTTTTAGGTCAATTAAAAAAGTACTTAGAAGGTGGTATTTTAAATAACATCACACAGTATAAGTCTGACCGTGTCATTGAGTTTAATTTTACTGTCTATGATTATATTTATGGACCCGTCCAAAGAAAACTAATATTTGAAGCAATGGGTCGACATGCAAATCTCTATTTAATTGAAGATGGTAAAATTATAGATTTATATAAGAAGATGTTTGTTTTAGAAGGTAGACACTTAATACCTAATGCAACTTTTAGTTACTTTTTAAGTGATAAACAAGATGCAAGTCAATATGTCTTTGATCCTTTATTAAGTCCTAAAGACATGACAAATAAATATTTAGGTATTTCATTAAGACTGGCTAAGTATTTACATCAGACAGGTAAACATCCATTTAAGTTGGATGTCTCTCCAACCCTTTCACCCAAAGAAAACAAGTCCTATTTTTTCAATATATTTGAAACACCTACATTATCCTTCAATTTTCTTAGTGAAGCTTTAGACAGCCGTGTAATGGACTTTAAAGACCACAAAACAGTTTATAAGAGTTTTATCCAAAACCAACTTAAAAAACTCGATAAGAAACAAATTCAACTCACAAAGCAATTAGAAAGTGCTAAAGATATGTTACTCGATAAGGAAAAAGGTGACTATATCTATAGTAGTGGTCTAAACCTAAAACAAACCTTAAGTTTTATTGGTGATATTCCACTTGATGATACAGTAAGTCTAACTAAAAATGCACAGAATTTCTATAATCGTTATCAGAAGGGAAAACGTGCAATTGATTTTTTAGAACCTGAAATGCAAAAAGTACGCTCAGAAAAAGAAGTATTTGAAAACTACTTAATTGAGCTACAACTAACAGATAATGACTCATTAAATGACTTTAAAGAAATATTAGAGCCTTATGGTTTCATGAAACAAAAAAATAAAAAACATCGTCCGACCAAACATAAAGTAAAACTACTGACTATATCTTTAGATGATACACTATATTTTATCGGCAAAAATGCACATCAAAATGCACACTTAGTAAACCAACTCGGACAGTCAAATGACTATTGGTTTCACGTCAAAGATGCGCCTGGTTCTCATGTTTTAGTAAGAACTTTCGAGTTAACCGAAAAAGTGTTAAGAACTGCTGCGATGCTTGCTGCACACTTCTCATCTATAAATACATCTAGTTCAATTCCTGTAAATTACACTTTATTTAGATATGTCAGTAAAATTGGTGGCAGACCAGCCTCGTTTGTTAAAATAAAAAATGAAAAAACAATATATATTGATATTGATAATGAAATTATCGACAATATACTACAGAATGCTTAAAAGTTGAAAAAATCCTGCATTTAAGGTAAGATAGAAGTATAAATTTATACAAGGAGGCGTTATAAATTATGGCATTTACATTAGAAAAATTACCATATGCATACGATGCATTAGAACCATTTATTGATGCAAAGACAATGGAGATTCATCATGGAAAGCATCATCAAGCTTATATCAATAACTTGAATGCTGCATTAGAAAAACATCCAGAGTTAAAGATTTCATCAATGGATGATCTAAAAAACTTATTGGCAGATTTAGATAAAGTACCTGTAGACATACAAGGTGCAGTTAGAAACAATGGTGGTGGACACTTTAACCATGCATTCTTCTGGCCACTATTAAAGAAAAACGATGGAAAAAAACCATCAGGCAAACTTATGGACGCAATCAATGATTCATTTGGATCATTTGAAAGTTTCCAAGAAGCATTTTCAGCGGCTGCAAAAACTAGATTTGGTGCTGGTTGGGCTTGGCTTGTTAAAAAAGGTGACAAATTAGTCGTTACTTCTACACCAAACCAAGATACACCACTTGCTGATGGTGCACCATTATTAGGATTAGATGTATGGGAACATGCATATTACCTAAACTATCAAAATAGACGTCCAGATTATGTAGCAGCATTCTTTAATGTTGTTAACTGGTCAGCTGTTGAAGCATTATTTAACAAAGCATAATTACTAACAAAAAAGATATCTTTTGATAAGATATCTTTTTTTTATGTAAAAATGTTAGCGCTTTCCTTTACTTCCTAATAGATTCATAGTATAATACATTTGAAGGCGTAGTTAGTATTTTTGAATCACAAGTTCTTAAAACGTTATACCTTTAAGTTTTTATTTTAATAATTATTTATTTGTTTAAGGCTACGCCTTCCTCATATATCTTTACAAGCTAAGATGAACTTTCATCTTAGTTTTTTATTATCTAACTTCTTGGTATTTTAAATATAATTTAAAGTATTTTTTAAAATCATCAATATTACTACTGCGTATATTGGCATCAAAGAACTTAAACACATGATTAAAATGATCAACTTCTAAGAACTTGATATTGTCATTTAAATAATATATTTCTCTAAATTTACCCCGGTATCTGGTCCAGTTATCCAATGTCATCGATTTATTTTCTTCAATATCATGACTACATAAATGCCATACACGAGAGTTTTTTATACCATAACGTAATCTTTGCATGTAAATCCTTTCATATATTTACATTGTATCATAAGATCTACAAAAAATGTGATTGCTAAAAAAATAGGGCTTAGCAATTATGCTAGGCCCTATAAGTTTTATTTGTATAATTCAGGTGTTGCTTCAATGACAGCATAATCACCATCTTCTCTTGCATAAACAATTTGTGGATGTTGTGTTTTCTCATCTAAGAAGATAAAGAAATCATGTCCACTTAATTCCATCTGAGCAATTGCATCTTCTACACTCATAGGTTTAATAGAGAACTTCTTAGATTTGACTAATTGACGCGCTCTTACCTCTTTATCCATCGCTTCTAAGTTAAAGTCATTTGTAAATACTTCTTGACCACGTTTTTCAAAATGATGTCTAATTTTTGATTTATGTTTTCTAATTTGTGCAGTTAACTTATCCACTGTCTTATCAATAGCTGCATACATATCAGGATCTCTAACTTCACTTCTTAAAATGATATATGGTGCAGGAATTGTGACTTCAACTTTAGAATATTCTTTATACACCCTCAAAACAACACGTATACTGTCTAAGACGGTTTTGTCAAAAATTTTGACAACTTTGTCAAGCTTTTTAATGACATAGTCCTTAATAGCTTCTGTAGCAACAAATCCGTTTTTGCCTATGATTTCATATCTCATAACTTTATTCCTCCTTAAAGTTGTTTGTAAAAATGATGAGATGTCCAATTTTCATTTGATCAAACAATTCTATAATTTTAGTTGTTAACGTTTCGATATAGACTGCATCTATCGTCATATTTAATTTAAAATATGCTTGATAGTATGGTCTTAAATAATATATATAGTCACCAGGATTATTTGAATCTTTACTGAGTAATTCAAAGATATGGAGTAACCCTTGATTAATCGGTACGACAAAGTATGGAAAGTAGTTCATTTGTTTATTGAAACAATGACTACATATTTCAGGTGCTTCTGTATACATTAGATTTCTAAAGTTTCGCTTTATATATATCGCTTTTTTACATAACCTACATTGCATGGTAGATACCTCCATACTATAGTAGCTTATTTATGTGTGTTTTACTTTTTATATTGTTCGATTATCTTAGCTTGAAGTTGTTGTGGCACTTCTTCATAACGATCAAATCGACGTTCAAATTGTCCGGAACCTTGTGTCATCGCCTTTAGGTCAATGGCATAAGATGTCACTTCAGCTTCAGGTGCATAAGCTGTAATGATTGTATAACCTTCGGCCTGATCCATACCAAGAATACGACCACGACGTTTGTTCATATCGCCCATAACATCACCAACAAAAGCTTCTTTAACAGTTATTTTTAAGTGTAATATCGGTTCTAAAATTGTTGGTTGAACTTCTGGTAATGCTGCTTTAAATGCTAAATCTGCAGCCATAACAAATGCTATTTCTTTACTATCAACACTATGGTAAGAACCATCATAAAGGGTTGCTTTTACATGAATTACAGGGAATCCTGCTAAAGGACCTTTTTCAAATGATCGTATGAGTCCTTTTTCTACAGCTGGGAAGTATGCTTTTGGTACCGCACCACCAAATACTTCTTCATCAAACTCAAAATCTTTATCTGTGGGTTCAAAACGAATCCAAACGTGCCCAAATTGACCAGCACCACCAGATTGTTTTTTATGTTTACCTTCACCAACGCCCTTTTTCTTGATGGTTTCTCTATAAACAATTTTTTGATCTTCAAAAGTAACACTTACCTTATATAAGTTCTTCATACGTTCCGTAATGTGATTAATATGACTTAAACCATAACCACCAATTAAGAGTTGACCAGTTTCTTTATTACGTTGAATATCAAATGAAGGATCTTCAATATTTAACTTATTTAATGCCATTGAAATTTTATCTTCATCTTTTTCATCTTCTGGTTCAATCGCTTGATATATAACAGATGATGGTAACTTCACTGAGTCAAATATAATACGTCGTTTCGAGTCTGATACAGTATGCCCAGTTTTTAATTGGTCAATTTTTGTTGTAACAACAATATCACCTGCATATGCCATATCTAGCGGTAATTGCTCTTTACCAACTAAAGACATCAATGTATTGATTTTTATCATTGAATCACTTTGTGGATGATACACTTCATCACCGACTTTAAGTATACCTGAGTTAATCTTTATATAGGATACTGTTCCAATAAATGGGTCGATCATCGTTTTAAAGACAAATCCTGAAAATGGTTCAGTTTCCAAAGTTTTGATTTGAATTTTTTCTTCACTACCAACCTTAGTCGCTTCAAGTTCTCTTAATGCATCTGGTGAAGGTAAAAAGTCAGTTAACATCTTAAGTAATGTATTAACACCAATATTTTTTATTACAGAACCTACCAATACAGGTGTGAGTTCACCATTAACAATCGCATAATTTAGTGCTTTGGTAATTTCTTCATTAGAAATTTCTTCACCACCGAAGTATTTTTCTAATAGTTCTTCAGAAGTTTCAGCAACAGATTCCATAATCATCTCACGAAGTTGATCTACCTTAGGTTGTTTTTCTTCCCAAATCTCTGCATCTTCACAAGTCGTTCCATTATATATTCTAGCTTTCATTTCAACAACATTTACAAAGCCTTCAAAATCTTCTTTACGTCCGATTGGATATGTAAATGGTACAGCTCTTTTACCTAATTTAGTTCGAATATCTTCTAATAGAGCTTCATAGTCGATATTATCCTTATCCATTTTGTTGATGAAAAGCACAGCAGGAATACGACGGCGTCTGATTTCATTCCATACACGTTCAGTACCAACTTCTACGCCTTTGGTTGCATCAATTAAAATGACTGCACCCTTGACAACTTCTAAGGCATGGTATAATTCGCTAATGAGCTCATCATTACCAGGTACGTCTAAGAAGTTCAGTTTGCAGTCATGTGATTCGATCGGTATTAAAGATGTTTGCATGGAGGAGCCACGTGTTTGTTCCTCCACAAGAAAATCAGATTTGGTGTTTTTACGTTCCACCTCACCTTTGGTACTTGTAACCCCAGAAACATTCAACAGGCTTTCAGTCAGCGAAGTCTTACCACTGCCTAAATGCCCTAAAAGCGCAATGTTTCGAAGGTTCTTGGTTTTGTATGCTTTCATAAATACCTCCTTGTATTTGTATGCGTTTACATTGTACTTTTATTATATCATACAATGAAAATTTAGCAATTATTAAAGTTAAACAAAATATATGTGAAATTAAAATTTAGTACTGTTTTATAGTATAATGAATACGATATGAAAAAATATGCAATAAAAGCCATACACTGGTACCAAAAAACTTTATCACCCGTAAAATCGCATAAGTGCCGCCATACACCAACTTGTAGTCATTACGCAATTGAGGCTTATGAAACACATAATTTTGTTTATGCCAGTTTACTCACAACCAAAAGGATACTGACTTGCAATCCTTTGTTTAAACCTAAATATGATCCAGTTCCAAAGAAAAAGGAAAAGAAAAAGCACAATGATAAAAGTATTTAAATTACAATCAAAAATATTGAAACAACGAAGAAATATTTCTATTTATATTCCAGATAATCATAAGGGTCCTTTTAAAGTACTCTATATGCATGATGGCCAAAACCTATTTTTTAAAGAAACATCAAGTTATGGTGAAATTTGGGATGCACATACACAGTATGATCGATTCTTAAAAGCTGGTTTAATTGAACCACATATAATCGTCGGTATTGATCATACAAAATATCGTATGGACGAGTATGCACCTTTTGATAACTCAACGATTTATAAATACTATCCAGATGATAACCGCATACCGCATTATGGTGTAGCTTATGCACAGTTTATTGTCGAAGAGCTTAAACCATGGGTTGATAAAAAGTTTAAAACTAAAAAAGATAAAAGTAATACATATATTCTAGGTGCATCACTGGGTGGATTAATCAGTTTGTATTGTGGACTCAAATATCCGAATGTCTTTGGAGGTATTGGTGCCATGTCTACATCTGCCTCATGGAATCCTGCCGGATTCGATGCCTTACTAGAAACACATAAGGCAACACCCGATCAAAAGTATTTTATTACATGTGGCTCTAATGAATCTGGAACCAATGATCAAACTAAGAATAGAAACTATACACGTGTTTCTAAAAAGATTAATAAGCAACTCAAACCTTATGCTCAAAAAGTATTTTACAAAGTCTATGACGGTGGTGTTCACAATGAAACATTATGGGCTGCACAGTTAAGTGAATTTGCTTTATTTATGAAGTCATAATATAAAAGCAGCACCATTATCAAATGGTGCTGCTTATTTATTAGTATGCTCTTGCAAATAAAATTGTTTGTTTTGCTTTTTTACCAGTCACCGGACAGTTTTCAGTTAAAACTTTATCTTTTAAGATAACACGAGCTGTTGCACCTGTATCTTCTTTGATTTGAATTTCAGCAGCTTCACCACTAATGGACATTTTAATATAACCACCCTGTTTTAAATATGCTTTAAATTCATCATATGTTTTAGCTTCATAAGTTCTACTAGTTGTTGCTATCAAAGCTTTTTCATACATTTCTTTATGCATTTGTTTTAAACCATGCTTAACAAATGTGTTTAACTGGGAAATCTCAACTGTAACTTTTTCATAGTTATGTCTAAACATCACTTGTACAGTACCATTTTCTAAGTCTCTTGGTCCAATTTCAATACGCAGTGGCACACCCTTCATTTCATGCTCACTAAACTTCCAACCTGGAGATTTATCAGAATTATCTACTAAAACTCTAAAGTTTTTAGATAATTTCTTTTGCATCGATATAACTGCCTTTGTAACCGCTTCATTTGGTCTAATAGGCACGATCACAACTTGTGTGGGTGCAACATAAGGCGGTAACACTAAACCATTGTCATCACCATGAACCATAATGATTGCTCCAATCAATCTTGTAGATACACCCCATGATGTTTGGTATGCATATTCTAATTCATTTTTATCGTTTAAGTACTTAATATCGAAAGCTTTTGCAAACTCATCACCAAAGTAATGTGATGTACCTGATTGTAGTGCTTGTCCATCATGCATTAAAGCTTCAATGGCATATGTTTCAAGTGCTCCAGCAAACTTTTCTTTATTTGTTTTACGACCTGTAACAAATGGTATAGCTAGTAGATCCTTACCTAACTTTTCATACACCTTTAACATGTCTTTAGTCTCTTTTTTAGCTGCTTTAGCCGTTGCATGAACTGTGTGTCCTTCTTGCCATAAAAACTCTTTACCGCGTAAAAATGGACGTGTCGTTTTTTCCCAACGTACCACTGAACACCACTGATTATACAGTTTTGGTAAATCTCTATAAGATTTTACAATTTTACTATAGTGTGTTCCAAATAAAACTTCTGAGGTAGGTCGAATAATTAAACGTTCACTTAAATCTTCAACACCTGTTGTTGTGACCATTGCTGTTTCGGGTGCAAATCCTGAAACATGGTCCTTTTCTTTTTGAAATAAGGATTCTGGAATTAATAAAGGCATATATACATTTTCATGACCAGTTTGTTTAAATGCATCATTCAAGTACTTTTGAATATTTTCCCAAATCCCATAACCTAAAGGTCTATATATAATAAAGCCTTGTGTTGAACTATAATCCATTAACTCTGCTTTTAAACAAAGGTCTGTATACCACTGACTAAAATCTACATCTCTAGCTGTAATACTTTCCACTAACTTTTTATTTTTACTCATTTGATTTCACCACAATTGTTTCATTTCCTTCAAATTTAACTTTTCTTTGTTTATACAACAAGCCTAATGCACGTTTAAATGACTTTCTACTTAATCCAAAAACTTTTAATATCGTATCACTATCTGTAGCAGCTGTATAAGGCATTGTACCACCTTGAGTTTCTAAATAATCCATAATTAATTTAGAATCATCAATTCGAACAACTTCTTTAAAATCAATTAAACTACCTTCATATCCACTTGGTGTTTCATATGTGATTTTAACTGTTAATGTTTCACCTATACGATAAAGTTGTCTAACATTTGATTTTTTTACCAATACTAAATTGTATTCTTCAGTTAAAATAAAATATCCGATATTACCGATAACTTGAATAAACCCTGTGACTTCATCCCCTATGTTTAAATTACCTGTAATCACACGTATTTCATTATAAGGAATCGGTCGTGCAGTTAATCTTGTTTTTACACGTAAATCAACATACACTTGATCATCGACTTTAGGCCAAAGTGCTTCATCACTTGGTAAATCATCTTTTGATAAGAGTACATCTTTTGAAATCCCTAAATCTAAAAAGACACCTAACCCAGGCTTTACAGAAACCACTTTTAATACCCCCGGGTTACCCACTGTAACATAGGGTTCATGTAATGTTGCTGCCAGTCTGCCTTTTGCATCAAAATACAAAAAGGCATCGACAAATTGTCCAGGCTCTAGTTTTCTATGATCTGTTTCATTTAAGTGTAAGAAAACCTCTTCATCATCGCTTGATTTTAACAAATAAGCAATATCCGTTTTTCTTACAACTTGTAGTTCATTTAATTGTCCAATTTTAAGTTTCATATCTCTCACCTACTAAAAATTATATCATATAAAACAAAAATCCTGTGTAAGGATTTTAGTTTTCTAATTGTTCTATATATGTTTCATAAGCTTCTAATAAAAGTTTCTCAACAAATCCCACAAATGGCGATAAATCCTTCTCTTCTTTGAATGTATCAATGTGTTTTAAGTAATTAGCTTTCTCGCTTTCAGGAATTGTAACAGGCATATAGCCATCATATAACAAGATATAATTTAATACAATTCTTGCCAGTCTACCGTTACCTTCTAAAAACGGATAGACCTTAAATATTTGAGCATGTGCAAAACATGCTTTTTGGAGTGTTGTTCCTTTAAAATTATCTAAATCATAAAAGAACTTTGCCATACGATCATAAACCTTTACGTAATCTGGCGGCTGATGCATAC
>Ga0172382_10006112_pt1 | contig 17654 bp, 16 predicted proteins | sample Leawel138RmetaG_FD_122245 | JGI IMG/M metagenome (GOLD analysis project Ga0172382, IMG submission 122245) | Leachate microbial communities from a municipal landfill in Southern Ontario, Canada - Leachate well 138R metaG | ecosystem: Engineered > Solid waste > Landfill > Unclassified | place...
CCCATCTCCAGCTCGTTGGGCATAAGAATAAGATGAGCCCTCTCGGCAACGTCAGGGGGGTTCTCCTGCGGTGAAGCGTAGACGATGAACACATCTCTGCGGGCCTCGCGCAGCTTGTCGACCGCCGGGTTGGTCCCAGGGACAGCCTGGTTGATGACCACCGCCTTTATCTCCTTATCGTACGCCAGCTTGGAGATGACGCTGACCATCTGCTCCGGCTCGGCCATGAAGTTGTCCGGCCACATCACGTGGACAATCCTGTCGCCGTATTTCGCGACCATCTCCTGCGCCGACCTGTACTCCTCCTCGTTCTGTGACACGGTGTTCGTCACGATCGCTACTTTGTAGTCGGCTACGGGGGGAGCGACCGAGACAGTCTTCGGTGGGAGAAGATAATAAACGCACGCCGCAATTACTACCAACAACAGCAGAAAACCCAGCGATTTTTTACTCATTTATCGTCCTCCGTTTCCTGAACTTGAATCGTAACTTTTAAAATTGAAGATACTGCTTCAGGGTGTCTTTGTCAAGTTGAACTCCCCTCCTAATACGTCAGCAAGGCCGAGTGTTACTGTATTCACGTACTTCTGCGGCCATAATCTCCCTCGTTCGGTCCGCTTTTTCACTTGGACAAGGAGCGGGGGAAACTGTAAAATGGCATCAGCGATTTCAAACTTCGGAGGGATTTACATGATCAATCAAAAAAGGCTCTCAGGGCTTGCAAGTGAACTCAAATCTTTGAAACTCGACGCTATTTTTCTCGGCCCGTCGACGGATCTGGAGTACGTTACGGGGCTGGATACGCACCCGGATGAGAGGGTCAGGGGACTGGTGGTATCGAAGGACGGGCGATGCTTCGCAATGACTCCGCTTCTTTATAAAGAAGAGATAGTCAACGCGTTCGGAGACGTGCCGTACTTTGCCGAGTGGAATGACCACGAGGGGTTCACCGGAGCGTTCAGGAGGGGGTGCGAGCATCTCGGGATCGTAGGCGGAAGGATCGCCTTCAACGACGGGGTGCGCGCGGTCGACATGCTCGCGATCCGTGACACGATGGACCTTCGAATGGAGAGCGGCGCGAAGGTGCTGGAGCCTCTTCGCTCACGCAAGGACGACGAGGAGCTGGCCCTGATGAGGGAGGCCTCCCGCCTGGTCGACGAGGTCGTGCGAATGTTGCACGGCTATATACGCCCCGGGATGACCGAGCGCCAGATAGCCAAGCAGATACCCGAGTTCTTCGAGGAGGCAGGCGCGGATGAGCCGTCATTCAGTCCAATCGTGGCAAGCGGGCCAAACTGCTCAATGCCGCACTACAGCGGCGGCCGGAGGGTCATTGAGGAGAACGACGTTATTATCCTGGACCTGGGCGGGCGGCACAAGAGCTACTGCTCCGACACTACGCGAACCTTCTTCACGGGGACTCCTACGGAAGAGCAGAGAAAGGTTTACGAGATAGTCCGGGAGTCTCAGGCAGCGGGAGAGGCGGCGGTTCGCCCCGGCGCGACCGGGCAGGACGTTGACAGGGCAGCGCGCAAGGTAATAATCGACGCCGGTTACGGGGAGTACTTCTTCAATCGCGTGGGACACGGAATCGGCATCGCCGTGCATGAGCACCCCTATATTATCGAGGGCAACGACAGGCCGCTGGAGCCGGGTAACGTCTTCAGCGTAGAGCCGGGCATCTACCTGCCGGGCAAGTTCGGCGTCAGAATTGAAAACCTTGTAGCTGTGCGTCTCGACGGCACCGGGGAGGCGCTGAACAAGTTCCCCAGAGAGATAGAGTCCGTCCGCATCGCGCATGAATAGAGAATGAGACTATGAGAAAAGCGGGTATCGCGAGCATTTTCCTGCTCTTATTGCTGCTGTGCGCCGCATCCCTTTGCTTCGCCTCGGACTATGCTTTCACCCTTGACGAGAGCGGCATTCCGGCGCTAAACGGCGAACGCTCCGCCATCATCGTCATCAGCGATATCCATCTGGGAATGGATGACCGGTACGCGGAAATTCAGGAGAACCGCGCCCCGCTCGTCGACTTTCTTCGCAAGGTCCGGCTCGCTCCAAATATCAAGGAACTAGTCGTCGCTGGCGACCTACTCGACGAGTGGTTCATCCCCGCCGGCACGGACACGTACGCCGGGAAGACCCAGAAGGAGTTCGTTCAGGCCATCGCCGCGAACAACAAAGGCGTGGTCGATTCGTTCAACGACATCATCCGGGACGGAAAGACAAAGGTGGTCTACATACCGGGGAATCACGACCTGTTGATCACCTCCGAGAGCATCCAGACCATTTTCCCCGGAATGGTGGAAGCGCGCGACGTCCGAGGACTCGGGACCTACTCTCCGGACGGGCACCCCGAGATCGCCATCGAACACGGCCACCGCTACAACTTTTTCTGCGCGCCCGATCCCATCTCCAACAGAGAGATCGCTCCCGGCTCCATCCTGCCTCCGGGGTACTTCTTCACCCGCATCGCAACGCTCTCAGTCGTCGAGGGCAAGCCGGAGCCGGGCGAAATCAGACCGGCCATCGTTCCCAACTCCCTCGGCGAAAGCCAGGAACTCGAATTTCTATACTGGCAGGTATGGGAAGCGCTTATGAACGAGCTGCCGATAAAGGAAGGCTTCGAAGAGAAGATTATCAGGACCAACATCGACGGCTTCACGCAGGACTACGCTATGAGCGACCTTATACCCCGCCAGACGGAGGAGGGGGGCGTCATCGATGTGAATTTGTTCAAAGGAATACAGGACACGTGGGACGAACGACAGGAGCTCAACGGAGTCGCCGTCAAAATCCCGGTCAGGGACGCGCTCGCCAAGGCGGCTTCTTCGGCTGAAACGGACAATCAGGCCGTTGTGCAGTACTTCCGCAACCCGACGTCCAACAAGCGTATCGTGATCTTCGGCCACACTCATGAATCCAGAATCATCCCCTCGGAGACGCACGACGGAAAGAGCGCGGTGTACGTTAACTCCGGCACGTGGATAGACAAGAACGCGACGCCTACGATGACGTTCGTCGTGATCGCCCCGATGGGCACGACACGGAACATCGAACTCAACCAGTATTCGTGCGAAGGGGTCGTTACTACGCTGGACGCGCTGGAGCTTTCGGGGTTTTAAAGAAACCGTACCGGGACAAAAAGAAGGAGAGGAAAACGCCGACTATGCGTCTTCCTCTCCTTTTTCTTCGTTCTCTCCTGCGCTACTTCAGGACGTACTCCTTCTTGAACTCGTCGATCAACTCCTGCGAGAATCGCTCGGCTAGCGCATCCCACGTAGAGGCTACCTTCAGGAACGTCGGTGCCAGCTCCTCAGGAGTGTACTTGAGCACCTCGACGCCCGCCTCAGCCATATCCTGAAGACACTTCTCCTGATCTTCCTCTGCGAGGTAGACGCTTACTGCAGTTACCTTAGCGCAGACGTCCTTTATTATCTCGCGGTCCTCCTCCTGGAGTCCCTCCCATGTCTTGAGGCTGATCATGTAGTTCAGGTTCTCCACGGAACAGCGCAGGTCGTACCAGTACTTGATGACATCGCCGAGTATCGAGCAGGCTGCCGCCGGGGTCATGCCATAAACCCCTTCGGCGTATCCATTCATCAGCGATGCGAGAATTTCGTCCCAGGGGATGGTGATGGTCTTGTACCCCATAGCCTCCGCCCCGAGCTTGAAGACCTCCATGTTCGGAATGCGCAGCAGAATGCCCTTCTTGACCTCCGGGTCAAGAGGCTCGTTGACTGGCTTTGTGCTTCCAATACCGATGAACCCCTCGAACTGGAAGCCCAGCAGCTTCACTCCAAGAGCGGAGTGAAGCTCGTCCATCTTGCGAAAGAGCCATCCGTCAGGAGATAAAACCGTCCGTGCCTCGTCGAAGCTCTTGATGAAACAGTTTATGTTACTTAGCTCCAAGCGGGGGTCGAACTGGCTGGGGGCCGTGATGGCGGCCATATCAAGAGAGCCGCGTATCAGCTCCTCATAAACGAGGGTGTAGTCGCCAAGCTCGTTGTCCGGAAACACCTCGATCTCGACGCGCCCTTCGGTCCGCTCCTTTACCTCGTCGGCAATCTGGTACATCAGCCTGGTTGACGTGTGCTCCTCTGGAAACTGGCCTGCGAAGCGAAGAACTGTCGCCGCCGAGGCCGTAGAACAGGAATAAACAAGCGCCGCGACTACAAGAAGGTACATGAAGATCTTTCGCATCGAACCCACTCCTTTCGGTTTTGAGGAAACTACTTAACCGCAACCTGTTTCTGCTTGCTGTCCACGAGAAGACGGCATACCTTCTCGACCATCCTCGGCAGCTCGGGTTTTGTGACGTGGGCATCCGCGCCTGCGCCTGAGATCTTGACCCGAACGTCCTGCGCCATTATCGATGAGTATATGATGATGGGCATGCGCTCCAGGTCCGGGTGTTCCCGAGCCTGCTTGACAAGGGTTATCCCGTCCAGACGAGGCATCTCGACGTCGGTGATCAGCAGATCGTAGCGCTCGCTTTTAATCGCCAGCCTGTCCCACGCCTCCTTGCCATCCGCCACCTGCGTGATGCCCGTGAAGCCGCCTCGGTTCAGCACATCGCATATCTGGGTGCGTATCAACGGGGAGTCCTCGGCCACGAGGATACGGAAGCGAGTCAGGTCGCCAAGCGGGGCGGCAAGCTCAGCCACCTTGTTCACATCGACAGAAAGCGTCATGTCGAAAGCTGGCGCAGCCGCCTGAATGATAGCCTCATAGTCGGGGATAAGCACATTGGCATCCTTACGCTTGATAACATATAGAATCGAATTGCCCAACACCGCGTTGGTCAAAGTTGAATCAAGCTCGGAGGGGTCGATTCCGTAGATTCGCTCGACAGCATCCACGGCAAAGCCGAGCTTGCTCTCGTTGAACTCGGCGATTATTACCTTGCTCGATTCGAGCGGTACCTTGGGAGCGATGCGGAAATAAGACCTGAGATCTACCAGGGGCATTACCTCCCCGCGAACGGATGTTATACCGATCATGGCCGGATGCGAATCCGGAATCGGGCGGCTTCCTGGCCACCTGAGTATCTCTCTGGTCTTGTCCACGCTTATGGCGAACTCCTGCTCGCCTAAAAAGAAGACCACTACTTGCCACTCGTTGTTCTGCACATCCATGAACGCTCCCCCCTCGGCCGAAAGAGTTTTCCCGTCCCCTATCGCACATATAATAATAGGGCATTCGAGGCTCTATCACAAGTCTTTATACAATGCGGTACAGCAGAACAAATCCCGCTCACAAAGCGACGTGGCTGAACACCCTGGCCTCCAGCGAGCATCGGTAGCATGAGGCCAGTAGCTCCGAACCGAGCGCCCACCGTTGAGGACGACCGCTCTATTGTGATGATTTTATCACGAGGAGCTCGGCTGGTGCGAAATGTGCCGTGCACTGGAGGTGGTGTTATAATAGTCTGACAGTCAATCCGCACAGGGGAGGAGAGATAGAATGAAGCTGCTGATGAAGCGTGTTTATGATGCCCCCGGCCCTGAGGACGGCTTTAGGATCCTCGTGGATCGGCTGTGGCCTCGCGGCGTCACAAAGGAGGCGGCAAAGATCGACCTGTGGTTGAAGGACGCCGCGCCCAGCCCGGACCTGCGCAAGTTCTTCAACCACGACCCGGCGAAGTGGGACGAATTCCGCTCCCTCTACACGAAGGAGCTGGAGGCCAACAGCGCGGTGGACATTATCCGCGAACATCTGCGAAAGACCGACGTCACACTGGTCTACGCCGCACGAGACAGGGCGATCAACCACGCAGCGGTGCTGGCGGGCTTTCTGGAGCGGGGCGGCACAGGCAGCCTCGACGGATGATTGTCAGGAGGAGAGGGTGTTCATGACGCCGGGAATAGTCGCGGCAAAGAGGGCGCGGATTAAGCACACGCTTCACGAGTACGAGCACGACCCGTCGAGCGAGTCGTACGGGATGGAGGCGGCGGAGAAGCTCGGCGTGCCGCCCGCACAGGTCTTCAAGACACTGGTCGTGTCTCTCGACGGCAACGAGCTGGCCGTGGGGATAATTCCGGTCGACTCCACCCTCGGCATGAAGCTGATAGCAAAGGCGGCCGGGTCAAAGAAGGCCGCTATGGCTACGAGGGCGGAGGTCGAGAGAAGCACCGGCTATGTCATCGGCGGAGTGAGCCCTCTGGGGCAGAAGAGACGGTTGCGGACCTTTATTGACTCCAGCGCCGAAGCCCTGTCCACTATCTTCGTCAGCGCCGGGCGCAGGGGGCTGGATATGGAGCTCTCCCCGGACGACCTGAAAAAACTGACAGGCGCCGAATATGCCCCTCTGCAGCACTGCGAGGGGGAGTAAAAAAGGCGGAGGCCCCGTCGCCCCCGCCCACTCGCTACGCTGTTAAAGCCCCCAGAAGAGACGTATGATCTCCCTAGAGGGTTTTTTGGTCATCTTAGCCACCACTACGAACGCCGCCAGCGATAGGACCAGCGACGGCACTATCGGGTGCAGCCCGAGCGGCCTCGGCATCAGGTAGTTGAAGTACAGATAAGTCCCTATTCCCGCAGCCATTCCCGCCAGAGCACCGGGGGCGTTGGCGCCCTTCCAGTAGAGTCCCAGTATTGTCGGCCACAGGAAGGTGGAGAGAAGCCCGGCGGTCGCAAACAGGTTAAGCCATACCATCAGCTCCGGAGGGTCGAAGGCGAGCGCCACTGTTACTGCGCCTACTGCCAGACATGTGCCAACCGTTATTCGGCGAAGGGCGCGGAGGTTGGTCTTCAGTCCGGGGTTGACGTAGTTGACCAGCAGGTCGTTCACTATTGCCGCCACCACGACCAGAAGCTGAGAGTCAACCGTGGACATGACGGCCGCCAGCGGGCCAGCCAGGACGAGCCCTGCGACTACCGGGTGGAACAGGGTCGTGATCAGAGTGGGAATTACGAGGTCGCCGGAGGAGATATCCGATACCAGCACGGAGCCGAACGCACCGGCCAGGTGCATCCCCAGAAGCATCACTATGGAGACGACCGCACCGTAGATGATCCCCGAGTGCAGGCTCTTCGAGTCCCTGTAGCTCATGGCACGCTGAGCGACCGCCGGAATGCCCACCACCGCAAACCCTACCAACACCCAGAAGCTCGACACCCACGGCACGCTCATGAACCCCTCCTGCACTCCGTAAGGGGTTATCATTCCCGGATCGAGGGCCTTCATCTGCTGGACTATGCTGGCAACCCCTCCACCCCTGCTCAGGACGGCAGCGAACAGAGCAAGGGTCGACAGAGTCATGACAACTCCCTGCAGCGTATCGTTGAACACTACGCCCCTGAAGCCGCCGATCGCCGTGTGAACCACGACCGTCACAGCGAAGAAGATCAGCGCGCTTCTGTAGTCGAGCCCGGTGGAGCCCTGTAGCAGGCGAGCTGCGCCGATGAGCTGCGCGGACATCGCCGCTATCAGAAAGCAGATTATCGAGAGCGAGGCGATTATCAGAACAGCGCCGCTGTTGTATCGGGCGCGCAGAAAGTCGCTTATCGAGTTGGCCCCCGTCTTACGCGAGACGATCGCGAACTTCTTCCCAAGGACCATAAGAGTGTAGTAGCCAGTCGGTATCTGCGCCATGGCGAGGAAGACCCAGGCCAGACCGTGGGTGTAAGCCGTGCCCGGCCCGCCTATGAAGCTGCCGGCACTGAGGTAGGTGGCCACTAGGGTCATCGCCAGCACGAAACCGCCGGAGGCGCGCCCCCCTGTCATATACTCCTCCATATAGGTGGAGCCGCACCCGCCCTTGTCGAGGCTTGCCCTGTTCGTCAGCCTCATTGCGTAAAAGCCTATCACGTACATCGCAGCGAAGTAGGCCGCGATCGGCAGAAGAGTAGCCCAGCGGAGCCCGCTCACGACCTTCTCCTCCCGGCCAGCACGTACTCCGCAGCCTCCTCCTCCGTCATCGGCCCCAGAGGCATATCTCGCATCCTTCTCTTGACGATATAAATGGTGCCCACGATGGCGAGGGCAGAATTGGCGACGCACGAGACGAAGAACCACGTCGGAAAGCCCATGATGTATGAGTAATCCTCAGCAGAACCGCCTCCCAGCCAGTACCCACCTATCGCCCACACCGCAAGGTTTATCACCCCGAGGAGTATCCCATACAGAGCCTCACGCTCGCACTCTCTGTACCTGGGATCCTCGACGAACCCGAACTCGTTTTCTTTCATGACACTACTCTACCTCCACGTTCAGTGGCCCCTTCGGGTAGAGCGGAAAGGCCGCTATCAGCTCCAGGGCCTCCCTCCTGCATTCGTCGAGGAGGGCGGCGTCCTCCGGGGCTCCCGCGACCCGGTTCATGATGGCCGCGATCCTCTTTATCTCATTCGCCTTCAGCCCACGCTGCGACACAGATGTAGTCCCTATGCGCACGCCGCTGGTCACCGAGGGCTTCTCAGGGTCCGACGGTATCATGTTCTTGTTGATGGTGATTCCGACGTACTCCAGCGCGTCCTGGAAGAGCTTTCCCGTGATGCCCTTGGGCCTCAGGTCGAGCAGCACGATGTGATTGTCCGTTCCGCCGCTGATAACGCGAAAGCCGTGTCCGGCCAGCTCTTCAGCCAGCGTCTTCGCGTTGGCGACGACCTGGAGCATGACCTGCTTGAACGCTTCGGAAGCAGCGTGCTTGAAGAGCCACGTCTTCGCGGCCATGATGTTCAGGTGGATGGAACTGATCGCGCCGGGGAAGACTCCCTTATCGAGCGCCTTCGCATGCTCCGACTTGCAGAGGACCATGCCGCCGCGCGGCCCGCACAGGGTCTTGGTCGTAGAGGACGTGACAAAGTCGGCGTGAGGCACGGGGCTGGGTATGACCTTCGCCGCGACGAGCCCTGCGACGTGCGCCATATCCACCATAAGCAGACCGCCGACGGAACGTGCGATGCTCGCGATACGCTCGTAATCGATCAGGCGCGGATAGGCGCTGCCCCCAGCTATTATCAGCCTGGGCTTGCGCTCCCCGGCAAGCTTCTCAAGCTCGTCGTAGTCGATCTGTTCTGTCTGCTCGTTCAGCCCGTAGGATGCGAAGCTGTAGAACTTGCTCATGAAGTTCGCCGGCGAACCGTGCGTCAGATGTCCTCCGTGGTCGAGCCTCATGCCCAGCACGCTGTCCCCCGGCTTCAGAACGGCCGCGTAAACGCTGTAGTTGGCCGTGGAACCCGAGTAAGGCTGCAAATTCGCGTGATCGGCACCGTACAGGGCCTTCGCCCGCTCTATGCCCAGCCGCTCCATCTTGTCCGCTATCTGTGAACCCGCCTGAAAGCGCGCCCCCGGGTAGCCCTCCGTGGTCTTGTTGGCAAAGACGCACCCTGAAAGCTCCAGCAATTCCTCGCTCTCGGTGCTCTCCGAGGCGATCATCTCGATATTCCTCTCCTGCCGGTCCAGCTCCTCGGTTACAATGCCGTACAGCTCGGGATCGGATATTTTCGTGTGTTTAAGCATACTCCAACGACCTCCTAAGTTTGGCGCATGTTTTTACTACCGACTTGTCACGAGGATACTCCAAGTTGAGTACATGGGCAAGTGATAGAATTGGAACGTATAATATATCGCAGGGAGGGTTTTAAGCAATGGGCAAGGATTACTACTCGGAAAAACTTAATGCGAACATGCTGTTTCAGGCTTACGACACGGCCATACCTCAGGTGCGCGACTACCTCCGGTCGGAGATCGAGTTCGTACGCTCGCAGCTGCGGGGGGACGAGGAAGCCCTGGAGCTCGGCGCTGGATACGGTAGAATCATGAAAGAGCTCGCCCCCTCTCTGAAGAGCATCACAGGGGTAGACCTGTCGGAGCGCTCGGTCGAGCTGGGCAGGGAGTACCTGAAGGGCCTTTCCAACTGCACCATCCTGGCTATGGATGCTCATTCGCCCTCATTCGACCGGACGTTTGACGTCCTGCTCTGCCTGCAGAATGGGCTATCGGCGATGAAGGGTGACCCTGAGAACCTGATCGCCCAGTCGATGCGCCTGCTCGTGCCCGGTGGGAAGGCTTATTTCAGCAGCTACAGCCCGAACTTCTGGCAGTACCGCCTGGCCTGGTTTCAGGAGCAGGCTGACAAGGGGCTGCTCGGCGAGATCGATATGGAGAAAACGGGAAACGGGCGGATCGTCTGCAAGGACGGCTTCACCGCCACGACCTTCGACTTTGAGGATATGGAGCGGCTGGGCAAGTCCTCCGGATACGCTTACACGGTCGAGGAGGTAGCAGGTTCGAGCGTATTTTTGACCATCGTTAAAGGATAATATAAGACCCTTCCCGCCCTCCGGACGGGATGCTACGCTATCGCTCCGGGCGGTCGAGCTCATCGCACAGCACGCGGCGGATTGCTGCCGCCGAGAGGCGGATGTCATCTTCCGAGGTCGACCAGTTCGAGACGGAGATGCGCATTACAGCGCGCCCCTTCCAGACGTTGCCGCCTGCCCAGCACGTCCCCTCTCGCTGTACAGCAGCTATGACACGCCTTGTGAACTCATCCCTGTCCAGCCCCTCGTCCGGGATAAACGCCACGAGAACCTGGTTCAGAACGACGTCGTTGAGTATCTTGATCCTTGGGTCTTCCCCCAGCAATGACGCGAACAGACGCGCCTGGGCACAGTTGCGGGCGACCATATCGCGAAGGCCTTCCCTCCCCAGAGACCTGAGGGCGCAGTACAGAGGGAAGACCCTCCCTCTTCTCGACGACTCCGGGACCCAGTTCGAAGGGTCGCGAACATCATCGCCCTGCGACAGAAGAGGTGCCCTCACCATCATGGCCCTCCTGTGCGCCCCTGCATTGCGGACCATGACGATGCCCGAGTCGTACGGGACGTTAAGCCACTTATGGGCGTCGGTAGCCCACGAGTCCGCGAGCTCGAGCCCCGTGGTGTGGCGGGCGAGCTCCGGCAGCAGTACGCCCCACAGGCCGAAGGCTCCGTCAACGTGCACCCAGGCCCCCTTCTCCCTCGCAATGGGGATAAGCTCACCGCACGGGTCGAACGAACCCGTGTTCAGATTGCCCGCCTGAAGGGAGAGTATGAGCGGGCCTGAAACGTCTCTCAGGGCCTCCCTCAGGGCCTTTGGCGACATACGCCCCTGCTCGTCTGCCGGGACGAGAATTGTGTTCTTCTCACCCAGACCCAGCATTCGGAGAGCCACGAACAGGGTGGCGTGCGCCTCCTCTCCGGCGACGAGCGTTATTCGCGGAGCTCCGGCGAGGCCGTCTGCCTCGACGTCCCACCCGACGCGCCTCAGCACCTCGTGCCTTGCTGCGGCGAGCGCGGTGAAGTTAGCCATCTGACAGCCGGTGACGAAGCCGACCGAGGCGTCACAGGGCAGCCCTAACAGGTCGAGCACCCATGACGCCACTATCTCCTCCGTCACTGCGACGGCGGGAGATGAGGCGTAGAGGAAGCCGTTCTGGTCCCATGCGGACGCGAGCCAGTCGGCGGCTAACCCTGCGGGAAGCGAGCCTCCTATGACGAAGCCGAAGTATCGTGCCCCCGGCGATGCGACAAGGCCGGGCTCCACGGAGCGAGCGAAATCGCGAACCACATCGCCCGACGGCACACCATAATCGCCTAGCACCCGCCCCAGAGCCGCCCTCAGCTCGCTGGCCGATGCAGCGGGCCCCGCCCTTCTCGAGGGCAGACGTGCAAGCCACTCGGTAGCAAGCCCGGTCGTCTGTTCAAGGAGGTCCGGCAGATCATCAAGCTCTTTCTTCACATCGAACATAATCAGCGCCTGCCTTCATAATAATCAAATGCCTCGCTTTATTTTTCTTCGTGTAGCCACGGGGCGTAGCTCAGCCCTACCAGCACTCCCTCGGGGCTCATGAACCTCGCTACGCTCTGCCCCCACGGCTCCGTCCTGGCCTCGTGTATGAACGAATACCCCTTCTCCTTCATGTAACACACAGCGTCTTTCAGGGCCTGCTCGTCCTGAAGCTCGAACTCCACTGTGGAAGTCGGTGACGGGATGTCGGACGGCCATTCGTCCTTTCCGAAGCAGGAGCGGGCGGCCATGGACAGAGACCAGACTCCGAAGTGCCCCGCTACGGGGAAGTCCTGCATGTAGATGTAGTCCTCGTCCCCCTCCAGTGGAAGCCCCAAGACATCCCTGAAAAGGGACGCGCTGGCGGCCGGTTCCCTTGTAATGGTCGCATATCCAGCGATGCAATCGATCTTTAGAGCTTCTTTCATCTCTTCTTCCCCCTCTTCCGACGGGCGATTTTTCATCCCGTCCTCGTCGGCCTGATTCTACCACGAAGATTGAGTCCGCCTGTTCTTCTCAAGAAAGAGTAAACGATTCGGTTATAATGAGCGCGGAGCAACTATCTTATTTTTATGGAGAGTGTTCATGAACAGTCTTGTAATAACGGGGGGAACGGTCTGGACCGGGAGCTTCTTCGCACACGGTCAGACGATTCGCATAGATGATGACAGGATTACAGCGGTTGGCCCAGAAGGACCGGTGCTCGCAGGCACGCCCTCGGGCGTACCGGAGTTTCGCCTGGCGGGGGAGGCGGTCCTGCCAGGCTTCACAGACGCTCACCTCCACCTGACCACATGGGCGAAGCAGAGGAGCCTGCTTGATCTCGGTAGCGCGGAATCACTGGCCGAGCTGCTCGAAATGGTCCGAGAGGAGGCCCGGAGTACCCCTCCGGATCGCTGGATCCGCGGCTGGAACTACAATGAGACTTTGTGGCGGGGACACAGATCTATTCATAAGAGCGACCTCGACTCCCTGGGCTTGGCCAATCCGATTCTTCTTCAGAGGGTTTGTACCCATGTCAACATCGCCAACAGCAGGGCGCTGGAGCTCACCGGCACCGAGAGCGCCGACGGAGTTCTCGAGGAGAGGGAGGCCATACACACTCTTCGTGCAATGGAGAGAAGCGTCTTTTCTCGCGAGTCCCTCCGAATAGCGCTGACAATGGCTTGCGCCGAACTGGCATCCCTTGGTGTCACCTGTGTCCACCCTTGCGGCGCTGACGATTACGGAATGGAGGAGGATCTGTCGCTCTATGACGAACTACGAAAGAGCGGCGACCTGCCGGTGCGCGTTTTCAGCTACCACGATTCACACTCCTACCCCTCGATGCCCTCTGGGTTTGGGGACGGCTGGATCTGTTATCAGGGGCTGAAGATCTTTCTGGACGGCAGCCTCGGAGGACGAACAGCCGCCCTCTCGTCGCCGTACTCCGACTCTCCCTGCGAGAGCGGTCGACTCAACTGGACGGACGAACAGGTGAAGGAGATGCTTCGGACGGCTCGCGAAAGAGGTGTCCAGACCCTGATTCATGCTATAGGTGACCGTGCGCTGGATCAGGCGCTGGAATCCATCGCCGAGATTGATAAAGATTTTGGCCCGGCGAAGCTAAGAGACAGAATCAACCACCTGGTGGTCTGCCGTCCGGAACAGCGAAGACGCCTGGCCGAGCTTGGCGTCTTCTGCGATATTCAGCCGTCGTTCGTACCGAGCGACAGCGCCATGGCCCCGCCGCGGCTAGGCCCCGACAGAATGCCCTGGGCATACAGATGGCGCTCTATAATGGATGAGTGCGGCCCCGTCTCAGCGTCGAGCGACGTACCCGTCGAATCGGCCAACCCGCTCCACACACTGTGGGCGTTGATGGAGAGACCGTGCAAGGATTCAACGATGACGTTCGCCCCTGAGGAGAGGCTCTCTCTTGAGGAGGCCCTGCCCATGCTGACCGAGAACCCCTACAGGGCTGTCGGCGTTAAAGAAGCGGGGCTCATTCAGGAAGGGTGTCTGGCGGACATCACGGTGCTCGACAGGGACATAAGCGACCTGGCGGGAGCCGAGATACTCAAGGCCGGAGTGCTCTGCACCATTGCAGGAGGGCGCTTCACCCACGGGGGAATGAGGGCGTGAGGGTTACAGAGTTTGAACCCGGTTTGACCGCTAACTCAGGGCATGACATCGCAAGAAGAGCAGCCATAATCTTCGAGGAGGCCTGCTTCGAGGACGGATGCATCCGCGATGCCCTGTTCAGACTGAGGTTAACCGAGGCTGAATTAGATCGCGACTTTGAAGAGGCCTTCGGCCTTTCCGCAGACAGCTACGTTCAAAACCGGAGCTCCTTCTTTCAAGAAAAGACTCTCTCTCCGGCGAACGGAGAGCGTATCACTCTCTATCTTCGCTACCGCCCTCCATACAGATGGGACTGGATATACAGGTTCCTGTTGGACAGGGCCATGCCGGGCGTCGAGAGCGCTTTGGACGGAGAGTACAGGAGAACAGTTCTTTTCCGAAGAGGCGAGACGGACTACACCGGCTGGATATCTGTGAAAGATGAGCCTACCAACAGCAGGTTGAAAGTGACAGTATCCTCGTCCCTTCTGCCGGTCATACCCAGAGTGATCTCTCGCGTTCGCGGGCTCTTCGACACGGACTGCGATCCCGCGCATATCTACGAGAAGCTGTCGGTGATGAACGATCTGAAAGAGGGGCTCTGCGTCCCCGGAGCGCGCGCACCCGGCTGTTTCGACTCGTTCGAGACAGCGGTGCGAACCGTCCTCGGGCAGCAGATAACCGTGAAGGCGGCGCGAACACTTGCCACCAGGATAGTGGAATCGTTCGGGGACCGCATTGACAGCAATGAGGGCGGCCTGGAGCGTACCTTCCCGCAGCCGGATACTTTTCTTGAGATGTCCGATTCAATAGGAGATCGGCTTGGAGCCCTCGGGGTAACTGGAACGAGGTCACGATCCATCCGCGCCATAGCCGAGGGTGTCACGAACGGGACTATTCGACTCTGCAGAAGCGCCCGCTTTGAGGAGGAGGAGAAAAAACTGCTGGATCTGCCAGGTGTCGGCCCTTGGACGGCCCACTGCCTTGGCATGAGAGTGTTCGGCTTGCCGGACGCCTTCCCGCACACCGATTTCGGAGTGAAAAAAGCGCTCGAGGGGATGACCAACAGAGAAATCCTCGCACTGGGAGAGTCTTGGAGACCGTGGCGATCATATGCCGTAATCAATCTGTGGAACTACGACCCTTCACAAGTCCTCTCTGACGAGCATCTCCCCAAGTAGGGATACGTCGACAAAAAGAGGGTCGCCATCCTCTACAAGAGGGATACCGCCGTTTACAGACGCCCACGAGTTCAACAGCTCGATAGAGGGATCGGGAAGTATGGAGAGAGAGTTGCAGATGGCAAGGACCTCCCTTCTCGGCCAAAGGGGCTTTGCGGCCAGACAGGCCATGAACTCCCTGTGCGTATCATCGAGCGAATCAAGAAGGTCCTGCCCCCCACCTCCCCTTCGCGGGCACCTGAGATCGAGAGACTGGTCGTCCTTCATCGCGGCTACGCACTCCTCCCCGAGGGCGCGAATACTCTTTAAGGGAGTGGCGAGAAGGAAGGGATCCGGAAGCGACGATATCGATACTTTCACTCCGTTTCCGAACGACGGATTCGCCCCCTTGTAGATTATGCCGAGCGGTGTGCGATTATTATGAATGAAGACACCCTCTCCGAACCGCTCTCGATAAGCCCTGAGAAACTGCACCTCGAAAATTTCAGGGGCGCGCCTTAACACCGTGCCGGGCACATACTCCGGATGAAGAAATAGCCACTGCAGAGCGACCTCGCCCGGTATCGGCTGTCCTCGCGACACGAAAAGGGCGAAGACTGAATTAAAAGAGTTAGCACAAAAACGGTCCGTAAAGTCCACATAATCCGGGACATCGGTGTAAAACCCTTTTTGCGCCCAGGACGTAGCCAGCAGGTTCTTGCAATAACCTCGGAAAGAGCGATGATCACAGTAGACATTGGAGAGCCTTATCACCTCGTTGACAAGCGCATCGCGCTCCTGCTTAGGAACTGTACCTCTGGAAGCATCAACGAACATCCTTCGCTCTACCCCATAGAAGAACAAGAACAGCCAAGCCACCTCTGCTGGCCCGCTACGCCCCCGCGCAAGCCAGTTAAGATAACCTGCCCTCTGCCCGGGAGTGAGGGTCTCATAACGCGGCATGGCCTCTTTTATCGGCTCGAACTGCGATTCATCCAGGGTAGCAGGCAGAGATGGGTCAATAAGACATGCATCGTTTGCACCAGTAAAATCCCTCATTCTGGAGCCGATATAAACCATGCCATCCTTGATCTCGAATCCTCTGCTGATAAAGGCCCGTCCAGGGGACACCCACATGCTGGCCACGTTGCGAGGGACCTCTGAGAGAGAGGTAGCATCTCTCGGAACAAAAAACGACGTACCATTCTTGGAGGGGGCATAATACATTTTAAAAAGCCGTATTAGAAGCGCGGCTATTAAAAGAGTGACTAAAAACTCCACTTTTTCCCCTCTTTCGGCCTGCAGACCATCATAATAAACACCCCTTCTCAAAGAGATGGGAAAGGCTTAGTTGTAACTTAGCACAAAGACGACTTCATAGCCCCAACTCCGCACCAAGTCAGACTACAATCGAAGCGCCCGGCGTCAAACAGTTCACGGGCAGCGAAAAACTAATCAGCAAAGCACAGCTCAAGTTATTTCCCAGGAAATAGTATCACTATTGTCCGCATGCGGGCAGTGGATGACACAGGCTTTTTGCGCAATCCTCAGAGTTTATAATAGCAGAACTACGCCAGCATGAATAAAAGCTAATATATGGTCAGGATAGATCACGCTCTTCGTCGCCTCTTTTCGGCATAGTTCGCGCTTCACTACCCTCTTCCAAGCAGGGGCAACAGCTTTTTCGCTAGCAAAGCAGCGCCCAACGCCTTTAGAGCATCAATAGCGACAAAGGGAAAAACGCCCAGTTTTAGAACCTGGTAACAATCGATACTATTATTCGTTAAAAAGCGCAGGTTAAAATAGAGCGCCGACGCGCCGATCGTGTAGATTACGGTCAATCCCGCAAACGAAGCCACGGAATACCATAATACCGTAACGACTTCTTTCCGGTTCACTACTCCTACAACATAGGCGGCTACCGGATATGAAAGCAGATACCCGAAGGTCGGAGACATAATATACCCGATCCCCCCTCCCCCGCTGAAGACCGGTAGTCCGGAGAGGCCCAGTAACAGGTAGATTACCTGAGACAACATACCGTAGCGTGCGCCCAACACAAATCCCGAAAGAAGCACGATCAGCACCTGCAGCGTCATGGGAACAACGGGCAAAGGTATCCTAATAAAGGCACCTACTATCGTGAGGACTGCGAAGAGACAGGCGAGAAGCCATTCTTTTACCTTCAAACTCATACACTCCCGGCTTTGAAGAGTTTTAGCCATTGCTATTTCCTGTCATGCCATAGGAATCATAAAGATTATCAACCGGCGCTACAGGGACAGCGAACGCGACGTCTTTCAGTCGCGAACCTATACATTATAGACCCCAATGCCCGGCGTTTTCATAAATAGCCCGAATTTATCCCGGTTATTACAGTACGAAGACATTGTTCTATCCTGACCTATCCGAGTTTATCCGCACATCTCCGTTTCACTTCTCCACCCGTGAAGTGCAGTTAAAGACACGCAAGGACAGATTAATGAGCGTTAAATCCTTCATGTTGCGCTTTCAAGTCTGATTAAGCCGCACATATAACATTGGAATACCCGTAGATTCAGGCCGCCTACCAGGTTCAGTCTCGCCGGAGCAATCTATTTTCCTGACAGCAGAAGATA
>Ga0172382_10006114_pt1 | contig 17649 bp, 17 predicted proteins | sample Leawel138RmetaG_FD_122245 | JGI IMG/M metagenome (GOLD analysis project Ga0172382, IMG submission 122245) | Leachate microbial communities from a municipal landfill in Southern Ontario, Canada - Leachate well 138R metaG | ecosystem: Engineered > Solid waste > Landfill > Unclassified | place...
AATGGCTGGGGCGTGTGGCAATATCTGCTCAATCCCCGAAAAAAGCGAGAGATCGAGCGGATGGAAGCGCTGGCCGAAAAGGCCCATGAGGAAACCGCGCCTCGTGCCGTCGCCAAGTGACGGAACCGGAAAACAGGGCGCGCAGCGCTGAGAAAACCGTGAGGAACAGGCCGGATCAGAGCCCCGGCCGGAAAACTTCCGGGGCTCGCTTGCGCTCCTGCCTTAGCGGGCCAGGCGCCCGAAAGCGCTTTCGCCGGCATAGCGCGCGGCCTGGCCAAGCTCTTCCTCGATCCGGATGAGCTGGTTGTATTTTGCCAACCGGTCGGAACGGGCAAGGCTGCCGGTCTTGATCTGGCCGCAATTGGTGGCGACCGCGAGATCGGCAATCGTGGAATCCTCGGTTTCGCCGGAACGGTGGCTCATCACCGCGGTGTAGCCATTGCGCTGGGCAATGCTGACGGCTTCCAGCGTTTCGGTCAGCGAGCCGATCTGGTTGACCTTGACCAGCAGGGAATTGGCCAACCCCTGCCCGATGCCCATTTCCAGGCGCTTCGGATTGGTGACGAAGAGATCGTCGCCGACCAGTTGCACCTTGTCCCCGACCTTGTCGGTAAGCGCCTTCCAGCCCTCGAAATCATCCTCGCTCATGCCGTCCTCGATCGAGCGGATCGGATAGGCGGCGCAGAGATCGGCAAGATAATCGGCCATTTCCTCGCCGGAGAGGGACAGGCCCTCGCCCGCAATATCGTAACGGCCGTCAGCGAAGAATTCCGTGGAGGCGCAATCCAGCGCTAGCGCGATTTCCGTGCCCGGCTTGAAGCCCGCCCGCTCGATCGATCCCATGATGAAATCGAGCGCGGCGCGAGTGCTGGCAAGGTTGGGCGCGAAGCCGCCTTCATCGCCAACCGCGGTGGAAAGGCCTTTTTCGCCAAGCCCTTTCTTCAGGGTATGGAATATCTCGGCGCCCCAGCGCACGCCTTCGGCGAGGCTTTCCGCGCCGACCGGCATGATCATGAACTCCTGGAAGTCGATCGGATTGTCGGCGTGCTCTCCGCCATTGATGATGTTCATCATCGGCACCGGCAGTAGATGCGCGGAGACGCCGCCGATGTAGGAATAGAGCGGCAGGCCCCGTGCATTGGCGGCAGCCTTGGCCACGGCCAGACTGGTGCCCAGGATCGCGTTGGCGCCAAGCCGGCCCTTGTTTTCCGTCCCATCCAGTTCCAGCATGGCGAAATCGACATCGCGCTGGTCTTCCGCATCGACGCCGAGCAGCCGGTCCGAAATCTCGCCATTGACCGCATCGACAGCCTTGCGGACGCCCTTGCCCATGTATCGGCTCGTGTCCCCATCGCGCAGTTCGACCGCCTCGTGAGCGCCGGTGGAAGCGCCGGACGGCACCGCCGCGCGGCCAAAGCTGCCGTCTTCCAGCAAGACATCGACCTCCACGGTCGGGTTGCCACGGCTATCCAGCACTTCTCGTCCGTGAATGTCGATAATGGCGGTCATCTGAGAAACTCCATGCTGTGGGATCGGTCGCGGTGGGGATATCGCGCGCCTCCTAACTTTCGGAACCGTAGCAGGCAAGCTGCGTTGCGATTTTACGGTAGTTCACCTATCGTAAGGGACGCGGATCGGCACACGTCATCATCGATCGACACAAGGAAACCAACATGCCTGAGACCACTGCCAGCAAAGCCCCGAAGCGCAAGCCCGCCAGCAAGGCTACCGCAGCGTCGTCCAGCAACGCGGACGAGGCGAAGACCAAATTCGCCAAGGCGATCGAGGAAGCCAAGGCTGGCGCTCAGGCGCTGGGCAAGGAAGCTCACGATCGGGCGGACAGCTATCGCGAACAGTTTCGCGGGAAGGCCGAGGATTGGCAATCCCAGGCCAAGCAATACGGCGACCAGGCCAAGGTGAAGGCTACGGAGCTTGCGGTGGAAGGCAAGGCCAAGACCACCGAAGCGATCTCCAGCCTGAGCAAGCTCGTTTCGGAAAATGCATCCACGATTGATGAGAGGTTCGGCGTAAAATACGGCGATTACGCGCGGAAGGCCGCTTCCTCGATGCAATCCGCAGCGGACAAGCTGGATGCCAAGGATATCGACCAGTTGGGCGAGGACGCTCGCGAATTCGTCCGCAAGAGCCCGGGCCTTGCCATCGGTATGGCGGCGGTGGCCGGCTTCGTGGTCGCTCGCCTGTTCCGCGGCTCGAAGGATTGAGCATCCCGCAAACGGAAACTTCAGAAACCATGCTGGAAGACGAAGGGGGCGCCGAACGCGTTGCCGCACCGGAGGGCAGCGAGGATGACGGGCGCTCCCTGTTCGCCGACATCGAAACATTGATCGATGATGGCCGAACCTTCGTGGAAGCGGAGATCGCCTTCCAGAAAACCCGTATGGCCTATACGGGACAGAAAGGGCGCAACGCCGCGATATTCGGAGTATGCGCCGCGATATTTGGCGTTTTTGCGCTATTCGGACTCATCGTCGGGCTCATAATCGCATTATCGCCCCTGTTGACCGCTTGGGGCGCGACAGCGGTGATAGTGGGTATATTGCTGGCGGCGGCTCTCATCTGCGCGATGATCGCCCTGCGCAATGTCCAGAAGATTCGCGCCGCATTTCGGAAGGACCAGGAATAGTGGGCAAGCTTGACTGGCAACTGGACGAGGATCGGGCCTTGCGGGATGCCGCCAGCGTGGTGCTCAAGGAAGACCTGGCCTTGCTTCGCGACAAGCTGTCCCCCAACGAATTGGCCAACCGGCTCGGTCACAGGGCTGAGGAAAGCGGCGGTGAAGTGGTCGAGAAGGCCTCTCGCTTCATTCATGAGAACAAAGGTGGCGTTCTAGCCGGGGTGGCTGCCGCAGGCGGCCTGGCCGCTCTTTTTCTGTTTCCCAATCCTGTCCGCTCGGCGATTGCGCGCCGAATGCCGATAAGGGGGAAATCTCAGGAACCGGAACGCTCGCAATCACGTTTCCCGGAGGAAGCGACCGATATCGAGCGAGAAGGCAAATCATGAATTACGACTCAGGCAGGCAAGCGATTTGGCGGAAGATCGAAGCAGCCCAGGCGCGCAACACCAGGCGCCTTGCCGAACAGGCGGCAAGCGCCCGCGATAATGTCATCCGGATCGCAAAAGAGCATCCCCTTCGCGTTATTGGCGGCGCGGTCGCCGTAGGCGTCTTGGCCGCGGTGCTGCTGCCAAAGAGAAATCGCCGCAAGCTCGGGCGCAAGACGTCCGCCCTTGTCACCATGGCCACGAAGTTCGGCCTCGATTACGCGCTCAGCACCCAAAAGGCCGCCAGGAAGGCTGGGCGGGCGAGCCAGAAGAGGATTTCCGATCTCGGCGAAACTCTCATGGACAGCACCGAATCTTTTCGCCAAGAAGTTGATCGGATAGCTTCGGAAGCGAGTGGCACTGCACGCGGGATCGGCGGAAATCTGGCCAGGCAGGGCACACGAGTGGCGGAGAAAATGAAGGCGCGCATAGGGCGATAACAATCGCGCAAAACGAAGCGGCTATCCTGGGGAGGTTCGAGTCAATCTAACCGGGGACCTTACTATCGATGCAACTTCTCCACCTCGTGATGGGCGGCCGGGTGAAAGATCCCCGCGGCCTCGAATTTGCCGATCTCAACGATATCGATCTCGTCGGCGTCTTTCCCAGCTATGCGCAAGCCGAGGACGCATGGCGCGCCCATGCGCAGCGCACCGTGGACGACGCGGAAATGAAATATGTGATCGTGCATCTGCACAAACTGCTCGAGCCCGACCTGCCCGAAATGGATTGAGGCCGGGCCGTCGCGCCAGCAGAGATCAGATGAATTCGATCTTTTCTACCAGATAGAAACGGTCGCCCGAGGGAACCGTGACTTCGATCTCGTCCCCCACCTTGCGGCCGATCAGGGCCTTGCCGAGAGGCGAATTATACGAAATCCGCCCCACCTTGGCATCGGCCTCAGTCTGTCCGACAATCTGATACCGGATCGGCTTTTCATCGTCGTCCAGCAAGGTCACGGTGGCGCCGAACACGATCCTGTCGCCCGAAAGCGTGCTGGGATCGATGATCTGCGCCCGGCTCACGCGATCTTCGAGATCGGCGATCTGCGCCTCGACCTGGCCCTGCCGCTCCTTCGCGGCGTGATATTCGGCGTTTTCCGAAAGATCGCCATGGGCGCGCGCTTCCTCGATCGCGTCGACGATCTTCGGCCGTTCCTCACGCAGGGCCTTGAGGTCGGCGGTCAGCCGCTCATACCCTTCAGCCAGCATCGGCACCTTTTCCATAGAAGCTATCCCATTCCTTTTTCAGACTGCCCGGCGAAACCTAGCCCCCCGCCCTTTCATGCTCATGGCAAGGAAATGGCGATGGAACGGTCTCGATGTCGGGAAGACGCTCGTATTCAGCTGTAATAATCCTGAAGGGACCGCACTTCAAGGTCGCTGACCTTAACCGATGCCAAGGCGTTGGCTACAGCGACCGATGCGGCCGCCGTTGTGAAGTATGGCACCTTCCCTTCCAGTGCCGAAGCGCGGATCGATTGTGAATCCTTGAGGCTTTGCCACCCTTCGGTGGTGTTGAAGATAATGGATACCTCACCGTCGATGATCTTGTCGACGATATGCGGCCGCCCTTCCGCAACCTTGTTGATCCGCTCGACCGGGAGCCCGGCCTCCGCAAGGTAGCGCTGGGTTCCACCGGTAGCGATGACCCTGAACCCGCGTGCGAGCATCTGCTTCACTGCAGGCAGGATCTGCGCCTTGTCTCCATCCTTGACCGAAACGAAGAGAATGCCGCCATCGGGCAGGTTCATGCCCGACCCCAGCTGCGCCTTGAAGAAGGCTGTCGGAAAATCGCGGTCGATGCCCATGACCTCGCCGGTCGACTTCATCTCGGGCGACAGCACCGGGTCCGTACCGGGGAAGCGGCTGAACGGGAAAACTGCTTCCTTGACAGCCATATAGCCGATTTCGCGCCGGATCGGCGGAAGGTCGGCCAGCTTCTCTCCCGCCATCACCCGCGCGGCTATCTTGGCAACAGGATCGCCGATCGCCTTGGCGACGAAAGGCACGGTCCGGCTTGCGCGCGGATTGACCTCGATCAGATAGACCTGGTCTTCCGGCTTTTCATCCGGGCGGCCGTTGGCCTGCACGGCGAACTGCACATTCATCAACCCGCGCACCCCCAGTGCAAGCGCAAGCGCTTCGGCCTGCCGCTCCATCTCGGCGATGATGTCCCCGCCGAGGCTGTAAGGGGGCAAGGTGCAGGCGCTATCGCCGGAATGGACGCCGGCTTCCTCGATATGCTGCATCACCCCCGCGACCACCACTTGCTCGCCATCGCATAATGCGTCCACGTCGCATTCGATCGCATCGCGCAGATATTGGTCGATCAGCACGGGGCTGTCGCCGGAAACCTGCACGGCGGTCGCAATGTAATCGTCGAGCTGGGCCACGCTATCCACGATTTCCATGGCCCTGCCGCCCAGCACGTAGCTCGGGCGAATCAGCACGGGAAAGCCGATGCGATTGGCGACCGCGACCGCTTCATCCCGGCTGCGCGCGATGCCATTGGCCGGCTGCTTGAGCTTCAGCTTTTCGACCAGCGCCGCGAACCGCTCCCTGTCCTCGGCAAGGTCGATGGCATCGGGCGATGTGCCGAGGATCGGAATGCCCGCATCCTCAAGCGGCTGAGCGAGCTTGAGCGGGGTCTGGCCGCCGAACTGCACGATCACTCCCACCAGTTCGCCCTTCTCCTGCTCGACCCGCAGGATTTCCAGCACGTCCTCCGCTGTCAGCGGCTCGAAATAGAGCCGGTCCGACGTGTCGTAATCGGTGGACACCGTTTCCGGGTTGCAATTTATCATGATGGTTTCGAACCCGGCATCCTCGAGCGCGAAACAGGCATGGCAGCAGCAATAATCGAACTCGATGCCCTGCCCGATCCGGTTGGGGCCGCCACCCAGGATCACGATCTTGCGCCGGTCCGAAGGCCAGGCTTCGTCCTCGGGCTCGCCAAAGCTCGGGGCTTCATAGGTGGAATACATGTAGGGCGTGACCGCCTCGAACTCCGCCGCGCAGCTGTCGATCCGCTTGAACACCGGAAATACGCCCAGCTTGTGGCGCAGCTGGCGCACTTCCTCTTCGCTGGTCGCGCCGGCCATCGCCTTCAACGCATCATGCAGCAGGCCGGACCGCCTTGCCTGAGTTTCGGCCAGGCCGCCGGCCACGCCGATGGCGCGCACCGCCAGGGTGGCGAGCCGCTTGTCGGAAAAACCCATGGCCTTGAGGCGACGCAGCCCGGCGGCATCGGTGGGCAATCCATCGGCGATGATCCTCGCCTCTTCCGCCACGATTTCCTCGATATGGCGAAGGAACCATGGGTCGTAATGCGTAAGCGCGTTCACTTCCTCCACGCTCATTCCCTCGCGGAAGGCCTGCGCGATCTGGAGGATGCGGTTCGGCGTCCGGCGGGAAAGCGCCTCGGTCAGCGCGTCGCGATCCGCGCCTTCCAGCGCGACCACGCGGTTGAAGCCATCCAGCCCCGTTTCCAGGCCGCGCAACGCCTTCTGCACGCTTTCCTTGAAGCTCCGGCCGATCGCCATCACTTCGCCGACCGACTTCATCGCGGTGGAAAGCTCTTCCTTCGCGCCCTTGAATTTCTCGAAGGTGAAGCGCGGGATCTTGGTGACGACATAGTCGATCGTCGGCTCGAAGCTGGCGGGCGTCGCCCCGGTGATCTCGTTGGTGATCTCGTCCAGCGTGTAGCCCACGGCCAGCTTCGCGGCGACCCGGGCAATCGGAAAGCCGGTCGCCTTCGATGCCAGCGCCGAGGAGCGCGAAACGCGCGGGTTCATCTCGATCACGATCAGGCGGCCATCCTTGGGATTGACGGCAAACTGCACGTTGGAGCCGCCGGTTTCCACGCCGATCTCGCGCAGCACCGCGATGCTCGCGCTGCGCATGATCTGATATTCCTTGTCGGTCAGCGTCAATGCCGGCGCGACCGTGATGGAATCGCCGGTGTGGACGCCCATCGGGTCCACATTCTCGATCGAGCAGATGATGATGGCGTTGTCGTTCCTGTCGCGGACGACCTCCATCTCATATTCCTTCCAACCGAGGAGGCTTTCCTCGATCAGCACCTCGGTAGTGGGGGAGGCGTCCAGCCCTTCGCGCACGATCTGCTCGAACTCGGCCTTGTTGTAGGCGATGCCGCCGCCGGTTCCCCCCAGCGTGAAGCTCGGGCGAATGATAGCGGGCAGGCCGGTGGTTTCCAGCACCGCCAGCGCTTCGTCCACACTATGAGCCACACCGCTGCGCGCGCTTTCCAGGCCGATCTTGTCCATCGCCTCACGAAAGCGCTGGCGGTCCTCGGCCTTGTCGATGGCGTCAGCGTCGGCGCCGATCATCTTGACGCCGAACTTCTCCAGCGTGCCGTCATTGAACAGCGCCAGTGCACAGTTCAGCGCGGTCTGCCCACCCATGGTGGGAAGCAGCGCATCGGGCCGCTCCTTCTCTATGATCCGGGCCACGATCTCCGGCGTGATCGGCTCGACATAGGTGGCATCGGCCATGTCCGGGTCGGTCATGATCGTGGCGGGGTTGGAATTGACGAGGACCACGCGATAGCCCTCTTCCTTCAGCGCCTTGATCGCCTGGGTGCCGGAATAGTCGAACTCGCACGCCTGGCCGATGATGATCGGGCCTGCGCCGATGACGAGGATCGAGGAGATGTCTGTGCGTTTGGGCATTAGCCGAGAGATCCAATGAATTTCTGGAACAGGTAGAAGCTGTCCTGCGGACCGGGCGACGCCTCCGGGTGGTATTGCACCCCGAACGCTTTCTTGCCCTTGATCGCGATTCCGCAATTCGACCCGTCGAACAGGGAGATATGCGTTTCCTCGACCGCTTCGGGCAGCGAGGCATTGTCCACCGCGAAGCCGTGATTCATGCTGGTGATCTCCACCACGCCATCCTCGAGCCGCTTCACCGGATGGTTCGCGCCACGATGGCCCTGATGCATCTTCGCGGTCTTCGCCCCCGCCGCCAGGGCCAGCATCTGATGGCCGAGGCAAATGCCGAACAGCGGCACATCACGCTCCAGCAAGCCCTCGATCACCGGGACGGCATATTCCCCGGTCGCCGCCGGATCGCCCGGCCCATTGGAGAGAAAGACGCCGTCCGGCTTCATTTCGAGAATGGCGGCGAGCGGCGTCTGGGCCGGAACCACCGTCACACTTGCGCCAGCCTTCACCAGATTGCGGAAGATATTGTCCTTCGCCCCGAAATCCATCGCCACGACATGCGGGCGGGTATCGCGCGGGGAGCGCGCGTAGCCCTTGCCCAAAGTCCACACGCCGCCTTCCCAGCCTTCCTGCTTTTCGCGGCTGACCATGCGGGCAAGGTCCATCCCTTCCAGCCCCGGCCAGTCCCGCGCGCGCTGCAGCAGAGTGGGAATATCGAACCGGCCTTCGGGATCATGCGCGATCACCGCATTGGGCGCGCCGTTCAGGCGGATGCGGCGGGTGAGCGCGCGCGTATCCACCCCGGCCAGGCCAATCTTGCCGAGCGACTTCATCCAATCGATGAACTCGCCCTCAGCCCGGAAATTGGAGGCAAGGGTAATATCCTCGCGCACCACGCAGCCGACCGCGCCATCCACCCTCGATTCGATATCTTCCTCGTTGATGCCGACATTGCCGATATGCGGAAAAGTGAAGGTGACGATCTGCGCCGCGTAGGACGGATCGGTCAGCACTTCCTGATAACCCGTCATCGAGGTGTTGAAGCACACTTCGCCCACGGCATTGCCCGTCGCCCCGAATCCCTTGCCCCAGATTACGGTTCCGTCCGCCAACACCAATACGCCGGTTGCGCCATCGGGTTGGGGCGCGTGCGAAAATGCGGCGTCGGCCATGGGGCTGCTCCGTCGGAATAAGTGTTTCGGCGATGTGCGCTAAGGCCCAGCGGCTAGACGCGGCGCGCGCTCGGGTCAAGCTATCGAAATACAAATATATCGGCTAAGCTCTTCGCCCCGTCCCGAAATCCCTATAAATCCTTGAGAGGAAATCTCTTTCCATGCTCCGCGATTCGATAACGCAAGCGCAAAAAGATGCCATGAAGGCGCGAGAGAAGGAGCGGCTTGCCGCGATCCGGCTGATCCTGGCCAAGATCAAGGACAAGGATATAGAATTGCGCACCGCCCAGCCCGCAGGCGATGACGATGCGATCATCATCGATGTGCTGCAGAAAATGGCCAAGCAGCGCCGCGAATCCATCACCCTTTACGAACAGGGCGGCAGGCAGGAACTGGCCGACCAGGAAAAGAGCGAACTGGCCGTCATTGAGGAATTCCTGCCCGCGCAGATGAGCGAAGAGGAAGCCAGCACGGCGATCGCCTCGATCAAGGCGGAGCTTGGCGCGGACAGCATCAAGGACATGGGCAAGGTCATAGCGGAACTGAAATCCCGCCACGGCACCCAGCTCGACATGAGCAAGGCCAGCGCGCTGGTGAAAGCCAGCTTCGGCTGATCCTGCCCGGCGATGGCGCTTTCCCCGCAATGGCTGGACGAATTGCGGGCCAGGGTCACGCTGTCCGCCATTATCGGCCGCACGACTAAGATCCACAAGGCCGGGCGCGAATGGAAGGCCTGCTGCCCGTTCCACAATGAAAAGACCCCGAGCTTCACGATCAATGACGAGAAGGGGTTCTATCACTGCTTCGGTTGCGGCGCGCATGGCGACGTGATCCGCTGGATGACCGATCAGCGCGGCCTTTCCTTCATGGATGCGGTCAAGGAACTGGCCGCGCAGGCGGGCATGGAAGTCCCCGCTCCCGATCCTCGCGCGGCCCGGCAGGCCGAGCAGCGCGCCACCCTGGTCGACGTCATGACCGCCGCGCAGGACTGGTTCCGGGCGCAGTTGACCGGCCCGGATGGCGAAGCTGCCCGTCGCTATCTCGGGTCCCGCGGCTTCAAACCGGCCACGATCGAAGCGTTCGGGTTCGGCTATGCCGCTGAAAGCAGGAACGCGCTGCGCCAGGCGCTCGCCCGGTTCGATGAGGATCTGCTGATCGAAGCGGGCCTGCGCATCGCGGTGGAGGAACGCGATCCCTATGATCGCTTTCGCGGCCGCCTCATGCTGCCGATCCAGGATGCGCGCGGGAGAGTGATCGCCTTTGGCGGGCGCATTCTCGAAAGCTCTAAAACCGATGCCCCCAAATATCTGAATTCGCCCGATACTCCGCTGTTCGACAAGGGGCGGACCCTTTACAATCTGCATCGCGCGGCCCCCGCTTCGCGGCAGACCGAGCGGATCGTGGTGGTCGAGGGCTACATGGATGTGATCGCCCTGGCCGACGCGGGCATCGCCGAAGCCGTGGCGCCGATGGGCACCGCGCTTACCGAACGGCAGATCGAGCTGCTCTGGAGGATCGGCAATGCACCGATCCTTTGCTTCGACGGCGATGCGGCCGGGCAGCGGGCGGCCATGCGGGCGATAGCGCGCGCCCTGCCCCTGCTCCGTCCGGGCCACACCCTGCGAATCGTGAGGCTGCCGTCCGGCCTCGATCCCGACGATCTGATCCGGCGCGATGGCCGCGCGGCTCTGGAGGAGTTGCTTGCGGGGCCAAGCTCCATGCTCGACACGTTGTGGCAGCATGAACGCGATGCGCTGCCGCTTGCCACGCCGGAAGACAAGGCCGGGCTGAAGCAGCGCCTGCTAGACCACGTCGAGACGATCGCCCATCCGGACATCAGGGCATTATACCGGCGGGATCTGATGGACCGCTTCTCGGCCTTCGCCTTCCCGGCCCGGCCACCCCGCTTCTCCCCGCGCCGGGACGGCGACAAACGCCCAGCGCTCGACACCTCGCCCGAAGCCATGGCCCGCCTGCGCCGGATCAATACCGGAGCGTCCAGGGACAAGCTGGCCGGGGCGGTTCTGGCCGGGCTGGCCCGCCATCCGGATCAGATCGACCGCCATGCCGAGGCGCTTTCCGCGCTGGCGGTATCGGACCCCTCGCTCGAAGAGGCAGTGGATCTGTTGATTGAAGCGGCCGATATCCTTGAACATGGCGGCGCTGCTTCCATATTAGGCAAGCTGGCTAATGGCGTGGAACCGAAAGGCATGCGTTTTTCGTTCCTTGCCGATGATTTCCCGGCCGAACTTGCGAGAGAGGATCTCGCTGAGGCGGTCGGGCTGCTCATCGAAAGGCCGGCGCTTGAGCGAGCGCTTGCAGCGGCTACCGACAGCTTCGCAAGCGATCCCGAAGGAGCCTATGCGGAGCAGCAACGTTTGCTCAAACGAAAGCTGGCATTCGAGGATCGACTCAGGCAAATGGCATCGAAACGCGCCGCGCTGCCGGCGCATGGAGTGGCTGCGCCGAATAACGATGCGGCGCAGGATCGACAGAAACTGGATTGAAGCGAGACGAGATGGCGTCCGAAGCGAAAACAGACAATAACGATGCTCCGCTGATCGACCTCAACGAAGCGTCGATCAAGAAGCTGATCGCCCGGGCGAAGCGCCGGGGCTACGTCACCTATGACGAGCTGAACGAGGCGCTGCCGCAGGACGAGCTTTCTTCCGAGCAGATCGAGGATGTGATGTCCGCGATTTCGGAGATGGGCGTGAATATCGTCGAAAGCGACGAAGACGCGGAGAATCAGGAAGATGACGGCCCGGTCGATGAGATCGACAGCGCCGACGATGGCCCGAAGCCGCTCGGCGACGCTCCGAAGAAGAAGGAAACGATCGAGCGCACGGACGATCCGGTGCGCATGTATCTGCGCGAGATGGGCGCGGTCGAACTGCTCAGCCGCGAAGGCGAAATCGCTATCGCCAAACGCATCGAGGCAGGCCGCGACACGATGATCATGGGCTTGTGCGAAAGCCCGATTACCTTCCACGCCATCATTCAATGGTCGGAAGCGCTCAACAAGGAAGAGATGCAACTGCGCGAGATCCTGGATCTCGATGCGATGCTTTCCAAGGAACCGGCGCCTGAAAACCTCGAGGACGAGGATGGCGACGACGATGGCGAAATCAGCGAGAAGACCGCTGGCCCTTCCTACAAGGAAGAGGAAGACATCGAGGAAGAGGAAGAGGTCGGCGAGGAGGACGAGGATGGCGAGCGCCCGTCCCGCCGCCGCGAGGAAGAGGACGAGGATGACAATACCCTCAGCCTTGCCCAGATGGAAGCGGCGCTCAAGCCAGAAGCGCTGGAGCGTTTCGCCCGCATCACCACCCTTTTCCGGAAGTTCGAGAAGATCCAGGCGGAACGGCTCGACGCGCTCGGCATGGGCGGCGAGTTCCCCGATGCCAAGGAAAAGAAGTATCAGAGCCTGCGCGAAGAGCTGACCGCGGAAGTCGAAAGCGTTCAGTTCCACGCCACCAAGATCGAATTCCTGGTGGACAATCTCTATGCCTTCAACCGGCGCCTGACGGCGCTCGGCGGGCAGATGCTGCGCCTTGCGGAGCGTCACAAGGTGCCGCGCAAGGATTTCCTGGACAGCTATATCGGCCGCGAGCTGGACGATGGCTGGCTGGCCGCAATGGCCAAGAAGGACAAGAAGTGGGCCGCCTTTGCCGAGAACGAAGGGGAGGCAGTGGAGCGGATTCGCGCCGAGATCGCGGATATCGCGGCCGCCACCGGCATGTCGCTCAACGAATTCCGCCGCATCGTGAACATGGTGCAGAAGGGCGAGCGCGAGGCAAGGATCGCCAAGAAGGAGATGGTGGAAGCCAACCTCCGGCTCGTGATCTCGATCGCCAAGAAATACACCAACCGCGGCCTGCAGTTCCTCGACCTGATTCAGGAAGGCAATATCGGCCTGATGAAGGCGGTCGACAAGTTCGAGTATCGCCGGGGCTACAAGTTCAGCACCTACGCTACCTGGTGGATCAGGCAGGCGATCACCCGCTCGATCGCCGATCAGGCGCGCACGATCCGCATCCCGGTCCACATGATCGAAACGATCAACAAGCTGGTGCGCACGTCGCGCCAGTTCCTGCACGAGCAGGGCCGTGAGCCGACGCCCGAGGAAATGGCCGAGCGCCTTTCCATGCCGCTCGAAAAGGTCCGCAAGGTGATGAAGATCGCCAAGGAGCCGATCTCCCTCGAAACGCCGATCGGCGACGAGGAGGATTCGCATCTGGGCGATTTCATCGAGGACAAGAACGCGATCATCCCGGTGGACGCTGCGATCCAGTCCAACCTCAAGGAAACTGTCACCCGCGTGCTGGCCAGCCTCACCCCGCGCGAGGAGCGCGTGCTGCGCATGCGTTTCGGCATCGGCATGAACACCGATCACACGCTGGAGGAAGTGGGCCAGCAGTTCTCCGTGACGCGGGAACGCATCCGCCAGATCGAGGCCAAGGCGCTCAGGAAGCTCAAGCACCCGTCGCGCAGCCGCAAGATGCGCTCGTTCCTCGATCAGTAGGCACGATGCGCCGGCTGGCCACCCTGTCCGCCGCCGTGCTGCTGGCGCTGTCGGCGAATGCGCCGGCACGGGCGGAAAGTTCCGTGCCGCTCCCCGCCGCGGCTGACCCGGACAAGGACATCGACTCCGAGCGGCTGAAGCTGGCCCGCGAAATCATTGATCTCGGCTTTCCCGTGGAAACGCGGGAGGCCATGTTCCTGAAAGCGGTCGATTCCATGACCGATCAGGCCCGCCAGATGCAACTGGCCAAGCTGGACAACGACCCCAGGGCCAAGGCCATGGTAAACGACGCGATCGACCGGATGGTCGCGATGTCCCGGCCGGTCGTCGCGCGCCATGTCCCGCATTTCATGGATGCCTATGCCATGGGCTACGCGCGGGAGTTTTCCCTTGAAGACCTCACGGCCCTTCGCGCCTTCGTCGCCACGCCCACGGGCCAGCGCTTCATGTCGCGCAGCGCGAACATCATCGACGATCCGGCGTTCCGGGCGGCAAATGAGGCTTTCCTGCGCGATCTGGAACCCGTGATGGAAGCGGGGCAAAAGGCGCTGCTCGAAAAGCTGATGACGCATTTCCGCGAGAACCCGCCGAAGGAATCGACGCAATCGTGATTTTGGCCTGATTCCGGCCCGATCGCTTACTTTCGCAATTTTCCCATCATTCCGATGATGTCATCGAGCGGATTGCCGTCGCCGTTCAGATCGAGCATCGAGGCGAGGCCACCAAGCCCGCCGCCCCTGCTGCTGCTTCCTCCGCCGCCGAGAACCTGGCCGAGAATGCCGCCGAGTCCCCCGCCCTGCCCCGCACCGCCGGCCTGATTGCCGGACTGCCTCGAAAGATATCCCGCCACGGCCATCGCCAGGAGTGGCAGCATCTTCTTCAGGATCGAAGGGTCGATACCCGTGGTCTGGGCCGCTTGCCCGGCCACGGCCCGGCTTACGTCCTTCGAACCGAATATCTGCCCCAGTATCTCGTTACCGGGCGCTTGCGAGGTCGGCGCATTCCCGGTGAGCGCATCCAGCAGTCCACCACCGCCAAGGCCACCGATCACTTCGGCAAGGCCCCCGAGCCCCCCGGTGGACGGCGCGGCCTGCTTGCTGAAACCGCCCAGAATGGCGGGAAGCAGAGCGTCCGCGGCGGCCTGGGCTACGGCGGGGGGCAGGCCCAGTTCCCGTGAGATCGAATCGACCGCTCCTGTCTGCTGCAACATTTCCGAGGCGTTCAAAACGGCTTCCTTTCGAGTAAATCGGTATCAAGACGATCAAACCGGTCTTGCCGTTTGATTCGGCGGGCCTTGCCAGCGTAACATGGATGCGTTCACTCGCATGACTCATCAAGGTCGAATCAAGGAGAAACAGCATGAGTTTTTTCGGCAAGATCAAGGATGCCATTTTCGGCGGTAAAGCCGCGGCGGCTCCTGCGCAGACGACGCAACCGGCACCTGATGCCGCTTCCGCTCCTGCTCCCGTCCCTCAGGCAATCTCCGAAGTCGATGTCGAGGTGATCCTCAACGACCTTGCGGCCAAGTCCGCCCAGACCCTGAACTGGCGAACGTCGATCGTCGATCTGATGAAGCTGCTGGGCCTCGATTCCAGCCTTGCCGAACGCAAGGGTCTGGCTCAGGAATTCGGCTATTCCGGCGCGCTCGACGGAAGCGCGGAAATGAATATCTGGCTGCACAAGCAAGTCATGCGCGAACTTGCCGCCAATGGTGGAAAAGTTCCGGCCGAATTGCTCGATTAAGGCCCCTTACCGCGACACTATCCGGCCGCATCGCATAACCCCGCCGCCGTGCCGGCGAGGTTATGCGAATTGGTGATTCCAGCTTTCCGGGCCCAGATTTCCGGGAGCCGCTTCGTTACAACTTGGTGGCGACAGGGCCCTCGCCATCGACAGTGTAGATACGATAGCTTTCTCCACTGGTGCAGCTTGCGACGATCGACCCGTCCTCTGCATTGCGTTCCGCTTTGGCGACGCCATCGCATTTGTGCTGGCCCGCCGTGATGACTTCCCGTGCGATCCGGGACGGCAGCCCTTCGGGCGCGGGCTTGATCGCGGCGGCAGGAGCCGCGGCGGCGGCTTCGGCAGTCTGACCCGCGCTTTCAGCGGTCGCTTCCGCCGGTTCGGACGACTTGGAATTACAGGCTGCCAATGCCGCGCACATGGCGATCAGGCAAATCGTTCGGGTCCGCATCTGCTACTCCTACCAGTCAATTGCTGGCGGCATCGTGAGCGGGGAGCCTGACGAATGCAAGCGCGAACAGGATGCGAAGGCCGAACCCATCCGGTTCATGGTCATGATGGATGCACGCAATCGCGGCGGAGCCTTGGTCCGGCCAGCACCATCAGGACCGCCGCCACGAGATAGAGTCCCAGGGAATAGAGCATGGAATAGCGCAGCGCTTCATGCCCATGGATCGGCGCCAGAATATCCGACAATGCCCCCAGCGCGTAGATTCCGCCGCCGAGGCCGATCAGGTTGTTTATCAACAGGAAGAGCGCCGATGCGGTCGAGCGGTGGGGCGGCTCGACCAGTTGCTGGATCGCGGACAGCACCGGCCCCAGCCAGACGTAGGCCATCGCCTGCGGGACGAGGAACAGCAGGAAGGCAAGCCTTGCATCGCCCGTATAGATACCAGCCGCGAAGAGCGGCACGCCGATGACGAAGGCGCCCGCCGGAAGATAGGCGAGGAAGGCGCGGTCGCCAGCGCCGAGGCGGTCGCCGAGCCAGCCGCCCGCCAGCACACCGGCAACGCCTCCCAGAATGAGCAGACCGCCGATGAAATGCGATACTTCGACAAGGTCGAGCCCGAAGCTGCGTTGCAGCAGGCTCGGCATCCAGAAAGCCAGGCCATAGCCGAGCATCGAGCTGGCCGCCGCTCCGAACGACAACAGCCAGAACGACGGCTTGCGCGCCAGCGCCGCAGTGATGGCCAGAAAGCCCGGCGTATCCCGCGCGGACGCTTCCTCGGGCCTGGGGACATCACGCACGACGAACTTGAACACCGGCGCGATGACGATCCCCGCAAGGCCCACCGCGAAGAAAGCCGCCCGCCAGTCCACCATCGCCGCGATATAACCGCCGGCAAGCACGCCCACCGCCGAGCCCAGGGGGATTCCCAGCGAATAGACCGCCAGCGCGAAGGCGCGCTTGCGAGCGGGAAAGTAGTCGGCGATAAGCGCGTAGGACGGCGCGACGCCACCGGCCTCGCCGATTCCCACGCCCAGCCGCGCCAGGAAGATGTGCCAGAAACCCTGCGCCAGTCCGCACAGCGCGGTGAAGGCGCTCCACAGGGTCAGCGAAACAGCGATCACCCAGCTTCGGCTCGTCCGGTCCGCAAGCCAGGCGAGCGGCACCGCGAGCGTCGAATAGAGCAGCGCGAAGGCAATACCGCCAAGCAGGCCCATCTGCCCGTCGGAGAGGTGCAGGTCGCGCTGGATCGAGCCCGCCAGGATCGCGAGTATCTGCCGGTCGACGAAGTTGAATACATAGACGAGCAGCAGCATCGCCAGGATTACGTTGGGCCGGGACGATCCCCCGATCATCCGGCGTGCTCCCGCAGGAAGGCGTCGATCGCGGCAACCGCGACGTCTTCGTCGAGCATCGGGGCATGCCCCCGGCCCGCCACTTCGAGCGCGGCGAAAGCGCCAGAATGGCGGTCACGCATCTGCGCGACGGTCGCGGCGGAGAGCAGGTCCGAAGCCGCGCCGCGCATCACCAGAACCGGGATGGCACTCAACATGTCCCACAGCGGCCAGAGATCGGGTGGAACCGTGGCGGGATCGTTGCCGCCGACGCTTGCGGCAATGGCGGGATCATAGGCGGACCGGACACTTCCCTCGGGCGTTTCGTAACATGTGCGCCGCGCGAAGGCGAGCCAGTCGGACGCGCCATAATCCGGGAAGGCCGGGCCGTTGATCGCGGCGCAGCGCGTTGCGGCTTCGTCCCAGTCGGTGGCATCGCCCGATGGACCGACATAGCCCTGGATGCGGGCAAGGCCCACCGCCTCGATTCGCGGACCGATGTCGTTGAGCACCAGAGCGGATACGCGCGCCGGTTGCAGTGCCGCCATCGTCATCGCGACGAGCCCGCCCATCGAGGTTCCGATCAACCCCGCCCGTGCGATCCCCAGCCCGTCGAGCAGGGCGAACATGTCGGCGGCATAGATATCCGGCCGGTAGTTGGCGGGATCGCTGTCGTAGTC
>Ga0172382_10006121_pt1 | contig 17632 bp, 13 predicted proteins | sample Leawel138RmetaG_FD_122245 | JGI IMG/M metagenome (GOLD analysis project Ga0172382, IMG submission 122245) | Leachate microbial communities from a municipal landfill in Southern Ontario, Canada - Leachate well 138R metaG | ecosystem: Engineered > Solid waste > Landfill > Unclassified | place...
AAAGGGTGCCGACCTACAAGGACCAGCAGGAAAAGCTCGCCGACCGTGACCTGACGACCTATGGCTTCCTCGGCTACCCGTTGCTGATGTCGGCCGACATCCTGATCTACCGCGCGGCCTTCGTTCCAGTGGGTGAGGACCAGGTCCCGCACATCGAGGTTACCCGCGAGCTGGCACGCCGTTTCAACCACCTCTACGGGCGCGAACCCGGACTCGAAGAGAAGGTGCGTGCCGCGGCCGCCAAGCTGGGTGGCCGGAATGAGCGGCTCTACCATCGACTGCACACCCGCTATCAGCAGGACGGCGACGGGGAGGCGCTCGCCCAGGCCCGGGCGATGCTCGAGAAGGCCGGCAGCCTTGGCGCGCTCGACCGTGAGCGCCTGTTCGGATGGCTGGAGGGCAACCGCAAGCAGATCCTGATCGAGCCGAAGGCGTTGCTGACCGAAGCCTCGCGGATGCCCGGCATCGACGGCCAGAAGATGTCGAAGAGCTATGGCAACGCAATTGCGATGCGCGAGGCCCCGGAATCGGTCGCGCAGAAGATCCGCAGGATGCCGACCGACCCGGCGCGAGTGCGGCGCACCGACCCCGGCGAGCCCGAGCGCTGTCCGGTCTGGCAGCTGCACAAGATCTATTCCGACGAGGCTACCCGCGACTGGGTACAGAAGGGTTGCCGCAGTGCCGGCATCGGCTGCCTCGAATGCAAGCAGCCGGTGATCGACGCGATCATCGCCGAGCAGCAGCAGTTCCACGAGCGCGCCCAGCCCTATCTGGATCAGCCGGGTCTGGTGCGCGAGATCGTTGCCGCTGGTTGCGACCGGGCGCGCGAGCTGGCCGGCGAGACGATGCGCGAGGTGCGCGACGCGATGGGCCTGGGTTACCGCTGACCGGGTTTCGCGTTCGAGCGCCTGGGGCGGCCAAGGCGCGGGGGGTTTCGCCTGGCCGGCGACATCGTGCCATTCGACGGGAAACCCTCGGGCTACGGCAATCCGGTTGCCGGTTGCGAGCATGGTGCCAACTCGCAGGCGGCCGTCATGCCGGCCTGCAGCTCGCACAGCCCGATCGTTCTGCCGAGCCAGGTTCGCTGCCGAGTCAGTCAGGTTCCGGTCGTGCAGCCCGGCCGTACCGAGACCGCTTTGCGTTCGATCCCAAGCCACTGTCTGCCAGGACACGGGGCAAGCACCCGGCGTGCGCCGAAAGCCTCGCCCCGTGTCCTGGCCTGGCGTGCGCCGAAAGCTTCGCCCCGCGTCCTGGCCTGCCACACCCGGTCGTTCGAACTCGCAGGGGTATTACGCCTGCCGGCGCACCGCGGCCAGATGCATCTGGCGCAGGGCGGGCAGGGTCTCCAGGAAATCGGCGATCTCGTCGATCGGCATCGGGTCGGCGATCAGGCCACCCTGCACCTGGTTGCAGTTGAGCTGGCGCAGCACACGCAGCTCGGCGGCGCTTTCGACTCCTTCGGCCATCGCTTCGAGGCCCAGCCGTGAGGCCATCGTCGTGATCGCCTCGACGATGGCCGCATTGCCGCGATCGCTGGCCAGATTCTCGACGAAGCTGCGATCGATCTTCAGGCCGTCGACCGGCAACTGCTTGAGCCAGGACAGCGAGGCGTAGCCGGTGCCGAAATTGTCGATCACGACGCGCACATCGAGCAGGCGCAGCTTCGAGATCAGCTTTGCGGTGCGCTCGGGCTCGATCAGCAGGGCTCGCTCGGTCAGCTCGATGCGCAGCAGCCGGGCGGGCAGGCCGTGGTCGTCGAGCAGGGCTTCGATGCGGGCGGGCAGGGTGTCGTCGGCGAGCTGGCGCGCCGTGACGTTGACCGACACGGCGATGTCCGGATAGGGCTCGATGCCGAGCCGGCAGCGATCGGCGAGCGCCTGCTGCAGCACCCACAGACCGAGTTCCCGGATCATGTTCGACTGTTCGGCCACCGGCAGGAAACGGGCCGGTCCGATCAGCCCCAGTTCCGGATGGCGCCAGCGCAGCAGGGCCTCGATGCCGACCACGCTGCGGTCGCCGATCGCCATCGTCGGCTGGTAGTGAAGCTCGAGCTGCCCGCCCTCGAGCGCCAGCGGCAGTTCCGAAGCCAGCCGCAGCTGTTCGGCGCGTTCATCCGAGATCCGTCCCGAGAAGAACCGGACATCGTTGCGCCCTTCGGTCTTGACCTCGTACATCGCGTTGTCCGCATGACGGATCAGCAACTCGGCGTCATGGGCGTCGGACGGTGCCAGCGCGACCCCGATGCTGGCTGACAGGAACCACGGCCGGTCGCCCAGCGGCAGGGGTTTCTCGATTGCGGCCAGGATGCCTTGCGCCAGCGACTCGATGCGCTCGTGCGGAAGCTCGCCGGCGATCAGGACGACGAACTCATCGCCCCCCATGCGTGCGGCGATGTCCTCCGGACGGATCGCGCTGCGCAGCCGTTGGGCGATCTCGGTGAGGGCGCGGTCGCCAGCCGAGTGGCCGAGTGTGTCGTTGATCGCCTTGTAGTGGTCGAGGTCGATGTACAGCAGGGCGAGCGGCGTGTCGGCGGCCAGCAGCCGCTCGACCGTACGCAGCAGGTTGGCGCGATTGGGCAGGCCGGTGAGCGGATCGTGCAGCGAGGCGTGCCGCAACTGCTCTTCGGCCTGCGCCCGGCGCAGGTAGAGCGACAGTGTGCGGCGCAGGATGTCGGAGAGCTGGCTGAGGAAGTCACGGTCGCGAAAACCGATCGGACTGAACAGCACGAGCAGGCTGCCGGGCGTGTCGTCGCGCTCGGTGATCGGCACGACCAGGGCGGCCCGGGCACCGAGCAGGCTGCAGCGGTAGCGGGCGGCGAACACCGGCTGGCCGTCGAACTGGTCGAGCCAGACCTGACGGCCGCTGTCCAGGGCGATCTGCTCGGGCGAATCGTCGGCGACTGCGAGCGGACTGCGCAGCGCTGCACCGACCTTCAGGAAGGCCGGCGTGCCGGCGCGTTCGATGAGCTGCAGCCCGTCTTCCCCGCTTTCGAGACGCAGCCCGCCGATCCAGCCCAGGCGCCGGCACAGGGTGCCGATGACGCCGCCGAGCGCCTGGTCGGTGGCGCCGGCCTCGCGGATCGTGGCGGCGATCTCGCGTTCGAGCTCGAGCAGCAGGCGTTGCTGGCGCTCGCGGGTGATGTTGCGGCCGATGCCGCGATAGCCGGTGAAGTCGCCATTGGTGTCGAAACGGGGGCGGCCCCTGAGTTCCAGATGGAGAACGTCGCCGGTGGGCGAAATCATGCTGTGCTCGAAACCCTCGACCGGCTGATGATTTTCGAGCACGGCATGCAGGGTGGCCCAGTCAGGGGTCAGGAAATCACGCCCGGGGGCGTCCCAGGGCGATCGGCCGAGCAGGTCGCGGGCCCAGGGGCCGAGGATCGCTTCGATCGAGTCCGACAGGTGGATGTAGCGATGCTGTGGATCGGTCTCCCAGACCCAGTCGGCGCTCAGTTCGGTGAGTTCGCGGAACTTGGTCTCGCTGGCGGCCAGCCGGCGCTGCATCGCCCGCACGGCCGAGATGTCCTGGACGATGCCGGACATCCGGCGGACCTTGCCGCGCTCGATCGTCGGCTGCAGCACCATCCGGACCCAGGCGGGCTGGCCGTCGGGGCGTCGGTAGCGGAATTCGAGCTTCATTTCCTGGCGCTCGTGAACCGCCTGGCGCAGGCTGGCGCGCCACAGCTCGCGGTCGCGCCCGGCGATCGCGGCAGCAAAGACCGACAGCCGGGGAGGGCCGCCAGCGGGGTCGTGGCCGAAGATCCGGAAGCTGCCCGCGCTCCAGCTCAACTGGTTGTTGCGCAGATCGTGGACCCAGGCGCCGATGCCGGCCAGTTGCTCGGTTTCCTGGCGATGCAGAACGGCGCCGGGCCCAATGGCCGCCGCGCTGCGCGACAGCGGAATCTTTCCGCGCCGGCCCAGATACGCCCGGCCCGCCAGCCAGCCGCACAGACCAGCGAAGCAGACCAGCGCGAGCAGGGCGAGTTCCGGAAGCATTCGCTAATCTAGCCGATTACCCCGGTGCCGGAGAAGACGCCGCGACGGCGTTCCAGCCAAAAGTTCCGCATCCGGCGCCAGGGGCGTCCTGCTGCAAGCTCGGCTAAACTAACGGTTTCGCCGACAGAGCCTCCCGCACCCCTCCCATGAGCGACCGACCCTCTCTCCCGACAGGTTGCCTCGTTGCGATCGTCAGCCCGATGCACGAGGATGGCAGCCTCGATTTCGACGCCTATCGCAAGCTGATCGACTGGCACGTCGCCGAAGGCACGCGGGCGATCGTCGCGGTCGGCACGACCGGCGAATCACCGACCGTCGACGTCGATGAACACGTCGAGCTGATCCGGGTCGCAGTCGAGCAGACGGCAGGCCGGATCCCGGTCGTCGCCGGCACCGGTGGCAACTCCACACGCGAGGCGATCGAGCTGACCGAGCACGCGAAGGCCGTCGGTGCGCAGGGCACCTTGCAGGTCGTGCCCTACTACAACAAGCCGACCCAGGAAGGCATGTACCGGCATTTCCGGGCCGTGGCCGAAGCGGTCGACCTGCCGATGATCCTGTACAACGTGCCGGGCCGTACGGTGGCCGACCTGAACCATGACACCACGCTGCGGCTGGCGCAGGTGCCGGGCATCGTCGGGCTCAAGGACGCGACCGGCGACATCCCGCGCGTCTCGGCACTGCTCGCTGCCTTGCCCGGACACTTCCAGGTCTACAGCGGCAACGACGATTCGGCACTGGCACTGCTGGCAATGGGCGGACACGGCGTGATCTCGGTCACGGCCAATGTCGCACCGGGGCCGATGGCGAAGATGTGCGAACTCGTGCAGGCCGGCGACTGGGCCGGCGCGCTGGCCATCAACCGGAAACTGCTGCCGCTGCACCTGGATCTGTTCGTCGAGCCGAATCCGGTGCCGGTCAAGTGGGCGCTGAACCGGATGGGGCGGATCGAACCCGGCATCCGGTTGCCGATGACGCCACTGTCCGACCGATGGCAGGAAACCATACTGGCGGCACTGACTTCGGCAGGAGTCCTGAATTGAGGGTCATGAAGTCGAGGTACCGCAGACCCGCCGCCCGGATCACGGGCCTGCTGAGCATCGTCCTGATGATCGGCGGCTGTTCGATCAACGAATATCTCGACGAGCGCAGCCGGGTCGACTACCAGTCGGCCGGCAAGCTGCCGTCGCTCGATATTCCGCCCGACCTGGCCAGCCCGCGTTCGGACGGTCGTTTCACGGTTCCAGAGCGCTCGGCGGCCGAACGAACGGCCTCCGGCTACGAGCGCAGCCGCACGGCCCTGGACGGCGCCCGCTCGTCCACGGTACTGCCCGATACCCGCGGCGTGACGATGGAACGGCTCGGCAGCGATCGCTGGCTGGTCTCCGACCTGACGCCCGAGCAGGTCTGGCCGCTGCTGCGCGAGTTCTGGCAGGAGTCGGGCTTCATCATCCAGATCGAGTCTCCGCAGACCGGCATCCTGGAAACCGACTGGGCCGAGAACCGGGCCAAGATCCCGCTCGATTTCATCCGCCGCACGATCGGCCGTGCGCTCGATTCGCTTTATTCGACCGGCGAACGCGACAAGTTCCGGACCCGCATCGAGCGTGGTGCGAGCGGTACGGAGATCTACGTCAGCCATCGCGGCATGATCGAGGTCTACTCGTCGAGCAACGAAGACCAGACCGTCTGGCAGCCCCGACCCACCGACCCCGAGCTCGAGATCGAGTTCATGCGCCGGATGATGATCAAGCTGGGCGCCTCGCAGGAGCAGGCCGATCAGCAGGCGGCCGAGGTGGCCAGCACGCAGGTGCCTGGCCAGACCCGGCTGGTGCTCGACGGCGAGCAGCCCCGTCTCGACATTCCCGAATCCTTTGACCGGGCCTGGCGGCAGATCGGCCTGGCGCTCGATCGAGGAGGGTTCACCGTCGACGATCGCGATCGTTCCCGCGGCCTGTATTTCGTGCGCTATATCGATCCGGAAGCGCGTGCGCGCCAGGCCAACAGCCGGCCGGGCTTCCTGGGCAGGCTGTTCGGCGCCGGCAAGCAGGAGGAAATCTCGCAACAGTTCCAGTTGCTCGCGCAGTCGTCGGCACAGGGCACATCCGTGGTCGTTCTCGATCCGCAGGGCAAGGCGGTCACCGGAATCGATCGCACGACGGCCGGGAAGATCCTGACGCTGCTCGATGAGCAACTGAAGAACTGAGCGTGAGCGGAGCCGGCTTGCGCTTTGCCAGCCTGGGCAGCGGCAGCGAGGGCAATGCGCTGCTGGTCGAAACGACCGACGGCACGGCGCGGGTGCGCGTGCTCGTCGATTGCGGCTTTGGCCGGCGCGAGGCCGAGCGCCGGTTGCGCAGCCTGGGTTGCGAGCCCGACAGCCTGTCGGCGATCGTCGTCACGCACGAGCACAGCGATCACATCGGCGGTGTGTTCCGGCTGGCCGCGGCACACCGGATTCCGGTCTGCCTGACGCATGGCACGCTGATCGGCTGCGGCCGGATCGGCCCGGCCGGGGGCGGCCCGGCCGGGGGCGGCTTTGCCGGGGGTGGCCCCGCCGAAGACCTCGTGCGACTGATCACGCCGGATCAGGTCTTCGAAGTCGACGGCCTGCAGATCGAGCCGGTGCCGGTGCCGCACGACGCGCGCGAACCCGTGCAATACGTTTTCGACAACGGGCGGGCACGGCTCGGCGTACTCACCGATCTCGGCCACGGCACGCCCCATGTCGTGCGGGCGCTGGCCCGGCTCGACGCGCTGGTACTCGAATGCAACCATGACCCCGATCTGCTGGCCGGCAACCCCGGCTATCCGCCGGCCCTCAAGCGCCGGATCGGCGGGCGCTGGGGTCATCTGGCCAATGCCGAGGCCGCCCGGATCCTGGCGGCGATCGACCGCAGCCGCCTGCGCACCGTGGTTGCCGCCCATCTGAGTCAGCAGAACAACCGGCCCGAACTGGCGCAGCAGGCGCTTGCGACCGTGCTCCAGAGTGATCTGGAAGCGGTCAGGGTAGCCGACCAGACTACCGGGCTGGACTGGCACCCGGTCTGATCCGGGACGGCCCGGCCAGGACACGGCCCGGCCAGGACACGGCCCGGCCCGCGTTCAAGCACTCATGTCATTCCGCCGGACGGCAGGAAGGCATCGGAGAAGCAGGCGTCTTCGCTGAGGCCCTGCGCCAGGAAGGCTGGCTGGGCGGCCTGGACCATCCGGACCGAACCGCAGGCGTAGACCGAGAAGCCCGACAGGTCGGGGAAGTCGGCGAGGATCGCCTCGTGGACCAGACCGGTGCGGCCGTTCCAGCCATCGCCTTCATCCGCTTCGGACAGCACCGGCACGAAACGGAAGTTCGGATGTTCGCGCGCCCAGCGCTCAGGCAGCTCGCGCATGTAGAGGTCGCGCTCCTTGCGCACGCCCCAGTACAGGTGCAGCGGTCGCTGGATGCCGAGCAGGAAGGACTGTTCGAGCAGGCTCTTGACCGGTGCGAAGCCGGTGGCGCCGGCCACGAAGATCAGCGGCTTGTCACTGGGTTCGTGCAGCACGAAGCTGCCGATCGGTCCTTCGAAGGTGATCGGGTCGCCGACCTTCATCGTGTCGAACACCTGGGTCGTGAAGTAGCCGCCGGGCATCAGCCTGACGTGCAGTTCGATCAGGTCGGTTTCCCCGGACGGGACCGTGAACGAGTAGCTGCGGTACTCGCCGTTGTCGAGCGCGATGTTCACGTACTGTCCGGCCTCGAAGCCGATTCGCCGACCGTCGTGAATACGCAACGTTACCAGCATCACGTCGGGAGCGAGTTTGGCGAGACGCTCGACCACGGCTTCGTAGCGCTCGATCTGCGTGCCGCGGGCGGCGGCGTTCTCCTCGTACTCGATCTCGACGTCGGTGATCGCCGTGGCGCAACAGGTCAGGATGCGGCCGGCGGCGCGCTCCTCATCGGACAGCGCGCTCTTCTGGTAGCCCGACATGGCCACTTCGCCGCTGAGCAGGCCCACCTTGCAGACGCCGCAGCCACCCGAGCGGCACTCGTAGGGCAGGGCGATCGAGGCCCGCAGGCCCGCGTCGAGCAGGGTTTCACCAGGTTGCACCGGCGCGAGCTGGCGGCCCGGGTGGGCGGTCATCTGATGCGCTTCGTCCTTGCCGTAGCGCATCGGCGGCAGCCACGGCAGGGCGATCAGGAACAGGGTGCCGGCACCCACCAGACCCCACAGCCAGAGCGGATCCCAGGCGTAGATCAGCGGGTAGATGATCAGGTAGAACCAGTCGAAGTCGAGCGTGACCGGGAAGGTGCCGAAATCGGCCGGCGCCTGGCTGACGACGGGCTTGACCAGGGCCAGGCCGACCAGCATCAGGACGGAGCCGATCGCGAGCGGCCGTGGCGGGATCTGCGAGGCCCGCGGCACCCGCTGGGTATGGATCCACAGCGCTGCCAGCAGGACCAGCGGGATGCCGATGTGCAGGAAGGACAGCAGCGAGAAGAGCCGGTCGGAGACCGCCTCGGGCGTGATGAAGTTGCGGGTCAGCATGCCGCGGAACACCGGCAGGGCATCCAGCCATTCGGTGGTCGCGACGATCACGAACTGCGCGAGTTGGTCCCAGGGCAGCATGAAGCCGTTCACGCCCGAGGTGTAGACCAGCCACAGCACGACGACGCCGCTGACCCAGGAGAACGTGCGGATGCCGCGGTGGCGGTCGAAGGCGAAGTGCCGCAGCATGTGCAGCAGCATCGTCAGCACCATCGCGTCGGATGCGTAGCGGTGCACGCTGCGCATGATGCCGCCCGCGAACCACTGGCCGTGAGTGATCGCCTCCATCGACGCGTAGGTCTTGTCGACGCCGGTTTCGTAGAAAACGTAGACGTACAGGCCGCTCGCCACGACCAGCCAGACCATCCAGTAGCTGGTCGCGCCGAGGTAGTACATCGGGTTCAGCCGCTCGCCGAAAGCCCGGTTGCCGACCGCCTCCATCCGGAGGAAGAACCACTGAAGAGCCATCTGGATCTTGCCAAGCACCTGTTTCTCCAGGACGATATGTACCGTGGTTGCATCATGGCCGGGGGCAGGCACCAGACGCCGACTCCAGACCTTGTACTGTATCCATTACGGGAGGCCCGTTCCGAAGCTTGATTCCGGTCAAGCCATCTGAGGGAAGCTGCTGGAGCTTATTCCGGGCATCGGTCAGCATAAAAGATGCATCGGGGATAAATATATTGCAAGGAGCGCATTCATGACCGACCAGAAATCAGACCAACATGTTCCCGAGCGAGAGAAGGAGGAGCCCGTTCCGGTTTTCCAGCAGATTCTCGACAATCCGTTCCTGCTGCTGTTTCTCGGCGTGACGATTCCGACCGTGCTCTACATCCTGTGGGGCGTGATGGAAATCGCCACGGTTCCCGTCAGCCCACTCGCCAAGTAACGGGTCCAGGAGCGAATTCATGAGTGCAATACTGCCCCCGCCGCAGCGGATCTGGTGGAAGCAGCCGGTCGACAAGGTCGAGCTGATCTGGATCGCCATCGCCTTCATCTGGTGCATGGTGATGTTCTTCATGATGCCGTACTGGCACGTCTACGGAAACCAGAACCTGTCACCTGAAACCTACAAGGTCAGGCCCGAGCAGTTCCAGAAAGCCACTGACGAGATGGTGGAGAAGTACACGGTGCGCGTCGAGACCGACGAGAAGATCCCGGTGGTCGCACCGCCTGCCGGCAGCGATATCTATCTGATCGCCCGGCTCTGGTCGTTCTGGCCGATGCTCGAACTCAAGAAGGGCGAGAGCTATCGCCTGAACCTGACGGCGATGGACTATCAGCACGGCTTCTCGCTGCAGCCGGAGAACATCAACATCCAGGTCCTGCCCGGCTATCAGCACGTGATCACCATCACGCCGAACCGCAGCGGCACCTACGCGATCGTGTGCAACGAGTTCTGCGGGATCGGACACCACAGGATGGTGTCGCGGCTCTACGTGACCGACTGAGGGGGCGGAGACAAAATGGCTAGCACACAGGCACTGTTCCGGACCTGCCCCCGATCGGGGTTGCAGTTCCACAAGTCGGCGGAAACGCTGATCAAACTCAACGCGGTCGCGGCGGTCGTGACGCTGCTGCTGGGCGGCGTGCTCGCGCTGCTGCTGGTACTCACGCGCTGGCAGGCCATCCACCTGGTGGACGCGGACAACTTCTATCTGTACCTGACCGCGCATGGTCTCGACATGCTGGTCGCATGGATCATCTTCTTCGAGATCGCGATCCTGTACTTCTGTTCGTCGACACTGCTGCGCTGCCGGCTCGCCACGCCACGCATCGCCTGGTTCGCGTTCGCACTGATGGTGATCGGCACGATCACCTTCAACGTCGCGATCTTCGACGGCAGCTCGACGGTCATGATGACCTCGTACGTTCCGATGCCTGCGCATCCGGCCTTCTACTTCGGCCTGATCCTGTTCGCCGTCGGCGCGCTGATCGCCTGCTTCGTGTTCCTGGGCACCCTGGTCGTGGCCAAGGCCGAGAAGACCTACGAGGGCTCGGTGCCGCTGGTGACCTTCGGTGCACTGACGGCCTGCATCATCGCGATCTTCACGATCGCCTCGGGCGCGATCATCCTGATCCCGACCTGGCTGTGGTCGGTCGGCTACATCAAGCACATCGACCCGGCGATGTACCGGGTGATCTGGTGGGCCTTCGGCCATTCGTCACAGCAGATCAACGTCAGTGCCCACGTCTCGGTCTGGTATGCGATCGCGGCGATCGTGTTCGGCGCCAAACCGATGTCGGAGCGGATCAGCCGGGGGGCATTCTTCCTGTACATCTGCTTCCTGCAACTGGCGGCTGCTCACCACATCCTTGCCGACCCGGCGGTGGGCATCGAGTGGAAGGTGTTCAACACCAGCTACGCGATGTACCTGGCCGTGCTGGCCTCGATGGTCCACGGGCTCACGGTGCCGGGCGCGATCGAGGTCGCCCAGCGTGAGAAGGGCTTCACCAAGGGGCTGTTCGAGTGGTTGCGCAAGGCGCCCTGGGGCAATCCGGTGTTCTCCGGAATGTTCATGTCGCTGATCGGCTTCGGCTTCCTCGGCGGCATCTCGGGCGTGATGATGGGCACCGAGCAGTTGAACATGATCATCCACAACACGATCTACGTGCCCGGCCACTTCCATGCCACGGTCGTGCTCGGCACCACGCTCGCGTTCATGGCGATCACCTACTTCCTGCTGCCCACGCTGTTCAACCGGGAAATCATCCTGCCGACCTGGGCCAAGTACCAGCCCTACGTCTTCGGCCTGGGCATGGGGGTGTTCACGCTGGCCATGATGGGGGCGGGCACGCTGGGGGTTCCGCGCCGGCACTGGGACATCACCTTCGCCGGTGCCGCGCTGCCCTATGAGTATCCGGGTACGGCGCTGCTGATGCTGGCCATCTGCGGGATCTCCGGGGTCATCGCGGTGATCGGCGGAGGGATGTACATCATCGTTACCGTCGGCACCATCCTGTTCGGCAAGAAGCTCGATGCCGGTGCCTACACGACCACGGTCACGCCGCTGCGCCTGCCGGTGCAGGCGGCGCTGTCCGGGCATGGCGGCCACGGCGGCGGTTTCGCGGCGCCGGGCACCTTCATCCTGGCCATGGTCTTCCTCGCGGCGTTCATCCTGTACTACTTCGTGAACTGGAAGTACCTGTCCACTGTCTGGGGGCTCAGCTGACCTTGTTCCACCTGCGTTTGTTGCACCTGTGCAGACGCGCCGCAACCGTACCGGCTGCCCTGATGCTCGCGATGTTCTTCGCGGCAGCGGGGCAGGCCGGGGCCCAGGCCGGACCTCCGGCCGACGTGCGGCGCGCGCTGGAGATCAGTCAGGGTGCGATCGGCAATGAGGTCGGTGAATTCGTCTTCACCGACACGAACGGCAAGTCGGTCAGGTTGTCCGACTATCGCGGCAAACCGCTGCTGGTCAGCTTCATCTACACCGGCTGCTTCCAGATCTGTCCGGCGACCACCCGCTTCCTGTACGAGGCGGTGGCAGTCGCCCGGGACGCACTCGGCGAGGATCGATTCCGGATCGTTTCGATCGGTTTCAACCAGCCTTTCGACGATCCGAAGGCGATGGCGAGCTTTGCCAAGCAGGTCGGGATCGCCGACCCGCACTGGACCTTCCTGAGTCCGGCAGCCGCCGATGTCGAGGCGCTGACCAAACGCTTCGGTTTTCTCTACGAAGCCAGTTCCGGAGGCTTCGATCATCTGCTGCAGGTCAGCGTGGTCGATGCCGACGGTGTGCTCTACCGGCAGGTCTACGGTGAGAACTTCGAGATGCCGATGCTGGTGCAGCCGCTCAAGCAGCTGCTGTCCGGCCAGGCCTCGCGCGAGTTGACGCTGGCCAATGTCTGGGACAAGGTCATCCTGCACTGCACGATCTACGATCCGCACACCGGGGCCTATCGGGTCAACTACGCCTTGTTCTTCGAGATCTTTGCCGGCCTCACCACGCTGGGTGCGATGGGTTGGCTGATCTACCGGGAGTTGCGCCGCGGTCGCCGGGAACGGGGCGCCTGAGCAGGTGCCGGCTGGCGCAGCCACCGGCGCCGCAAGGGCGTGGCGCTCGCTGGAGCGCGCTGCCGACCGCGTTTTCGGGGCCGACATCAATCCGCTGCGACAACTGGGCGGGCTCGGTTTCTTCCTGTTCTGGCTGATCGTCATCAGTGGCGGCTGGCTCTACGTGTTCTATGAAACCAGCGTCGAGGGCGCCTGGGATTCGGTGCAGCACCTGACTGTCGCCCAATGGTGGGGGGGCGGTCTGATGCGCAGCCTGCACCGCTATGGTTCCGACGCCTTCGTGGTGGTCGTCGGCCTGCATCTGGTGCGCGAACTGGCTCTCGGTCGCTACACCGGCTTTCGCTGGTACTCGTGGATCAGCGGCGTGCCGACCTTGTGGCTGATCATCGGCTCCGGCGTGATCGGCTACTGGATGGTCTGGGACGAGCGGGCGCTGTTCGCGGCGACTGCCACCGCCGAATGGTTCGGCGTACTGCCGGGTTTCGATCCGGCCCTGGTGCGCAATTTCCTGGTTCCCGAAGCCGTGTCGGACCGGCTCTTCTCGCTGCTCGCCTTCCTGCACATCGGTCTGCCGCTGGCGCTTCTGCTCGTCATGTGGGCCCACGTCCAGCGACTCACCCGGCCGCGCAGCGCCATCCACCGCAGGCTCGCCGGCTGGACGCTGGCCTGGCTGCTGGGCCTGTCGCTGGTGTGGCCCGCACAATCGCTGGCGCCGGCCGACCCGCAGATGCTGCCGGACCGGCTCGCACTCGACTGGTTCTATCTGGCGCCACTGGCGGCGAGCGATGCCGGCGCGCCCGGCCTGGTCTGGACCTTCGTCCTGGGAATCACCCTGGTGCTGATGATCGCGCCGTGGCTGACGCACGCGCCCCGCCCGGCGCCTGCCGAGGTCGATCCGGAACATTGCAGCGGCTGTGCCCGCTGCTTCGAGGATTGCCCTTATGCGGCGATCGCGATGGCCCCGCATCCGGGTGGACGCGGCCAGATCGCGGTCGTCGATGCCGATCGCTGCGCGGCCTGCGGCATCTGCGCCGGCGCCTGTCCGTCGTCGACGCCTTTCCGGCGCAGCGAGCGGCTCGTCAGCGGCATCGATCTGCCCTGGCTGACGGTCGATGCGCTGCGCCAGCAGGTCGACGCCGCGCTGGCCATGTCACCAGGGCCGGACCCGGTACCAGGGGCGGACCCGGCACCAGAGTCGGACTCGACACCCGAGTCGGACTCGACACCCGAGTCGGACTCGGCACCGACGATCCTGGTATTCGGCTGCGCGCACGGCGCTCACCCCGGGTCCAGCCCGGCCGGGTCGGCCGGAATCGAGACGGCCGGGAGCCGCGTGCGTATGATCACGTTGCCGTGTGCGGGAATGCTGCCGCCTTCGTTCATCGAGTATGCGCAGCGTCATGGTGCCGATGGCGTCGTGGTGGCAGCCTGTCCGGGTGACGACTGCGAGTACCGGTTCGGCTCGCACTGGCTGGCCGGGCGGCTGGCCGGCGAGCGTGAACCGAGGCTGCGCGCAGCGGCCGATGGTACCCGCCTGCTGCAGATGGAAGTCGCGCGTGAAGAAGGTGTCTTGCTCGACAATGGAATTGCATCGCTGGCTCGCGGACTGAATGCCGCTCGCGCAGGCAGCATCCCGGAAACGGAGGAAATCGGAGATGACTGAACGTCCCTTGCACTACGTCGCGCAAGCCATCCTGTTCGCGCTGTTCGCGGTCTTCATCGGTTACTTCTCGACCGCGCCCCAGTACCGGCATCTCGAAGAGGGTCAGGCGCTGTTGCGGATCTCGTTCCGCCATCCCGGCAAGCCGATTGCCGACTGTCGCGTGCGCACGCCCGAGGAACTCGCTTCGGTGCCGCTGCACCTGCGTACCGAACTGGACTGCGAACGCGAGCGTTCGCCGGTGCACCTCCAGGTCGAGGTCGACGGCGAACTGCTCTACGACGAATGGGTGGCGCCGTCAGGGTTGCGCAAGGATGGCGCCTCCAGTACCTATCAGCGCATGCCGATCGCTGCTGGCGAACACCTGCTGAAAGTGCGCATCAACGATGATCGCCGGGTCGCGGGCTTCACCTACGAAGGCGAGCGTCGCGTGCAACTGACCGAAGGCCAGGTGGTGCTGGTCGACTTCATCGCTGACAAGGGAGGGGTGATCATCCGATGAAAGCGGGTTCGGTGAGTGCCGGCGCGCTGAGCCGGCTGACGACGGGGTCGCAGGCCCATCGTTTCGATCTGGAGATGGTGTCCGGCGAGCAGCGCACGATGGCGGCAAGCTGGCTGGGCCTGGGCGTTGCCGCGCTGATCGGCGCCGGTGTGTTCTCGATTCTGCTGGTGCTGGCTCGCACCCCGTGGTTCGCCCAGTGGGTGCCGGCTGGCAACTTCTTTCGCGTTGCGCTGGTCGTTCACGTCGATCTGTCGGTACTGGTCTGGTTCATTGCGATGGCCGGCATGCTGTGGACGCTGCAGGGCTCGAACCGGCAACTCGGGCTCGGCTGGATCGCGCTGTTCGTCAGCGCCTGCGGTGCCGCGCTGATCGCGGTCGCGCCGTTCACCGGTGCCGCCACGCCGGTGATGTCCAACTACGTGCCGGTGCTCGAGAACGACGTCTTTCTGTACGGGCTGGTCGTGATCGGCATCGGCTTTGCGCTGCTGACGCTGCGCACCTTCGTCGCCGGAGCGCCACTGAGCCTGCGGCTGGACGGCTCCGACGCCCTGCGCTTCGGCCTGAAGGCTTCGGCCGTCGCGGCGGCCGTCTCGCTGATGGCGCTGGTCTGGTCCTACGTCGAAGTGCCGCGTGAACTCGATTCGGCGACCTACTACGAGTTGCTGTTCTGGGGGCCCGGTCACGTGATCCAGTTCGCCTGGACGCTGCTGATGCTGGTGGGCTGGGCCTGGCTTGCGCAGCTTGCCGGCTCACCACTGCCGCTGCCGCCGCGGATCGTGGCACTGGTCTACCTGATCGCGCTGCTGTCGGTGTTCCTCGCGCCGCTGATCTACCTGAACTGGACCGTACTGTCGATCGAGCACCAGAAGATGATGACCTGGCTGATGCGTTTCGGCGGCGGCCTGGCAATCCTGCCCATGGTGCTGGCGCTGACCGTGGCGCTGGCGGCCGGGCGCCCGTCGGAGCCGGCCCAGCGGCCGTTGCGGGCGGCGCTGATCTGTTCGCTGGCGCTGTTCGCGATCGGCGGGCTGATCGGCTTCATGATCCGCGGTTCCGATGTCCGGGTGCCGGCCCACTATCACGGCTCCATCGTCGGCGTGACCCTGGCGCTGATGGGCCTGGTCTACGCGCTGTTGCCGCGCTTCGGCTACCGGACGCCGGAAGGTCGCGCGGCATTGTGGCAACCCTATCTGTACGGCGGTGGCCAGTTGATGCACATCCTGGGCCTGCTGTGGTCGGGTGGCTACGGCGTGCGGCGCAAGGTCGCCGGTACCGAACAGATCCTGCACACGCCCCAGGAGGTGTTCGGCATGGGCCTGATGGGTCTGGGCGGACTGGTCGCGATCACTGGCGGCGCCGTCTTCATCTGGGTGGTTGCCCGCTCGATGCTGGCCAGGCAGTCATGAGACGCCTGGCGCTGATCGCCTGCCTGCTGACGGTGGCCATCACGGCCGCCAGTGCCCTGATCCGGCACTGGCAGGGCGGCCTGGACTGTGCCGCCTGGCACAGCTGTGCGCAGGCGCTGGATCGTGGCAGCGCCGCGGCGGGCGAACCGCCGCCGCTGATCGCATCGGCGCGCCTCGCACACCGGGTCAGTGCTTCGGCAGTCGGCTTGATGGTCGCGCTGATCGCACTGTTCGGCTGGGCGCGGGCAGGCACCGGCCAGCGGGTCGCAGCGGCCCTGGCCCTGCTCGTCACCGTGTTTCTCGCCTGGCTCGGCCGCTACACACCGCATGACCTGCCGCTGGTCACCGTCGGCAATGTCCTCGGCGGCTTGCTGCTGGTCGGCACGCTGGCCTGGTTTGCTGCGGCCCGTGGCGCGCCGGCGGCGTCCGGGCAGGGGCAGGGGCAGGGACCGGGGCAGGGGCAGGAGGGCGGACAGCGGGAGCGAGGGTCGGCACCGGCGCCCGGACAGGGGTTCGAACAAGGGTTCGAACAAGGACTGGAACAGAAGCCGGGAAACATGCGAGACGGTCGCACGAGAAAGGGGCGTGCCGCCAGGACGGCCGGCCAGATGGCGCTGATCGCGCTGCTGCTGCTGGCCTTGACCGCCTTCGTCGGGACCATGATCAGCGTGCGTGGCGCAGTCGACGCCTGTCCGCGGCTGGCCTGTGCCGACGGCGTGAGCGTCGACCGGCAGGTGCTCGACGTGCGCATCCCGGGCCGGGCCACGCCGCTGGCCGCCGAAGGTCTGCACCTGGTGCATCGTGGACTGGCGCTGGGCTTTTCACTGATCCTGCTGGCGATCGCCCTGACGCTCTGGCGTGTACCTCGCCGGAGCACTCCGGCGATCGCCGCCGGTTTGCTGGCGCTGCTGGCGCTGCAGGCCGGCCTGGGGGCAGCGACGGCACTCGGCACCTTGCCACTGGTCACGGCGACACTGCACAACATCGTCGGGGCGCTGCTGGTTGCCTCGCTGGCCGCGCTGGCGACCTGGAGCAATGCGCCGGGGCGCCTGCCGGAAGCGCTTCAGTCTCTGGAACCAGCGTCCACGGCGTCGAGCTCGGCGCGCAGCGCGTAGACCAGTTCCAGCGCGGCGCGAGCGCTCAGCCCGTCTGGATCGACGGCACGCAACCGGGCCAGGATTGCCTGGGCGGTGGCATCGGCGGGCGTCGGCGGCTCTGCAACCGGGATTGGCGACGATGCGTCGTCATCAGCGCCACTGTCGGCGAGCATGAACAGGTCGAGCTGGTCATCGTCGGCCCGCGCCCGGGCTTCGAGTTCGATCAGGATCCGGTCGGCCGCCCGGATCACGGCCGACGGCATGCCGGCCAGCCGGGCGACCTGGATCCCGTAGCTGCGGCTGGCCGGGCCGTCGCGAACCTCGTGCAGGAAGGCGATGCCGCCACGGTGTTCGGCCGCTGCCAGATGCAGGTTGACGGCCTGCGGGTGGGTCGCAGCCAGCTGCGTCAGCTCGAAATAATGGGTGGCGAA
>Ga0172382_10006122_pt1 | contig 17632 bp, 32 predicted proteins | sample Leawel138RmetaG_FD_122245 | JGI IMG/M metagenome (GOLD analysis project Ga0172382, IMG submission 122245) | Leachate microbial communities from a municipal landfill in Southern Ontario, Canada - Leachate well 138R metaG | ecosystem: Engineered > Solid waste > Landfill > Unclassified | place...
AAGAAGCGGGTGGAATAAAAGTGGCCTGGTTCATAATGTAAAGACCTCTCTTACCAGGACCGGAATTAAAAGAATCTTTGATTGTACCGGCTTCACCGATTGCAGATACGGCATCAACATCGGCAGTAGCAGTAGCATCAGCAAATGCCTGACCAGCAAACATCATTGTGATACACATGGTTAAAACCATAAACAAATTTTTCATAACATTTTCTCCTTTTCTATTTGTGTTGAGGGGGGTCGGTTAAGACCCCCGTTTTACTTATTGATTATTAGTTACACCAAAACCATTAGCAACTGCACTTGATGAACCATTGATAATAACACTTGTTGAATTGAAACCATTGTTTACAACGATATTCAAATCTGCCATTCCATTACCCTGAGTATATCCAGAATAAACGAAATCAGCATATCCGGCACCATATGAAGGACCATTGAAAATAGCACCATTCACATAACCACCACCACCAACATTAGACAATACTGTTTCTGGTTGAGGAACTACACAATTCAAAAGACCACCAGTATCGAAACCAACATAGGTACTGTTTTCTGTATGAGCAACAAGACTTCTATTATTACCATATGGATCAATTCTTACAGTAGAAAATCCTTCTACTGTAGCTTCCGGTCCAAAGTTTGCAACAGGAATACCAAAAATAGTAATATCGTTTGAATTTAAATGGCCGACAAATGGAATTTCACCCTCAACTACAGGCATATCCATTCTAAATGAAAGTCCGGCATCTTGATAAGCAACACCAAAACCACCATCATAACCAACTTCTTGTGCCATTGTCTTTTCATAAAGATTACCACCGAATATAATTCTTGAAGAAATATATTCGTCTTCACCACCTCTACCTTCTACCTCACCTGTCATTTTTACAAATGAATTACCAAGTTCAGCCTTAGCAGATGATTTTGAAAAAAGACCTGTATCAAAAGAACAAGCCTGAACATTACCATCATAAGCAACAAACTCCATACGAACTTTTTCACTTGCCATGTTTGGGATATTTTGCCATTCATAGTCAGTTTCCCAATGTCCGGGAAAAATACACCAACCATCAACCCAATGTTTACCAACTTCTACTCTTTGATGAGAATAACCTTCTGCATCTGCAAAAGTTTCCATCTCACCACCAACCATTGTATCAGATTCCGCAAAGGCATAATCATTACCATAACCGTGATTTGAACGATCATCATCACTATTATACTCCCACGCAGAACCTTCATAATAACCACTAACAGTTGCACCATTAGGTGTTACAGGACTCATTGGGTCATTACCACAAGATTCACAATAAGACCATTCACTTTGTGCAACAGGGTGTCCATTTGGAAAATATTGATATTGAACACCACCATCTGTTTTAGTTCTTTGATACCAACCTGGCTGTTCAAACTCAACACCACCGGAGGTTGCCATGGCAGGGACTCCACACAACATCAAACCTAACAACATAATCGACAACACACTAAACAATTTTTTCATACTTTTCCTCTCCTTTTAATAGTTAAATTTCATACCTCTTGTAAAGCAATACAACTTATCCTTATGGTAAATCTCAAACCATACTTCTGTAACCCCTTTTATCTTTTCTACTTCTACTACATGTTCTTGATAAGGAAGTTTACCATTATAAATCATTTCCTCTTTTTTAATAATAATCTCTCTAAAATTTCCTCTTGTCTCTTGGTTAAAGACCAAGATATAAGGAATCTTATGTTCATTTATTACCCTAATGGTGACCTTCACTTTCTTATCAGTTTCATCTACCCATATATTTTCATATGGTGAAAATGTAGATGGCCAGAACATTTCTTCATCATCAACTTTGATTAACTTATACTTCTCAATAAAGTAAGCAACATATAATTTACCATCTACTGTTTGAAAATTTGTAATATTGTTAGGTCTAAGTTTACCGTTATCATATACAGTAACTCTAGAATATGTACAGGACAGGAGAAATAATAGCAGAAATAATAGTATACAACTTCTAAACTTAAACATTTTACAACCTTTCTTCAGTTGCTTTTAAATTCAGGTTTCTTAACCTCAACCTTTTTTTCATCAAATCGTTGATTTTGGTTTTCATCACCATTGATTAAAATGGGGCTACCTACTATAGAATCATATGGACAATCCTTACCTTCATTATAGTACTTCTGACAAATCTCTTTAATTTTCGTTGCTTCATTTACTTGAGTATTATCTTGTGAATAAGATAACCCACTAAAAGTCAAAAAGATCAATACAGAAATAACTACTAATAACTTTTTCATAATCACCCCTTACATTATACAAAAAATTCACCAAGACCAATAAAAGGAGTAGAATACTCCTTAATAAAGTAAAGTTCATTACCTAACTTTTTACATTTTTTTATAATATCATTTATATGTTTATTATAACACCATTTTCGTAAAATTGGTGCACAATTCACACATATACCATTTTCATTTATTTCTAATCCAGCGATTAATCTACCAGACTTGATTTGATATAATTTTATCATTTTTCTAATTTATCTGTAAACTTATTAATTTTTTATTTAACCACTTTGCCGTTTACTTCTTTTATGGGTTTTAATATAGGATTATCTACACATATGGGATTCGGTATATTCCATCTCAAACCACATCCACAGCTAAAAAGAAAATGAGAATTTAGAGATAATCTTTCTTTACATTGAGGACAATAAAAAGTTACAGTCTTTAAAATATCTTCATATTCTCTATTCATTTTATTTAAAATTTCCTTTCATATTATTTCTACCCAACCAGCGGCTAATTTATGACCACCACCACCTCTTTTTTTAGCAATAACAGAACAATCTATAGGATCTTTACTTGTAATTCTATAATTAACTATAGTAGTATTATCCTTTTTTTTAATTCTATATACAATGACTACGTTATATCCTCTACTCAGCATTAAATGACAAATATCAGATGTTTCTTGTTTATTAGAAAAATTAATTTCTAAACATTTATAACCATCAATCTCAGATTCATAAGAAATTTCATCAATTAAATCATTCAATCTTCTTAATTTTATACTTCTTAATAATTTACCTTTTTCAATGAATTCATCAACAAAACTATCTTCACCTATAATATATTGATCAAATAAAGGTTTCCAAATAGCAGATTTAGGTTCATTGAATATTGTATCAAAATATTCAATAAACCAAATAGTATCATCACCATAAAAATTAAATTTCCATAAATCTCTATCACCAATCATTTCTACAAATCTTGGCATAGGATACATATCATGAAACCAACGCCATGTTAATTTACATGCTGCTATTCCATCAACACGATAACCAGGAATCATAGAATATTTTTCCCACATTTCCTTTTCTGATATATGATGATCTATCCATATAATATTTTTATCTTTCCATAAAGATCTTATAGTCCTTAATTCCATTTCTTTTAAACTATAATCTAATATATAGATAGTCTCATATTCCCATGGATCAATAGGTAATTGAATATGTTCTTCATATGATGATGGGATAAAATAAATCTCACTATTATATTTTTCAATAACTCTAGCCGCGATGGCAGCAGAACATTTACCATCCAAATCATTATGATATATTATGATAGATTTTCTTCTTTTTATAGGCTCATTAAGATTCACAACTTTATCCATAGCATCATTCATTTATTTTTCTAACCTCTTTTTCCTTCTCATTTAAACTTTCCTTATTTTTCCAAAGAGGATTTCCTGTAGGACCTTCTGTTTTTAAAAGACCACCTTTCTTTTCTTTTTCCCAAAGTTTTTTGCCTTCCTTCTTTTTTGGTTCTAATAAAGGTCCTTTCATTTCTTTACTCATCTTTTAAATCTCCTTAATTAAGGGTTAAAGGTTAATTTTTAAATTTTCTTGTTAGTTTTTCTATTTCTTTCAAAGCCTGTTCTTTTTCTACATCAGCATAAAAATTAGAAACATTCTTTATATCAGTAAATGATCTAGTATTATAAAAATTTCTTAATCCGGCTTTTGTAGCTTCATTCACCAATTCATATCCTTCTTCACATCCATCAAAACATATTGTATTACCTTGTTTCATACCAAGTGAATCAATAGCATATTTTTGAATATCTAAACCTTCACCCATAAATGTGAATGTCCACTCACCTGAATCTTCCAATTTTTCAATCATCTCTCTTAAATTACTTGTTCCTTTACCTGTAGGATATTCCTCTGAAGCATTTTCATGTCCATCTGTTATGACTATTATAAGAGCTGACTTATTAACATATTTACTATTATTCATTTTTTCTGAAATAATATAAATAGTCTTAGCAATTGCATCATTCAACGCTGTCATACCGTTTGTCCAATATTCAACTTTTTCTTTAACTTTATCTACTGGTAACATATCATTAATTTTTATCTTATCGCTAAATTCAACAGTAACTATAAAAGAATCAACATCATTATTATCTTTTATAGTTTGTATCTGTTCATTAAAATTATTCATAGCCATATTAGCATTAATACGCATGGAACCACTATGATCCTCAACAAAACCAACGTATACTACCGGCTTTTTTTCTATACCCACGATATCATCAAAATCATCCATAATATCTTTAAAAACTTCCATTTTATTTCTCCATTAACATATTAAAAATTTCTTCAATATCATTATTAAATCCATACATTTCTACTAATTTAGATGCAAAATATTTCTTTATACCTTCTTCATCTTTAAAATATCTTGCCTGTACTTTATATGCTTTTACTTCACCTTTTAATCTATATTTTTTTGATGTAATCCATAAAAATTTATCTATAATATGTCCATAAATTATAGAATTAAATAATATACACACCGTTAAATATATAGTATTTGGTAATATAATTATACTGAATAATATAAAAAACAATAATGCATATAAAAAAGTTTTTTTATACCATTCTTTTACATGTTCAATTTCATGCGCTAATATATCATCTCTTAATTTTTCTTGGCTATTATAATAGATAAAAAATCCATTTGTATATGCTGCCAATATTTTTTCATCTTCTTCAAATTTTTTCATCTTTATAAAAACCGGCAACATTTTATAAACAAAGATTAACATATTAAACAATTTACCTTTCCTATAAAAGATGGTATTTCATTAAGTTTTAAAACTATATCCCTATAATTTTCAGAAACATACGGCATCATTGCTAAGTCATCATCTTCTAATATAAGATATCCGCTTTTTATTAGATATACTATAAAAAACTTATCTATTTTGTTTTCAAGATAATGTTTTACTGGAAGACTTCTATTGTTTATTTTAACACGACAATATTTTGCAAGATTATCCATATTATATTTTTTCATAAAAGGTTTTAAAAACTTTATAGAATCACATATTCCTTTCTTACAATTTTGTAAATCCCTTTTTAAAATTTTATCTCTTTGTTTATAAAGATTTATAATATTAGGCTTAAAAAACATATGATAGGAAAATGATTTATATAGTTCAAAACCACATTCAAAATATTTTTGTGGATCTATTTCTTTCCATTTAGTATTGAAAAATCCTGTTATTAATTTCAAATTCTCTCTATTTTTCTCGGATATTCTATTTTTAAAAAAGGAATCGAAATCTTTAGGTAAAACATATGGTCTACCTTTAAATTCCGATTGAGCTTGTCTAAAAGCCACATAAACAGTTTCTATTGATAAATTTTGATTCAATTTTATCTTGCCTCAATAAATTTCATTTTTGGTATGCCATCTTGAAATTCAATATCACTAGTAAGCATAAATGACCTATCGTCATCCTCCACTCTAAAAATATCACCAGGTCGTAACCATTTCACATGAGACCGAAGCCATTGATTACCAACTCTTTTCCACACTTTTTTAAAGACTTGTTTTTCTTCAGTCGCCATTTAATATTCCTTTCAATTTCTTTGCATTATCTCTTACAACACCATCTTCATCTACAAATTTCAGTTCATCAAAAATCAATTCCTTTACTTTTAAAAAAGAAATTGTTACCTCCGGCATATCTTTACCCATTACAGCCGAATGTTCATACATTACTTTATCACCTATTTTTAACTTCATATTTATTATACTCTATTCTAATCATTATGTAAACTCCTACGGAAGTCTTTGACCAAAAGCACGAAGATAAGTATCTAAATATTTTCTTACATTTCCGTTATCTTCCCAGAAAAGCTGAGTTAATACACGTTCTCTATCTCTAGCCCAAACAGTAGCACGGAAGTCTATATCTGATGCCAGTTTCTCTATATATTCTATCATCTCATCTTCCGTTCTTACTTTGAGATAACAGTTTTTATAAGGTTCTACATTAGAATATACACCAGCACAACCTGCAGCTACATATTCTAGTTGTTTAATATTAGATTTACAAGCATTAAATTCATTATCTATCAAAGGCGCTACACCTATATCAGGTTCAATGTCTTTTACTACTTTAGGATAATGTAAAACATCAACCCATGGAACAAAATTTATTTTATTTTTCACACAATTTAATTCAAAAGGCATAGCTCCAACAAAATACCAATCATATATATCAACGGTTTTAATTATAAAATTCATTAACTTTTTACCAAAATCACCGCCTTCAGTCTTACCTGTAACAATAGGATTATGGAAATGGTTTTGAGATCCGGCCCATAATATTTTCACTTTTTTACTTTCATCTTTATATTCATGAGCAGGAAAAATATCACCCCATATAAATTTAGCTAGTCTATTTGGTTGTATATGTATATTTTTATTATATTGACTATAAACTTCTTTTAATTTAGGTGTTGATACCATTACCGCATCTGAACCACCTATCAATTGTTTAACATGTTCCTCATTTTCTTTATAATAATTAGAAGCATAATTCCAATCTGGAATATTAATTAACATATCATCAATTTCATATACAATTGGAATATTATATTTTTTTTGAATTATAGATTTAAAATGCTTGAATATTTCAACATGATGTTTTGTTGCAGATCTTTGAAATTGAACAAAAGTAAAATTTTTATAGAAATCAACATCAGGCACATAATTATGCATAAATGTTGTCAAACACTGTACTTTCCCTTCATGGGATCTCAAATGATTTAAAAGTAAATATGGTATAATAACTCTTATTGTGCCGCATCCTTGCACATCACCCATATAACCTAAAAATGAAAACCTAGCGGGTATTTTAACTTTTTTTAATATTTTCACACTCATATTGATTACACAGAACTCCTTATTAAAACTTTTTTATAAAAGTGGGACTTTGTACTTCCTGTAAGGAAACAGGGTTATTACATCCCACAGCCCTATAAAACTTACATATCATCAAACATATCTTCAATAAAACTTTTAAGTCCTAATGATTCCACCCTCATTCTTAAAAATTCAGATATTGTCGGTGCATATGCTCTTTTTTGTGGAAACATTTTTGATTCACGACAGGTTTTACTGCCTTTTTTATTATTACATGAACGACAGGCAGCCACGCAGTTTTCAAAAGTAGATTTACCACCCAGAGCTTTAGGTAATATATGATCAATTGTAAGTTTTACATTGGTTTCACCACAATAAGTACAAGTAAAACCATCTCTCACAAGAACATTTTTCTTGCTAAACGGAACTCTTGATTTGAATAATGTTCTTATAAACTTAATAAGCCTTAGAATTACAGGAATTTTAACAGTTCCTCTAACACTATTGATTATTGTGTCCGAATATTTTACAACTTCAACTTTACCTTTTTCAACCAGACATAGAGCTTTTTTCCAATCAATTATGTTAAGAAAGCTATAGTCTGCATTTAAAACCACAACTCTGGTTAACATGATAAATCTCTCCTTTCCTTTTACTTAAGAATTTCTCCTTTTAAAAATTTTTTTATATCTTCACTTGTTTTAATATTATCTTTTAATTTATTTAAAAATTCTCTATAGTCTTTTTTACATTGCTCTCTTGTATATATTTCCATATTACCATCCTCATTTAAAGGCATAGTAATAGAATTCTTTTCCAAGAGACAAAATATACATTGTTCCACTTCCACAACCAATCCCTCAATAGGTTTCATAAATTGGGGCGGAAACATTCCATTACATTTAATGCATTTAGGCATTGTTTTTAATCCTTTTTTAAATTATTCTATCAACGTTAATTTAACTTCTTTATAGTTTTTACATTTTTTATTATCTTCATTAGGAATACAATTTGCACAATCACCACAACCTTCTATTTTAAAAGATTTTTTAGGTCTAAATAAATGATTTATGCATATTCTCATTATAAATTCCTTATATTTTTATTAAATTCCTTGAAAAATATTTCTTTCTACTTCCCTTCTCTCTACTTCATCGCAAGACATTTCAACACCATATTCTTTACAATTATCGGATTTATTATACATCCCCATACAACCTAACAACATTACAGCTGTAATAGCCAACACAATTATATTTTTCATTTTTTTATCCTTTCAACATATTTATTAACTCATCGTATGTTATAATAGAAATTCCATATTTTCTTGCTTTTTGTGCTTTTGAAGATGATGTATCTATCTCAGCGGCAACCAGATAATTTGTATTTTTACTTATCGATTTTACTATCCCACCATTGTTTGTTATCATAGTTTGTATTTCTTGTCGAGAATATGGTCCTTTGCCTGTAAGTGTAAATACCTTACCATTTACTGTACCTTCATCATTTTTATTTCGCCACTTTAAACCTTTTTTATACAAAATTTCTAATAGATTTAAATATTTTCTAATTTCACTTACAAAATTTTGTGCTGATATTGGACCAATTCCATTAATAGATACCAATTTATCCAAATCAGAATTAAATATTTCATTCACAATATTATACACATCATCTGTTATCTCACTGAATGAATCCACTATTGACTTAGCTATAACATCACTTATACCACTTATACCTAAAGCTGATATAAATATTTCCGGACTTGATTTTAAAGTGTTTTGAATTTCTCTTACAATCTGCTCACCTTTATTTATACCAAATCCGTCTACCTCCGCTATATCAAATTCCGTAATATCATAACACTTTTCAATATCATCTAGTTTCAATTTTTTTAAGGTTATTTCAGTTATATTTTCTGCTCCCATTTTCCTTAGAAAATATGAAATCTTTTTATATTTAGATTCAACACAAAAGGCATTCTTACATACCAAATCAACACCTTCCCATTGAAGTTTATATTCACACGATGGACAATATTCTATAATATTAGTTTTAGTGGATTTTAAAATTCCTGTTATATGTGGAATTACATCACCACTTCTTATTATTTCTATTTCAGAATCTTTTCCTATAGATTTCTCTTTTATAAACTCAGCATTAAATCCAGTGGCCTTTGATACAATTACACCTCCTATTTTTATAGGTTCAATGAGAACAATAGGTTTTACTCTACCAGTTCGAGATACGTTCCATTCAACGTCCAGCACTTTTGTTGCTATAGGTAAATCATTCATCTTAAATGCTACTACTTCTTTAGGATAGTATATATTTTCTCGTTTGTAAACTATCGGTTTTAAAACTAACCCATCTATTTCATAATTATTTTTTAATGCTTGTTCCTTAAAAAGTATAAGAATAGAGGATAATTCATTAGGAGTGCCTTCTTTGATTATTTTAAAATTAGGAATATTTAAATTTAATGCTTGTATTCCTATTAATTTTTCAACTTCGTTCTTATCTTGTATACACTTAGGTCCACCTTCTATAACTTCATAAAAAATAACTGCAATATGTTTACAATGTTTTATATCATCCTTATTGAGAATACCAGCAACACCGTTTCTTCTAGTTTTATAACCTAATGTTTTATGGATATTATCCATCAACATAGCTTCGCCTCGGAGAACCATTGAACTAAGATCTGGTATATTAGGACAAAATATACGAGCTTTATCTGTTATATCCTTCCCTTCGTAACCATCACCTCTAGTTGCGGCAAAGATTATCCGACCTCTATTATAATGGGCATATATAGAAACACCATCGAGTTTCTCCATGGCCATATACTCACCTTTATGGTTGGAGAAAAAATTCTCAATATCATCTATTTTTATTTTATTTAATGATCCTAAAATAAAAGGTAGCTTTACTTTGCTACCTGGAACAGAAGAACCTACTGCTAAAAAATATGGATGGTAAGGATGTTTATTTTTAGCATTCTCTTTTAATTTATCATATTCCTCATCTGATATAGGCGACTTACCTTTATTATAATAAAGATCATCCAATGATATTAGGAATTTTATCTCCTCCGGAACACAAACATCTTTTTCAGGTATATTAAAAAATGCATCTAATGTCATTTATTTACTCCGGAATTAAATTCCACTCATATTCATCTACAATATTCTCTTTACTTTCGGTAAACATTTTTTCAATTTCATCTATTTCTATTTCTATTTTTATTTTTTCCTCTGTTTTACAATATTCTGATAACTTCTCCCATTTATCTTTGCCCATATTTATAAATATATCAAACTTTTCAGGAACAATCATATCTTCTTCTTTTAAATACTTTTTTAATATCGTTCTTATATCTTCATTATTAAGTATTATTTTGTCTATTCTTTTCATCACATATTCCCCATTATTTATTCTTTTCTTCCACCTCGATATTCACATCATCTGGATATAATTCTCTTGAATGATATAATGATTCAAGTTCTAATATTAGAATTTGTTTTATAACTCTCAAATGTCCTGTTAAAACTTTATCTAATTGCCCATCCATTTCTAACCTTTGTATAGTATTCATTACAACATCTTCTTTTCTTTTCTGGGTATCTAATTTACCATTAGATGCCATAGACTTCGCTGTTGCTTCAACAGCATCGCATATCATTAGTACAGCTGATTCAATACAATTAGGAGTTGGACATTTATATCTCCATTCATCAGGATTGGGCTCCGGTTCCGATTCTTCTCTGGTTTTTTCATAAAAATATCTAAGTATCGTATTACCATGATGTTGAGATACCCATTCAATAATTTCTCTTGGCATTTCTTTTATTTGTAACATTGTTAATACCGAATCACCAACGTGTTTAGTTATCATATTATATGATACTTCAGGATCCAATTTATCATGAATATTAGTTCCATTTTGATTTTCGGTAAATGCTCTAGGAAAATTTAATTTACCTATGTCATGATACATAGCAGAAACTCGCATTCTATCTATATCTAAATTTAATTTTAATGCTATTGATTCTACCAAATTAGCCACATTTTGACTATGTTTATATGTACCTGGAGCATTATCTCTAAATTTTTCCATAACAGGATATTTAGGATCAATCAAATCTTTTAGAGTTATTTCTTTTATATCATCGGCCATTTCAAATTTTCCTTTCAATACTTATATTAACATAGTCAAGGATAAAAGTAAATTAAAAAGGGGCATCTTTATATTACAAATAAAACACCCCTTTAATTCACTACTTTATTATTTATTGTTTTCTTTATAAGAAACATTTATATAACAATTTACCTTTTTACCTATATTTCCACATCTTGAGCATTCTTGATAAATACAAACAGGCATACCTTCTTTTTTTATTTTTCCTGTTATTTTTATTCTATCTCTATATTTATGAAATCCGAAAAAACATCTAAATCCCACATTTATACCCTCTCTATTAATGATATAATATCATTTTTTCTTTGAATACCCACCAACACTTCTTGAACTTCACCTTTTTTAAATAATATCAATGTTGGTATACTTCTAACACCATAATCTGATGGTGTTTTAAAATTGTCATCTACATTCATTTTACAAAACTTCACATTTTTAATTTCTTCTGATAAATCTTTGAAAATGGGTTCTATTATTTTACATGGAGTACACCATGGTGCCCACATATCTATAATTACAGGAATATCAGACTCTAATACTTCTTTTTCAAACGTTAAATCACTCACTTCTATCATTAAATACCCTCCTAAAAAATATAAGGAAGCCTGAATTCAGGCTTCCTTTCTTAAAAAACTTATTTTTTATATAGGTAAAAGAGGATCACAACAACCCCTATTCAATATGATAAAATCTATATCATTATTGTCATCATCTTCTATCTCATTCCAAGTTGAATTTATTTCTTCTTGATTTTTTTCATACATTTCTATAACTCTATCATCCTCCATTATATAACACCTCCTGCCATATTAGACCCTTTTAGCAGTGTCAGTGCTCATATATTTTTAAAAATATCTCCACAATCTACCAAATATAAGAAAATCTAAACGAGTGAGGTGGTTTGTTTTTTCTCTCACGATATAATCTTATTTTTTTCAATTCTTTTTTTATTCTCCACTTTTTACAAATTGATTTAATTGCGATGATTATATTTTTCATTATACACCTCTCTATAAATGGCGGCGGGACCGGGAATCGAACCCGGACAGGTTGCCCTGGACGACTTAGCAGGCCGCTGCGATACCGTTACGCCACCCCGCCTTATATTTTATCCAAACATATAGCCACCTCGTATTTTAAGTTTTCATGTAATTCATCAGGAATAGACCATAAACTTAATCTTCCTTTACATGGAAAGGTATTTTCAAATCTTAAAACATTTGATATATTCCAATGTCTTTGTCCTTTTATAGCCCATTCTGAATCTGAATCATTAAAATTGTCTACCCAAAAACAACCTATAATTTTTTGTCTTTGTCTTACATAATAATCAAAATCTTTTATAAGATTACCATATTTTTTTCTATATGGAATAATTAGATGATCTTCTATAGTAAAAGTAGTTTGTATAAAAACAGGTTCATTAAGAGCTTTTATAGTCCATGTTCTGTTTTCAATATCTTTTACACCTCTTGCAATGAGATCGGCCCAAGGATTACGAATCGAAATTGCTCTAAATTGTTTATAAGGATCTTTTAACCATTTAAAAACTCTTTCTTTATTAAACAATTTAGAATTTATCTTCTTATCTCCTTTTGTAATTTCATAAACCTTTTCATCAAAAAAATTAAAGAAATCATCCCACATTTTTACATCTTTCTTTATGGAGCGGGTATATGGAATTGAACCATTCTACTTTGGTGGACCCAAAGTGTGCTACCGTTACACTAAACCCGCGTATATATCATTTTTTATCATCTATACATTCTAAATACTTTAAAAAATCATCATATAGTAGAAATATTTATATATAACATTCACTTTTTATGATCTTATCATATCAAAATTTTTATATAATGTAAACATTAAAAATCAAAATTAAAAACATCATCCGTTATATTTTTCACTTGTTCTCGTATTATATTTGGGTATTCCATACCATCATGGCCCACCATACCATCATGGCTCATTATAAATGTTACATCATCAACAATTCTTTTTACAGCAAATATCTCCGTGTCTTCATATAATCCCCATGGTGCTTTATCCACGACAACACAAATATCACCCTTTATGGGCAATAAACCATGTTTCCAATTTTTAAGATTATATCGAGTGGCCCATTCCGAGTACAAATCATATGTACTATATATATCAACAATTTTTATAATATCATTTATTTCAAAACTCATATTAAATTATCCTTATTTAAATATTTCATCAATAGGAATTTCTATTTTTACTTTACATGGGCATCCTAATTTTTATACAATTCTTATTTGTATATCAGATTTTAATACTTTTCTTCTTTGTATTTTTTTTATAGTATCTTCTGTACCACCTTTTCTATCAGGAGATACACATGCTATTACAATACTATTTAATTCCGCTTCATTTGCAATAACAGTATTTCTCTCATACATAGCTTTAGCCCACATATATTTAGGAGAACCAACTTTAGGTTTTATTGGATAATGAATAATCAACTTTTTATTTTCTTTTGTAAGATCTAGTTTATCTGCTATTATTTCAGCAAAACGATCTCCACCTTTAGGACAACCACCTGATACTATTATATCACCATTTTCATACCATTTACGAAATTCGTTCCAAACTTGCTCATAATCTTCTTGTGAATTTCTACTTCTTGATCCTATAATAATTATTTTTTTATTCATATTAATGTCCTATATGCTTTTAAATCATCAGGCTCTTCTGGTTCTTCTGGCTCTTCTGGCTCTTCGGGTTCCTCATCAAAATATTCTTCTAAAATTTTTATTACCTCATCCAAGGCTTTATTACATTTTATAAGTGGATTTGTCACAACTTCCCATATTTCTTCGAGAATTTCCTGTTCAAAATCGCACATAATTTATAATTCCTAAATTTTAAATTTCATTATATAAAAATCCTACTTTTTTCTTTTGTTGCCCTATATAATAAATTATTTAATCTTATAGGCGAATAATCTATTTTCTCAACACTAACATTTATATATAAATTATTTTGTCTATAAGCCATAAAATGTGATTTATTATGCCAATGTCCATGAACATTTATTGTTCTTTTAGGTAAATCAAAAATTGGCCTATGTGAAAATAAAATTTTACAATCATCACATTCAACAATAAATGGTTTGTTTATAACTTCGAAGCCAACCTCATTATACCATTTTTTACTTCTTCTGTCATGATTACCTTTTAATAATATTTTTCTTCCTTTTAACCTTCTTGTTATGTTGGCTGCATCATTTCTATTACCAAAAGATAAATCACCTAAATGTAATACTAAATCATCATCATTTACTATATTATTCCAGTTTAAACAAATTAAATCCGTCCAATTTTTAGGTCTATTACAAAATTCTTCTATCTTCCAATGTAAAAAATGTGTATCTGAAATAACAAATGTATTTAATACATTACTACAATCAAATATTTCCGATTCATTAAATTTATGTCCTCTATCACTATGATAAACTTTTTTTAAATAAATACTTCTCTCGTACCAGCCCAGATGCTTCCTCCTAAAATATAGAGATAAAAAAGTAATATTACTTTTTTATACTCATTAAATTTGGAGAACCGATTAAGAACAGATTTTATAGTAAAATCTATATCGGTTCTCCTATTATTTATCTTTTAAATTCAATATTGGCACAATTCTATCCAATATTTCTGCTGTAGGATCTATAGAATCCTCAATAATTTTAGGATCTTTATAAGCTGATTTTATCTCATCATGTGGTAACATAGATGTATATATGCCTTTTCTTTTCATATTCTTTCTTGCATCATCTATTGATAAATTCTTTTTTGCCCATGATCTTGAGCCCACTCTACCCGCACCATGGGGGGCTGAATAATTCCAATCGGAATTAGATTTTCCTTCGCATATTAATATACCATCTTCCATATTAAACGGTATTATCATTTTATTACCTGTATATGATGAAATTGCTCCTTTACGAACAATAAAATCATTCATATTAATATAATTATGAATAGAAGTTATATATTCTTTTACATCCTCCCCTTTTAAACCTAATATATCAAGAATAACAGACACCATTAAATGCCTATTTTCAGATGCGTACATTTGAGCTATAACCATATCATATAGATATGAAAACATATTGTTACCTTCAAGATATGCCATTTCACCTTTACCAGCAACCTTTTGCCAATAATTGGCTACTTTTAAACCAAATTGACGAGATCCACTATGGACTGTAATCCAAAAATCCTTTTCCTTTTTAGATTTACCTAATTCTATAAAATGATTACCACCACCTAAGGTACCTAATGAGTTAAAAGCTCTCATTGGATCCATTTCAATAATCTCACAAATATTTAAAAATGTATCATATCCTATTTCATCAATACCATAACACATATCCATTCTTTTATTATATGACTTCCCAAAACCTCTCAATTTTATATTGAGATTTTTCCAGAAAGTATCATCTTTAGCATTAAAAATACCATTACGATACGCTTCTGTTCCAAAAGGAATTCTATCACGGATTTTTTCATCCAATTCTTTCATTGATATATTACCAGGAATTCTTTTTCCTATATTGATAGATAAAATTCCACAACCTATATCTACTCCTACAATATTAGGAATAATTTTATCACCTAATTCCATGGTAAATCCTATAACAGATCCTTTACCAGCATGACAATCAGGCATTATTATAACAGGATTAACAAAAAACTCGTTATTAATCATATTATATATCTGCTGTACGGTTGATGAATCAATTTTGTCAATCATCACCTTTGCTTTTCCGTATTGTCCATTATATTCTATCATTTTAAATCTACCTTTTTATTTAAAGATCATACTCGGCCTCTTCTAAAAGATCCACTTTTGGTCTTCTTTCTTTATCTGACCAATCTATAAATTTTTTATCACTCCACTTTGGAATTTTATCTAAATCCATCCACCAATTACTATAAGGTATATCTGCAATACCAAACCATTTTGTATTTTTATAGATACCCCACATAAAATCATGGAAATGACCTGAAAACCAAAGGTCTGGTGAATACATCTCCAAAACTCTATCAAGAGCTTCAGTTGTGGGATCGTTTATTCTACTTGATAAAACCCAAGAATCAAATTCACCCGGAAATTCATTCATAAAAGTTTTAGGAACCGTATGCGATATAACTATATCTATCTTCACCTTTTTAGGATCTGGAAGTAAATCAAAATCCTTGTTGGAAAATACTTCTTGTCTCCACCAAGATACTCCTTCTACTCTAAGTTCTTTATCTGTAGATTCTGCTTTGCCCACAAATAATACATTTCTACCATCCGGAAGTTCAAGAACAGTACCTATTGGCATATAAAACACATTTTTATAAACTTCTGTCATATCTGTATATTCATCGAGAACGTCCCAATTTTCATGGTTTCCACCACACCAAAAAATTTTAGTATTTGGATTCTTAATACCATATTGATCAAATTTTATACCCTCAGTCACTGTATTATGTAAATGAGGCCACCATCCAAAATCACCACATTGTAATATAATATTAGGTTTATATCTATTAATGAATGTGTTTAAATAGGGCCATTTTGTATGAATGTCACCGCAAACTACAATCTTCATTTCTTATTATCCTTTCTTACTTTTAATAATTATAACATAATGTTTTTCAAATGTAAATTTAGGTGGGTTCTATAGGAGGGAAATAAAATGGGTATTAAACCCCTTAACTACATTTAATACCCATTCTTTGTAGTCTAAAATCCTCTTCAACATCATCATCTAATTCATCTAATTCATCCCATATATCAAATTCAACAAATTTTAAATTTACAAAAAAATTTTTAATTGACATAGTACTATTAGATCCAGTATTATACATTACAATTATTTTCTTCTTAGATTTTTTTGACATTCTAATACCAACAACAGTTTTATTCGACCTAATATTCTTCAATCTATAACTAGATGGTATTTTACTAATTAAATTATTTAATTCTTTTTCTATATATTCTACGGAATATTTTTCTTTTAAAAAAGAGAATATACAATATTCAATAGAATTTATTATTTCCCTCATATACATTATAGTTTTTCCTCTCAAATGGCGGCGAGGACAGGACTCGAACCTGCAAGGCTTTTATACCCACTTGATTTCCAATCAAGCCGACTACCAATTATCACACCTCGCCTATATA
>Ga0172382_10006123_pt1 | contig 17631 bp, 17 predicted proteins | sample Leawel138RmetaG_FD_122245 | JGI IMG/M metagenome (GOLD analysis project Ga0172382, IMG submission 122245) | Leachate microbial communities from a municipal landfill in Southern Ontario, Canada - Leachate well 138R metaG | ecosystem: Engineered > Solid waste > Landfill > Unclassified | place...
ATGGTCGCCAAACATATCCGTGTGCTGGAGGAACGCTTGCAGGTCACGCTGATCCGCCGCACCACAAGACGCCAGAGCCTGACCGATGTCGGCGGGCCAGTTGATGCAGGGCGAAGATATCTGAGGGCCGCGCGGCACGGCAATCCTGATAGCCGGGCCCATGCGGGCCCGGGCGCGGCGTTGCGCCTCGGACAGATCGGCGGCGACAGGCGGGCGGTTACCGGTCGGCGGCTTCTCAAAGTGCCGCGCAGTGAGGCCTGAAAGAAGACTGCACTCGATCACACGCCAACAAGGCCACAAGCCTCTTGCATTACGCGCGGCAACCAAAGAATCAGCCTGTTAAGCGATGACGGTTTCCTGCACGCCCTGATAGCCGTCGCCGAGGAACTGCCCGATGGCGCCGCCGCCGGTGTCTGTACCTTGCCGAACGATCCGCCCGCGTCATGCCGTCTAAAGGCGTGCCTTCGACACGACAGCCAGCCGCTGCCCTTGTTGCGCGACCCGTCCGGTTTGTTCCCGCAACGATGCCCGGCGGATTTCCGGGGCGAGGCGGAGCGGCGGATAATTCTTTGTCAGGTCTCCATCAGGCCAGCCACCGCTTGCGGCGCCGGTAATGCTTGACGTCCTGGTAATCCACGTTGCCGCCGCCGCCCAGGTAGAATTCCTGCACGTCGGGGTTCTGCTTCAGCACCTCGGCGCTGCCGCTCATCACGACATGGCCGTTCTCGATCAGGTAGCCGCGCCGGACGATTTCCAGCGCCGCCACCGCGTTCTGTTCGACCAGAAGAACGCTGACGCCTTCGTTGCGGTTGATCTCGCCGATGATGGCGAAGATCTCCTGCACCAGCAGCGGCGACAGGCCCAGGCTGGGTTCGTCGAGCATCACCAGGCGGGGCTCGGTCATCAGCGCCCGGCCGATGGCCAGCATCTGCTGTTCGCCGCCCGACAGATACCCGGCCTTTGAGCGCAGCCGCTCCTTGAGGCGGGGGAAGTAGGTATAGACCCGTTCGCGCAGCTCGTTGCGGCGCGAAGCCGTGCCGCCGGTGCGGAAGGCGGCGTTGAGGTTCTCGTCCGGGGTCAGGTGGCCGAAGACGCGCCGCCCCTCCATCACGTGGACAAGGCCCGCGGCCACCCGTTCGGACGGTCCCATCGCCAGCAGGTTCCTGTCGCCGAAGGTGATCTCGCCGCGCGTGACCACGCCGCGCTCCGGGCCGAGAAGGCCGCTGACCGTTTTCAGCGTGGTGCTTTTCCCGGCGCCATTGGCGCCGAGAAGGGCGACCATCTCGCCCTCTCCGACTTCCAGGGAAACCCCCTTGATCGCAAGGAAGACCTTGTCATAGACGACTTCCACGTTGGAGAGGACGAGATCCGGCATCTCAGTTGCCCTGCCGGAAGGCTTCGGCGCCCGCGTCGATCTCGCGCTGGACGATTTCCTGGAAGGCGGCGCCCCAGTCCGAGACCGGCTCCCATCCCGATCCGGTCCATTCGACCACCCGGCCCGCGCCGCCGCCCTGATGGTCCTGGGCGGTGATGGTGACCGGCGGGATCAGCCCTTCGGCGTCGAACCCGGAGATCCGTTCGAACCCGGCCTTGAGACGGTCGGCGGTCAGCGGGCCCGAGGCGTCCTCTTCCAGCGCCAGCCGCGCGGCCTCGACGGCGATCGCCATCGCCGCCACGCCGACGTTGTAATACGAGGTGCCGACATTCGCCACGTCGCCCGCGCTCAGCCCGGCATCGGCGACCTGCGTCACGATCCGCTGGAGGATCGGCGAGTCGGTTCCGGTCGAGGTGGCGGCGAACTTCTTGACCCCGCGCATCACGTCCGGGCCGACATTGGCCGCGTCGGTCTCGGCCAGCCAGACCACCGACAGGATGTTCGCGGCCGGGATGCCGTTGCGGATCGCCTCGCGCACCGAGACGGTCTGGCCACCGCCCGCGCCCCAGATCATCACGTAATCGGGGCCGAAGCGGCGCACCTCGCTCCAGGTCGAGGACTGTTCGTTGCCGGGGCTGGCATAGGCGAAGGTCTGGAAGGTGAAGTCCTTTTCTTCCGACAGTTCGCGCAGCACCTCGATGGGCTCACGGCCGAAGGGCGAGTCGATATGCACCAGCGCGATCTTCTTGCCTTCCAGCCCTGCGCTGTCGTCGATGTATTTCGCCAGCACCGTCGCCTGCGACCAGTAGGTCGCCATCATCGGGAAGACATAGGGGAAGGTCTCGCCGGCGCTGGCATCGCCGCGGCCGTGCAGCGCGGTGATCATCACCCGCTCGTCGGCAAGGATCTGGTCCACCATCGCCCGCGACACCGGGGTCGAGAAGAAGTCGAACAGGATCGCGCCTTCCTCCTTGGCGCGGTTATAGGCTTCGATCCCGCGCTGCGGCTGGTTGCCGGTGTCGCGCACGATGGTTGAAAACGTGTGGCCGTGCACGCCGCCTTCGAGGTTGACCAGCGTAAGATAGTCCTGCTGGCCCTGATTGTATTCGCCGGTCACGAACGTATAGACGGCGGTGAAATCCTGGAGCAGCGCGAATTTGATTTCCTGATCGGACGACTGGGCAAGGGCAGGGGCCCCTCCCAGGCCGACGGTCGCAAGGGCCATTCCGACGACGCCTCTTCTGGACAGCTTCATTGTTGTTTCCTCCCTTTCATACCCCTTTTCGGGGCTTCAGCTTCTGGCATGGCGGAACGGCCAGACCAGGAAATACTTGCGGATGTTGTCGTAAAGCTTGGCCAGCCCCAGCGGCTCGACCAGCAGAAAGCCGATGATCAGCGCGCCGTAGGCCATCAGCGGGATATGGGCGAGCAGGTTCGGCGAGACCGTGACCCACCCCGCATCGGACAGCCCGGCCACGAAGTTGGTCAGGAAGATCGGCACCAGGAGCACGAAGCCCGCCCCCAGGAACCCGCCGATCACGCTTCCCAGCCCGCCGACCAGCACCATGGCGACAAGCTGGATCGAGACGTTGAAGCCGAACTGTTCGGGCGTCACCGCACGGTAGTAGCAGAAGGCCAGGATCGCCCCCGTCACGCCCCCCATGAAGGACGAGGTGAGGAAGGCCATGATCTTGTAGCGGAACGGGTCCACCCCGATCACCGCCGCGGCGAAATCCTTGTCGCGCACCGCCACCAGCGCCCGGCCGAAACTGGTGCGCTTGACGTTCAGCAGGAACAGCGTGCAGATCACCACCCAGCCCAGCGCCAGGTAGTAGCGGGCGGTCAGCGTCTCGATCGGCAGGAACAGGAAACTGATCTGCGGCGTGCGCAGCGTGGCCTGTGCGCCGCCCGAGATCGCCGGGACATTGATGATGGTCCAGTCGATCAGGTATTGCATCGCCAGCGTGGCCATCACCAGATACAGCCCCTTCACCCGCAGCGCCGCCGTCCCGAAGACCGAGCCGATCAGCCCGGCGATCAGCCCGGCGGCCAGCAACGCGATCTCGAACGGGACACCCCAGCGCACCAGATGGATCGAGCTGTAGGCCCCGATGGCCATCACCGCGGCAAAGCCGAAATGCAACTGCCCCGCCATGCCCATCAGCAGCGTCAGCGACAGGGCCGCCGCGCTCCAGATCAGCCAGGGCAGCAGGTAGCTGCCCAGATAGAGCGTCGAGAGCAGGAACGGCGCGGCCAGCGCGAAAGCCGCCAGCGCCAGCACCTGCCAGCGGTCGGTCCGGATCGGCCAGAGCGACCGGGCGCTTTCATAGCGGGTGTGGTGGATGCCGGAAAGACGGTAGAACATCGGCTCAGATCCTCTCGATGTCTTCGCGGCCGAAGATGCCGTAGGGCCGGACCATGATGGTCAGCAGGATGATGAGCGAAGTCACCACGTCGCGCGTGCCGCCGCCGACGATCCCGTCCAGATAACCGGGGATGACCGAGCCGAGGATGCCGACGATCAGCCCGCCGACGAAGACCCCGACGATCGAGTCGATCCCGCCGAGGATCACCACCGCCACGGCCGGGAACAGCAGCATCGAAAGCGTCCAGTCCACCCCCTGGACCGATCCCCACAGCACCCCGGCTGCCACCGCCGAGACCCCGGCGATCCCCCAGGAGATGCCGATGGCGCGCTCGACCGAGATGCCGACGGCCCAGCTTGCCACGTGATCGTCCGAGACGGCGCGCAGCTTGGTGCCGATCTGGGTGCGGAAGAACAGCATCGCCGCCACGATCATCGCCAGCGCCATCGCCCCGCCCCACAGGTAGGCGCGGTTGATGAAGATGTCGCCGATGATCACCGGCGCCAGCCCGATCCCCAGGTCGAGCGACTTCGGCGCCGCGCCCAGCAGGCCCGGCGCGATCCCGCGCAGCAGGATTTCCAGCCCCAGCGTCAGCATCACCACCATGATGATCGGCTGCCCCACCATCCGGCGCAGCAGAAGGCGCTCCATCAACAGGCCGAGGCCGAACATCGCCGCCGCGCCCAGCACGATGGCCAGGGGCAGCGGCACGCCGCTGGCCACCAGCAGCCAGACCGCATAGCCCGCGACCATGACGATGGCCCCCTGCGCCAGATTGGGCACGCCCGAGGACTTGTAGATCAGCACGAATCCCAGCGCGGCCAGGCTGTACATCAACCCGGTCAGCGCCCCGTTCACCACCAGTTCGGCGAAATACCACATGGCTCAGGCCCCCTTCGCGGTTGTGCCGCCGCCTGTACCGCCCACGGTGCGGATGACGAGATTGCGGGCGATGACGCCGGTCTGGCCGGTCTCGTAGGTGATCCGGGCCTCGTAGTCGATCGCCCCGGCCCCGGCGTGAACGGCGTCGATGATCGGGCCGTAACGGTCGGCGATGACGTTGCGGCGCAGCTTGCGGGTGCGGGTCACCTCGCCGTCGTCGGGGTCGAACTCCTTGTGCAGGTTCACGAACCGCTCGATCTTCAGCCCCGGGGGCGTGGTCTGGTTCAACTCGGCCACCTGCCCGGCGATCAGGTCCAGAACCTGCGGCTGCTGCGAAAGTTCCGCGTAGGAGGTATAGGGCACCCCGTTTTCCTGCGCCCACTGGCCCACGGCGGCGAAGTCGATGCAGACGATGGCCGATATGAAATCGCGCCCGTCGCCGATCACGCAGACATCCTTGACATAGGGGCTGAATTTCAGCCGGTTCTCCAGATAGGCGGGGATGTATCGGGTGCCGTCGGCCTTGTGGACGATCTCCGAGACCCGCCCCAGCACGATCAGCCGGCCCGCATCGTCGAACTGCCCCGCGTCGCCGGTCAGAAGCCAGCCGTCCTTCAGCGTCTTGGCGGTGGATGCCTCGTCGTTGAAATAGCCGTCAAACACGTTGTCGCCCCGGATCAGGATCTCGCCCGTGTCGTCGATCTTCACCTCGATCCCCGGGAACGGGCGGCCCACGGTGTTCAGGCTGATGTCGTCGGCCGCCTGCGCCACCGCCAGGCCGATGTTCTCGGTCTGGCCGTAGAACTGGCGCAGGTTCAGCCCCAGCGCGCGGAAGAACAGGAAGACATCCTCGCCGATGGCCTCGCCCGCGGTATAGGGCCTGCGGACCCGGGTCAGCCCCATGTGGTCGCGGATCGGGCCATAGACCAGCAGGTTGCCCAGGCCATACCACAGCCGCTCTCCCGGCCCCGGCCTGCGCCCCTCCAGCCGCGCGCGTTCCAGCTTGACGGCGAAGGGCATGAAATGATCGTAGATGCGCCGCTTGAGAGCCGAGGATTCCGCGATCCCCACCTGAATCCGCGTCAGCATCGCCGACCAGGCCCGGGGCGAGGCGAAATAAAGCGTTGGCGCGATCTCGCGCAGGTCGTGCAGCGCGGTTTCCTGCGCTTCGGGAATGTTGACCACGAAGCGCAGTTCCATCGCCGCCGCGATCGAAAAGGTGAAATCCCCCACCCAGGCGATGGGCAGATAGGCCATGTGCTCCTCGCCCTCGCCGAAATAGCCCGCCTGCGCGGCAAGGCGCACCCCGGACAGGACATGGCCGTGCTTCAGCGGAATCCCCTTGGGCACGCCGGTGGTGCCCGAGGAATGCATCAGCACCGCCACGTCATGCACATCGGGCCGGGCGACGAGTTCCCCGGCCAGCCCCGGTTCGGCCTTCAGCCGCGCCCGGCCCTCGTCGAGGATCCGCGCGAAACCGGCGACGCCCTCGGGCTCGCGCCCGGCCAGCCCGCGCGGGTCGTCGTAGATGATCAGTTCCAGCCCCGGCGCGCTTTCGCGCGCGGCCAGCAGCTTGTCCACCTGCTCCTGATCCTCGCCGATGGCGAAGCGGACCCCCTCGCGGGTCAGCTGCCCGGCCAGTTCCTCGGGCGGGGTGTCGGGATAGGCGGGCGAGGGGATCGCCCGCAGCGCCACCGCGCCCATCATCGCGAAATACAGGTTCGGGCGGTTGTCCCCTATGACCAGCACGATATCGCCCGGGCCTACCCCCCGCGCCTCAAGCCCGGCGGCGAAGGCCAGCGCGCGGTCCAGATAGTCGGCCCAGGTGAATTCCTGCCAGATGCCGTGATCGCGCTCGCGCATCGCCACGGCGGCGGGATGTTCGCGCGCGTTGCGGGCCAGCACCGCAAGCAGATGGTCATCGGCCCGCCAGTCGGGGTGCAGCTTCGCGGGATCAGCCGGCATCGCGCGCTCTCCCGATATAGGCTTCGACGACCTGCGGATGGGCGATCGCCTCGCGCGCGGGGCCTTCGGCGATGGCCTCGCCGTTGTTCAGCACCAGCACGCGTTCGCACATGGCGGTCACCACGTCCATGTGGTGTTCGATGATCAGCACCGTCAGCCCCAGCGCCTCCTGCGCGTCGAGGATGAAGCGGACCATGTATTCCTTTTCCTCCTGGTTCATGCCGGCCATCGGCTCATCCAGAACCAGCATCCGGGGCTCCGCGCTCAGCGCGCGGGCCAGTTCCACGCGCTTTTGCAGGCCCAGCGGGATCACATCGACATGCTCGTCGCGCACGCTTTCAAGCTGGAGCAGGTCGATCACCTCCTCGACCTTGCGGCGGTGCGTGATCTCCTCGCGCTGCGCCCACCACCAGTAGAACAGCGAGGCCAGCGGGTTCGGCCGCATGAAGATATGCCGCCCCATCAGGATGTTGTCGAGAACGCTCATCCCCCGGAACAGCGCGACGTTCTGGAAGGTCCGGGCGATGCCGCTTTCGGCGATCCGATAGGGTTTCAGCCCGTTGATCCGGCGCCCCTCGAACAGGATGCGGCCCTTTTGCGGCGGGTAGAAGCCGGTGATCGCATTGACCAGCGTGGTCTTGCCCGAACCGTTCGGCCCGACCAGCCCGAAGATCTCGCCCCGGCCGACCGAGACCGAGACGCCGCGCAACGCGTGGACCCCGCCGAAGTGGCGGTCAACGGCCTCGCAGACCAGAACCGGATCGTCCTTGCTGATGGCCGTCATGCCTGCCCCGCCGGGCCGCGGAATGCTGACCGGCCGTGGCCTTGCCGTCCTTCCATGCGCGCCCCTCCCAAAGCTTGCAGGTATCCTGTCGGCGCGCTGGTCCCTGGTCCTCCCGCGGTCCCCCCCACCTGCCGACGAGTTGAGGCTAGCAAAAGAAATCCTTCCTGATAATATGGAAAATATTGGACAGTTCTTTCGGATAATTCGAATGCTTCCCAATCTGGTGGACCACCTGACAACCTTCGTGCGCGTGGCCGATACCGGCAGTTTCTCGGCCGCCGCGCGCGAAATGGGCCGGGCCGTCTCGTCGATCAGCTATTCGGTGGCGCAGCTGGAGGCCCATTGCGGTTTCCCGCTGCTCGATCGCGAGGCCCGCCGCGTGTCGCTGACCCGGCGGGGCCGCGCGCTTTACATGGAGGCGCAGGCGGTCATCAAACACGCCTGCCGCTTTTCCGCACAGGCCGCGACGCTGGAGCGCGGCGAGGAAACCCGTATCCGCATCGCCAGCGACGTGCTGTTTCCCCAGCCCCTGCTGCACGAGGCGCTCCGCCTGTTCGGCCGCGCCCATCCCGAGACCCAGTTGCAGTTCTTCGCCCGCTCGCTAAGCACGCTGTGGGACGACCTGCGCGAGGGCAATATCGACTTTGCCATCGGGCTGGCGGACGCGATCCCGACCGGGTTCGAAAGCCGCTCGTTCGGGCAGATCAAGCTTGGGCCATACGCGGCGGCGCATCATCCGCTGGCAACCCGCCCCGGCCCCCTGACCCCGGCCGAGTTCGAGGCCGAGCGGCAGATCTACTACCTCAGTTCCCCCCGGCTGGACCTTGAGCGCAGCGGAAGGCTGTTCAGTTCGGATGTCTGGACCGCGAATGAGCTGGAACACATCCGCATGCTGATCCGGCAGGGTCTCGGCTGGTGTTTCGCGACCGAGTATTTCTTTCAGGACGAAATGGAGACCGGCCTGATCCGGCCGCTGCAATGTGTCGATACCCAGTTCCATCCGACACGGATGATGAATGCCGTCTGGCCGGTGATCCACCCGCCCGGACCGCTGGCCCATGTGCTGATCGGCCATCTGGCCTCGGTCATCGCCAACGGCCGCGCCCGGCAGCCCGGTGCCGCCTGATCGTCAGCCGGTCCGGCGGCGCGCGGTGACCGGGCCGTGGCCCTGTGCGGCAATGCGCTCGGTGACCGTGGCCAGCGGTTCGCGCACCACCGCCATGGCGTGTCCGGTGGCGTGCAGGATCATCCCCGGCCCTTCCACGATCGCCACATGGCCCTTCCAGAAGATCAGGTCACCGCGCGCCGGGGCCTCGCCGGGCGCCGGTTCCCGCCCCAGCGCCGCCTGAAGGTCGCTGTCGCCGGGACAGGCGATGCCGCAGGCCAGCAGCGCCGCCTGCACCAGCCCGGAACAGTCGATCCCCGCCCGGCTGTTGCCGCCCCACAGGTAGGGCGTGCCGAGGAACAGCGCCGCCACCGCCGCCGGGTCATCCATGGGTTCGGCCAGCGGCCGCAGATGCGCGGCGGGCACATATCCGGCCGCGGTGCGGACAAAGGCGCCCTCGACCCCCTCGACCGCCAGCCTTGCGCCAAGGCTCAGCCCCGCAAGCTCGCGCGCCTGCACGCGCGGTTCGGGGTAAAGATGCGTGGCGGGGGCGGCGACGAAATGACTCGCGGCGATGTCGGGGCCCAGCGCCGCCTCGGCCAGCCAGCCGCAATAGCCGTCCTTCCCGGCCTGCCCGAACACATGCCCGCCCTGCCGGTCCAGCACGAGAAACCGATCCCCGAACAGCACCTGCCGGTCGCGCGCCCCGCCGGGCTCGCGTTCCAGATCGGCCAGCGGCCATGCCACCGCCCGCCACTCGCCCTCGGCGAACCGCTCCGCCGCGACCTGCCCGCGCAAGGAGACATGGGCCACGCGCCCGCTGAACGGGGTCAGGCGGCGGTCCATCAGAACGCCAGCAGCGCGGGCAGCGCGTCCAGCATCGCCCGCCCGCCCTGTCCCGCGCCGCCCTTGGGCCGGGCGGGTGCCGCCGTGGGCTGGTGGCCGTAGATATCGAAATGGATATAGCGCGCGTCACCCGCGAAACGACGCAGGAACAGCGCCGCGGTGACCGACCCGGCGAACCCGCCCGAAGGCGCGTTGTCCAGATCGGCGATGCCCGGTTCGATCAGCGGCTCGTAGGGGGTCCAGAACGGCATCCGCCAGACCGGATCGCGCACCCGCGCCGCCGCCGCCTCCAGCGCCTGCACGGCCGTATCGTCGTCGCAGTAGTAGGGTGCAAGGTCCGGCCCCAGCGCCACCCGCGCCGCACCCGTGAGCGTCGCCATGGAGACCAGCAGATCCGGCCCCTCCTCGCAGGCGAGCGCCAGCGCATCGGCCAGCACCAGCCGCCCCTCGGCATCGGTGTTGTTGACCTCGACCGTCAGCCCCTTGCGCGACGTCAGGATGTCCCCCGGCCGCAGCGCATTGCCGGAAACCGCGTTCTCCACCGCCGGGATCAGCACCCGCAGCCGCACGGGCAGCCCGAGTGCCATGATCGAGCGGGCCAGCCCCAGCACCGTGGCCGCGCCGCCCATGTCCTTCTTCATCAGAAGCATCCCGGCAGCCGGTTTCAGATCCAGCCCGCCGGTGTCGAAACACACCCCCTTGCCGACCAGCGTGAGCCGCGGCCCGGTATCCCCCCAGCGCAGGTCGATCAGCCGGGGCGCACGCGGCGAGGCACGGCCGACCGCATGGATCATCGGCAGGTTGGCCGCCAGCAGATCGTCGCCGGTGGTGACCTCGACGGTGGCGCCGAAAGTATCGGCCAGCGCCCGGACTTCGGCCTCCAGCTCGGCGGGCCCCATGTCGGCGGCGGGGGTGTTGATGAGGTCGCGGGTCAGCGCCTCGCCCGCGGCGATCGCCTCGATCCGCGCGGCGTCCACACCCGTGGGCGCTTTCAGCCGGGCGCGGGCGGGCTTGCCGGGCTTGTAGCGGTCGAAACGGTATTGCGACAGCAGCCAGCCCAGCGCCGCCTCTTCGCGTTCGTCGGGACCAAGATCGCCTTCCAGATGCCAGACCCCTTCGGGCAGCGCCGTGGCCGCCTTCGCCACGGTAAAGCGGGCGCGGCCGCGCGCAGCCGCATCGCCAAGCCCGACCGCCGCCGCGGCGGGCAGCCCCCCGGCACCGGGCAACAGCACGGTTTCCCCCGCCCCGGCGGCCCAGTCGGCGGCCTCGACCCAACCCCGCGCCTCGGGGGCAAGGCCGTCGCGGAAGATGTCGGCCTCTTCCTGCCGGACGACATGCAGGGGGCGCGAGGGGGCGGCGGGGTCGGCGAAGGCGGGCGTTGGAACGGTCGGCATTGCGGCAATTCTCCGGTCGGGGTCCGGGCCGCAGCCTAGCGGCAGATCGCCGCGCCGCAAGGGGGGGAGCCGCCTGTCAGCCCGCGCTGTCCCAGCCCCCGGCCAGTGCCCGTTCCGCATTGCGCGCCAGCCGCGCCCATGTCGCCGCCAGCGCGATATCGTCCGGGCGGGTCAGGCAATCCTCCACATGGCCCGCGACGGCGGTAAGCGTCGGCAGCCCCAGATGATCGGCGATCCGCCGCATCCGCCGCAGGTTGCGGGCGAAACCCGCGACCTCGCCCCGCCCGAACTGGCCGGTCATTTCGGCGAGGATCACCGAAAGTTCCCCCATCGCCCGGTCGAGCAACGCCTGAACCTCGGCCCCGCCCAGTTCTGTGTAAAGCACGCCGATCCGCGCCGGATCGAGCCAGATCCGTTCGCGCGGACTGATCCGCATCACCCTGCCGGCCATCACACCCTCCACATTGTTGCAGTCACCCGCTCGTGATCCTGCACCCGCCTGGTGAAGAAAAGGTTTCGCTGCACCGCAAAAAATGCTCGAATTATGCGCGAATACACCCTAACCATCCGCCAGGCCCCCGCAAGGGCCGGTGGAAACGACCGGCAAGGAGATGCACGACATGGAACTGGCCCGGCCGCTGCCCGCCAATCTCGTCCAGCGCTTTCACGGCTGGCACGCGACCACCTACAAGGAAAACAAGGCCTGGTATCGCCATCTCGCATCCGAGGGCCAGCACCCCCGGGCCATGGTCATTTCCTGCTGTGATTCGCGGGTGCATGTCACCTCGATCTTCGGCGCCGACGCGGGCGAGTTCTTCATCCACCGCAACATCGCCAACCTGGTGCCGCCCTACAAGCCCGACGGCGACTACCACGGCACCTCGGCGGCGGTGGAATACGCGGTGACCACGCTCAGGGTGGCGCATCTGATCGTGCTCGGCCACGGCAACTGCGGCGGGGTGCGCGGCTGCTACGAGATGTGCTCGGGCCAGGCCCCGGCGCTGGAGGAAAAATCCAGCTTCATCGGCCGCTGGATGGATATCCTGCGCCCCGGCTACGACCGGGTTGCCAAACTGCCCCAGGACGAGGACCGGCTGGCCGCGCTGGAACGGCAGGCGGTGCTGGTCTCGCTTGAAAACCTGATGACCTTCCCCTTCGTGCGCGCCGCGGTTGAGGCCGAGGAGATGACGCTCCACGGGCTCTGGACCTCGACCGGGGAGGGCTCGCTGGAGCAATACGATCCGGCGCAGGGCGGGTTCGTGCCGGTCTGAGGCCGGTCTGAAGTCCGGTCCGCGCCCTGCCCGCAGGGGCGGCCCGGGTGATGATAAATGCGTGATCGGCGCATCCTTCCCGATCTGGCCGCTTTCCTGAATCCGGGATCGCCCTATAGTTGCCGGACAATCGCAGCCAGGGAGACAGCCAGTGAAACCGTTCAGCATGACCGCCATCCCCGCCCTTGCCATCGGTATCGCGGTCGCAACCGCTGTCGCCGCCAACCCGGTGGACCTGCGGCAGGAGACGATGAAGACCGTGCGCCAGAACTTTGCCGTTCTGGGCGGCATGGCCACCGGACAGGCCGCCTATGACGCGGCGGCGGCGATGCAGGCGCAGGCCGCCCTTGCCGAGATCACCCCCGGCGTCCCCGCCCTGTTCGAGGCCGAGGCCCCGGGCGGTGACGCAAGGCCCGAGATCTGGTCGAACTGGGAAGATTTCACCACCAAGGCCGAGGCGCTGGCCAGCGCGACGGCGGCGCTCGATGCCTCGTCGCTCGATTCGCTCCGGGCCGGGATGGGGGCCGTGGGCGGCGCCTGCCAGGCCTGCCACACGAACTATCGCAGCGACTGACCCGGCCCCGATGATCCGGCCCGGCGGGGGCCGGGGTCAGCCGCAATAGATGCGCTGCACGATCCCCTGCCCGTCGGTCTCGACATTCAGGCGGGCGGGGTTGAAATCCATCGTCAGCGGATCGCCCTCGGCGTGGATCCGCACCGGCCCCGCCGTTTCCGGCAGGATCAGATCGTCGGCATCGCTGCCCACATGCACCTGCAACAGCGAGGCGCCGCAGGTATCGGGGGCCTGCCCGACCGGCGGGTCGGCGCTGTCGCAGGCGGCGACCAGCCCGGCAAGCGCAACGGCAAGCGCGAATTTCGGGGTATGCGGCATCGGACGGCTCCTTCCTGTCCCTTTGCTGCCGGGCGGGCCCGGCCGCGCCGACCCTGCCGCGAAACACGGGCGGGCGTCCACCGTCCCGCCGCGATCCGGCGAAAGGCCGCGCGCGCCCGGTTGCAAATCGGCACGGTTTCGCCCAGCCTTGCACAAATCGCATGAAGGGGAGCCACGCATATGCGCACAAGGGCCGCAGTCGCCACCGGGGCGGGCAAGCCGCTGGAAGTGATGGAAGTGAACCTCGAAGGCCCAAGGGCGGGCGAGGTTCTGGTCGAGATCAAGGCCACCGGCATCTGTCATACCGATGAGTTCACCCTTTCGGGCGCCGACCCCGAGGGGCTGTTTCCCGCCATCCTCGGCCATGAGGGCGCAGGGGTGGTGGTCGAGGTCGGGCCGGGCGTGACCTCGGTGAAACCGGGCGATCACGTGATCCCGCTCTACACGCCCGAGTGCCGGGCCTGCCCGTCCTGCCTGTCGCAGAAGACCAACCTCTGCACCTCGATCCGCGCGACGCAGGGGCAGGGGCTGATGCCCGACGGCTCTTCGCGCTTCTCGACGCTGGATGGCGATCCGATCCTGCATTACATGGGCTGTTCGACATTCTCGAACTTCACCGTGCTGCCGGAGATCGCGGTCGCCAAGGTGCGCGAGGACGCGCCCTTCGACAAGATCTGCTACATCGGCTGCGGCGTGACCACGGGGATCGGCGCGGTGATCAACACCGCCAAGGTCGAGATCGGCGCCAAGGCCGTGGTGTTCGGGCTGGGCGGCATCGGGCTGAACGTGATCCAGGGCCTGCGGCTGGCGGGCGCCGACATGATCATCGGCGTCGATCTGAACGACGACAAGAAGCAGATGGCCGAGCGTTTCGGCATGACCCATTTCATCAACCCGAAGAATGTCGAGAATGTCGTGCAGGAAATCGTCGAGATGACGAAGACCCCCTTCGACCAGATCGGCGGCGCGGATTACAGTTTCGACGCGACCGGCAATGTCAAGGTGATGCGCGACGCGCTGGAATGCACCCATCGCGGCTGGGGCCAGTCGATCATCATCGGCGTGGCGCCGGCCGGGGCGGAGATCAGCACCCGCCCGTTCCAGTTGGTGACCGGCCGGATCTGGAAAGGCACCGCCTTCGGCGGCGCCCGCGGCCGCACCGATGTTCCGAAGATCGTCGATTGGTACATGGAAGGGAAGATCGAGATCGACCCGATGATCACCCATACGATGTCTCTGGATGACATCAACAAGGGCTTCGACCTGATGAACAGGGGCGAATCGATCCGCTCGGTCGTGGTCTACTAGGGCAGGCGGCCGGGCTGGTTGTCTCATGCCCGGGACAGAAGGCCGTCCCTGTGAAATCAACGGGTTGGGCTGCGGGGTTAACCGTTTGTCAACCTTGGGCCCATGGGGAGGACCGGGGAGAACACCCTTTCGCGGGGGCGGTGCGAGACGCAACCGAGGGCAGCGGCCGACCGGGGCGGCCGGGCGTTGCCCGGGCCGTTTCGCGGCTGTTCCGGGCAAAAGGGTGCGCGTGGACATCGTTCCGCAAACACAACGCGCGCGGCCCGCGGGGTGGGCGATTCGTTTTCGTACACCGCCGCGATTGCCACCAAGGATCGCAATTCAAACCGGCCCACAACCCGGGCGGTCCGCCCCTATAGCCTGTTGCGTGACACCGCCCGGTTGCCCACCGTGGCGCGCGAACAGGCCGCGATAGGCCGGGCGGCGGGCAAGGATGGCCAGAACCGCCCCGGCCAGTGCCGCGCCCGCCAGCAGATCGACGATATAATGCCCGCCATGAACGGGGGTCGCGGCGATCATCACCGCCGCATAGCACGATCCCCGCCCCGGTGTGGAAGGACGGAAAGGTCACCAGCCCCGGCAGTGCCTCCGGATGCAACAGGATCGCCCCTTCCGGCGCGCGCAGCGCCTGAAGATGCGCCAGGGTGATAGACCCCCGGTGGCTGCTGGAAGTTGGGGTAATGCGACAGATCCTCCAGTAGCAGTGGTCGCAGCACCCGCCAATAGGAACGGTCGTCCCGTGCCGCGAACCGGTGCCGGGTCACGATGTGCAGCAGCCCCAGAACCAGCACCAGCGCCACCACCGGCAGCAGGCCGGACCAGGCAAGATCGACCCGCGACACCGCCAGCCAGATCAGGTTGATCGTCGTGACCGCTCCGAGCAGGCTGCTGAAAAAGTCTTGTACCGACATGGGAGGCGGAACATTTTTCCTGCCCCGAAGCGCCCGGCCTCACCGGGCGGATCAGGAAACGCATTGCGTTTCCCCGCCCGCCGCACAGCGTTGCCACAAGCCCCCTGTCCACCGCGCTGGCCGGGGGCTTTGGGCCCCCGGCCTGACAAGTGGTGAACGCACCGCGAGAGATCCTATGGGGTGAGTCGCGCCGCCTGCTACGGTTCGGCGTATTGAACCGGGAAGGGAGGAAGGACGATGCTCCGGGAGAATGCAGCAGCAAAGGTCGAGAATACTTCGGCGGTCGGCATCCATGCGCCGCAGGCGGATAAGATCGCGTTACACACGATGGCTTGCGGTGATGCGGCTGAAGGGTATCGGGCTGAACGATGCCACGGTCCTGGCGCGGGAACCGGATCGCGTCGTGCCGGTGATCGGTTCTTGCGTATGACGCCCTTGGTCCCGGTTAATCCGGACAGGAAGCCTTGCCTGGTCACCATCTCGGGCTCTCGGGCACCCGAGTGGCTGTGTCGTGCCCTCTTGACAGGAGGAGGCCCCATAAAAGGAAAGAGGAACGTTTTCCCGGGTTCACGGGTGGCGCGCCGGGATGCCGGGACTTTTTCAGCAACCTGTTACACCCCGATGCGCGGGCCGGGGCAGATCATCGGCTCGTCGCTGTTCTCGACCTCGATCAGGTCGTTGCCGCCGCCCGCGCCCTGGAACCGGGCCCGCAGCGCGCCGCTTCCGCCACCGCCGTCGTCGTAGAAGCGCCAGCATTGCGGGGTCGGGTCGTGTTCGTAGGTGAAGCAGATCAGGCCCGGCGCGTCCTCATACCACAGCCCGCGCTGGCATTCGGCGCCGATGAAGGCCCAGATCACCTTGCGGCCCGGCAGGTAGCGTTCGATCCCGTAGGGTTCGCCGCCAAGCCCGAAGGTCAGGGTGCGGCCGGTGACGCGGGATTCGAACTCGGCCCCCGAGATCGCGGTTTCGGCCGAGGCCGCGCCGGGGGGCAGCGTGGTTACCGCGCAGAGTGCGGCGCAGAGTGCGGCTATGGCAAGGCGCATGGACAGCCCCCGGATGGTTTCCCGAACATGGTTTTCCGAATGCCCCGACCCTGCCAGAGGCCGCCGCCCCGCGCCAGTGCCCGCCAGTGTCCGGGGCGGAAAGTCGCGGGGTTTTTACATCTCGCGCGCGAGATCGTCGAGCAGCGGGTCCATCACCCGGTGCCAGAGCGGCGGGACCAGCGCCAGCGCTGCCATCACCGGCAGGCTGTAGGGCAGGCGCGGGGCATCTTCGGGCAGTTCCAGCGCGGGCCAGGCCCGGGCCGGGTGGGTGTGATGGTCGGAATGGCGCGGCGCGTTCAGCATCATCGCGCCGGAAAAGCGGTGCGGTGCGTTCCAGCTGTGGCGGGCGCGGACCGGCTCATACCGTTCGACCGGGCCGGGCAGCCGCCGCCGCGCCAGCCCGTAATGCTGGACGTAATCCGACAGCAGGAGTTGCGCCTGCGCATGGGCGGCCAGCCCGAGATAGACCGCCAGCCCGGCAAGGCCGAAGGCCCAGGTCGCCGCCGCGAGGCACAGGAAGGCGCCGCCGAGATAGGTGACATAGGGATGCGGCCCCCCGGCGCCCGCGCGGCGGCGCAGGGTGGTCTCGATCTCGTGCCCGGCGGTGAAGCCGTCGGGCCAGGCGCGCAGCGCGAAGGCATAGAAGCTCTCGCCGCGCCGGGCGGAGTTGGGGTCGTGGCCGGTGGCGACATGGCGGTGGTGGATGCGCCGGTGCGCCGAGGTGTGATGTCCGAACAGCAGCGAGATATAGACCCACATCCCCAGCCGGAACAGGCTGCGGCGGCTGCGGTGGATCAGCTCATGCGCGTTGGCGTTGCTGATCTGGCCGAAGAACAGCCCGGCGCCGAGGAACAGCGCCACCCGTGCCGCCGTCGAATGGCCGCTGTCGCCCGCGATCGCCCAGAGCATCAGCGCCAGGAGCGCGAAATGCGCCAGCGCGAGCGTGACCGACAGCCGGTCGGCCAGCGGAAACCCGCCCGTATCGGGCAGGTGGGGCGCGGGGCCGTGCGCGCTCCCGGCGAGCAGCCGGTCCATCGCCCAGGCGATCACGGTGATGTAGACGAGCGCCCCCGGCGCCCAGAATCCGCCCAGCCCGGCGCCGAGTGCCAGCAGCAGCGCCGGGGCCAGCGCCACCGCGCCGAACCGCCGGACCTGCACGGTTTCGGCGTCGTCCGCCCGGACGAAATCGAGCGCCCGCGCGAAAGGCGCGCGCAGCCGGGCGGTCATGTTCTGTCGAATCGCTTCCGTTCTCATGCGGCCAGCCTGCCATGGCGCGGTGCGGGAATCATGGCGCGGATGTGGCGGGTCTGTGTCGCGCAAGCGTTTCGGCGGGGCCACCTTCGCCCGGAATCAAGGTGCGTAAGCACCGCCGGGCAGCGGCCGACCGCCCTGTCTGGATGAATTCTGTTATTGTGGTTACCGGCGGCGATCCCGTGACCGCCCCGGGGTCTGCTTGAACCCGTCCCGTGGAGAGGGACGCCGCCGGTTG
>Ga0172382_10006124_pt1 | contig 17631 bp, 15 predicted proteins | sample Leawel138RmetaG_FD_122245 | JGI IMG/M metagenome (GOLD analysis project Ga0172382, IMG submission 122245) | Leachate microbial communities from a municipal landfill in Southern Ontario, Canada - Leachate well 138R metaG | ecosystem: Engineered > Solid waste > Landfill > Unclassified | place...
AATACCCTCATAGAGCCGGTCACGGAGACTTTGCATATGGCCCATGCTGTGCACAAGATCCCTTGCCGCTATTTCACACGCCTTGCCCAACCCTACGATCCCTGCAACATTTTCGGTTCCGGCCCGCCGGCCCAGTTCCTGCCCCGCACCGTGAAAGAAATTCTCCGGAGCGAGATCTTGGCGAATATATAAGGCACCGACACCTTTGGGCGCATAAATTTTGTGCCCTGCGATAGATAGCAGATCAACCCCGAGTTGAGATACATCGACGGGTATTTTACCTGATGACTGGGCCGCGTCCGTATGGACCGCAATGCCGCGGGTTCCGGCCAGTTGAGCGATTTTTGCAACTGGCTGCACGGTTCCCACTTCATTGTTTGCATGCATGAGGCTGATCAATATGGTATCCGGCCGCAGGCAGCGTTCCATCTCTTTTAAACAGACAATTCCCGATGTATCCACGGCCACTTTTGTTATTTCATACCCTTCATTTTCAAGATAGCGGCATACTTCCAATACCGCCGGGTGTTCGAAGGCACTCGTGACGATATGCCGCCCCTTATTTTTGAGTGACCGGGCCATGCACTTGACCGCATAATTATTTGACTCTGTTCCGCCTGACGTAAAAATAATTTCATCCGGGAAGCACCCAATGAATGCTGCGATTTGCCTGCGCGCTTCTTCAACGGCCTGCTTGGGTCTTATGCCATATCGGTGAGAACTCGATGGATTACCGAATTCTTCCTCCAGAAAAGGCCGCATCGCAGCAAAGACTTCAGGATCAATCGGAGTAGTGCCGTTATAATCAAGATAGACAGGGCGAATCGCTATTCCTCCTTCAAGATTGACGATTTCGAAATAAATCCATATGCGGCATTGCGCTTCCTCCTTCTTTACCGCCGATGCTATTATACGTCTAAGTTCCCAAAGATTCTCGCGTCTTGCCTCTGGAGCTTTTCACAAAACTGTTTCTAACCGTATTTTTCGGACCTTTGCCGGAACATCAAAATTGATTTTAAAAAACGATATGATCCCCTTTTTATCGACCAATCAAGTCTTTGCAAATAGTTCTCCTGCGTTCTCGGAAATATAAGAGAAAAATATTTCGTGCAGTCAGCGTTTCTTTTCAATAGCCCGCCAGATCATGTCAAAACAGATTCCGGAGTAATCGGTCAATCTCTTTTTCTTTCCTAAGTAAATCCACATGTACGTGATACGATGCATAGTACCGTAAAGCAGATCAAACATTAATTCTGCGGGGATCCCTGAATCGAACTTGCCTTGCTCCTGCCCCTCCCGAAAAAGACCGATTATACGCATGGCAGTATCTTTCTGTTTAAAAGTGACATCAGCCATCCAAGTTTTGAAGGGAACCGTAAGCAATACTATCTTTGCAATGTCAACATTTTTTTCATAAAAGTCCAAAATAACCCAGATGATTTTACGAAGTTTCTCTTTACAGTCTTCAAGCCCCTGAAGGTGATCGGCCAGTGTCAGGTCCAACTGAATGATCCATGTATCAACAAAGGAAAACAGGAGCCGCTCTTTATTTTCATAGTACATATAAATCGTGTTGAGCCCGACACCGGCTTTTCCGGCAATTGTTCTCATAGTAACACGATGAAAATCATGGGAACTGAAAAGTTCTTTTACCGTCATTTCCAGTTTTGCCTTTGTTTCCGAATCCGGTTCTTTTTTTGCGGGCATTTTTCCCCTGCCTATAATCCGTATGCAAGCCGGAGCAAGGAAACGGGATGGCGTATTTGCTGTCCCGGAACTTCGGTCATATGCTCAATTTGCATTCTGCAGCCGTGACATTCAGTTATTACAAGATCCGGCTTTAGTACATTTATTGCCCGGCCAAGTTCCGCTCCTATCGATATCGAAGCGGAATGATTTTTCTTTTTCATTCCGAATACACCTCCCATTCCGCAACATCCCCGGTCGATCCATTCAAGCCGCAGGCCCGGTATCATCTGCAGTAGCCTGAGTCTGCCGTCAATTAAATTATTTTTCAGGCTTTTCAAGTGGCACGGCGCATGATATATCACGCTCATATCGAGAGTGCGAAACCCGGTATTCAGAAGTCCATACTCATGCAGATGCGCTAAATACTCCATTACATCGTAGGTACGGTCCAAAGTTGCCAGGCATTCAGTCTCGTCACATCCGTGCAACTCATTTAATAAAGAAGGATACTCCTCTTTTAACATATAGGCGCAACTGGTACAGGGAGCGATGATGTCGCACCCTGCTTCTTTCAGCGATTTCAGATTGCAAGCAGCTTTCTCATGTAACCGTTTATTATATCCATAGGCCCGTAATGGAAGACCGCAACAGTGCTGCCGGGGATAGCTGACTTCAACAGCGTTATGACGAAGCACTGCGCAGGAATCAAGGCCTATGGAGGGATCTATAAAATTTATGGTACAGCCGGCAAATAAGGCAGCGTGCGAAGGTGTTTCTCGATACTTGTTATTTCCCATGTCCCGATACCTGATCTTTGAAAATTTTTTCAAATGTCGGAGCACGAAAAAAGGGAATGTCGCGCCTGCAGCTTATGCCTGTGAATAATTCCGCCAATTTCTTTACAGCCTTATTTCTTGAAAATAAATTAGCAACAGGGGCAAAGTAACTTCCCGTTTTTTCAATTTCTTCCATTTTCGACAACAAAAAATCTCTGAAATAATTCAATACATGATATTTTTTTTGCAAGATTCGAAGTTTTAAAATCATTCCCGGAAGATCGATATTGACCGGACACACCGTACGGCATACGTTGCACTGCAAGCACAGGTCCAGAGCCATATTACCCTCTGTCAATTGCAGAAATAAAAGTTCACGGGGACTTAATGCGCTTGATGTATCGAAAAATCTGCTTCCGGGACATTGGTTCATGCAGGCACGGCATCCAATACACGTCATTAACGGCAAAAAATCACTCTGCATAATTTCTCTGCGGCCGTTATCCATAAGGATTAAAGAAAGCCGGCACTTTGATTTATCGTATGGAATCTCGAGAGGATAATCCTCCATACTGGCACTTTCCTCAGAACCAGCACCCGAATCCATCAGCAGAGCCGTCATACCGAAGCAGGCCATGCATTTGGCTTGAAACAGCGCCTCCTCCTTAGTGGGAACTACTTTGTCTATGCCTGCAACCAGAAAAACTGATCGACATTCCTCGATTATCTTCTTTATATTTTGCCGGTGCTGAATCAATACCACCGAGCCGTCATCTGCCGATATGGCACTGACTCCGATAACCCCCACGATATCTCTCCTTTTTTTCATACCGTCTCTCGCCCCCGGAGATTTAAGCGGTTCACCCTCAAACGCATTGAAAATTGAAGTAATCGGAATGCGAGGAAGTTGCCAGTAATGAGTAAATTCCTCATTTTTATGGTGTAAATCGGTGTAATATGACTCAATGATATTCAAACCTGCGGCTGCAAGACAGGTCTTTAATTCTCTCGTGATGACTGCCGATTTATTTATGCAGATTGATTGCGTGTTTCCGCAGGCTCTTTTTATAATATTGCATGCATCATAAGCTGATGCAGCATAAATGAGAGCCGGCGATCCTCCTTTTTTGAACAGGCATGATACATTCTGCAAAGATGTTTCCAACTTTTCCAGAGAGGAAACCCGCATTTTTTGCAGGCGCTGGCGCAGTCCGGCTTCATCGACTGTGCGTGTATCGGCCGGATCATTGAGTACTTGAGCAGAAAACCTTCGCTTGTGCACCGCTGATGGCTCAATCATAAGAAAAGGAAAATCGTCACAGTCCATTTTTTTGGAAGCGCCTTCTGATCTTTTATGTATCAAGAACTTTCTCCAAGTCTGACTCTCAGCCGATCGGCCAGATCATTAATCCCCAATTTTGTCAATTGTTCCACAGTAGGAATCCCGGTTTTGGGATCATACCCTCGTATTCTACAATATTCGTCTCCGATCTCCCTCAGTTTTTTTACATCGACATCGATATAACCGGGTACAAATTTGTCTCGAATTTTGTCTTTTTCCGGATATCCTCCTTCCTCAGGCAATACTTCATTATGCGCCATCGCACATAGTACGTTATAGGCGTCAATCATCGTCCGCGTCCTTTGTACTCCGCCCCTTAAGTCTTCAACCGTGCATTTGACACCTTCAACCGCGCTTATCCAGTCAGCCGTTTCTTCGAAGCCACCTGCACAGCCGTAATGAATTTCCCGTTCACTGGGCAATTCGCAATGACCGCTCAAATCGCAAATCATATTCTGATCTTCGCTAAGAACCGTGAGTTTCGCCTGTCTGATATCATAGACATCGGCATGCCAAAGTTTTCCATCTGCATCATCCCCAAGCCATTTTTTTATGGCTTCATCCGCCCATTGATCTATCATTTCATGAGTCTCTTCAATGGATTTCCCCGTCCATTCGGCATAAATTTCGACATTTGCATACATATCGAAAGAAAAGGGGTGCGAACTGATATCCCCTGTTCTATAACGGATCGCTTTTCCCGTTTCACCGAATCCGCGCTGAGTCATATCCTGGAGCGGAAAAGATGTTCTGTTTCTGACCTTTGTGACCCAGTCAAGCAGGTCATACCCCTTTCCTCCGGCAATTATTTTTGCTGCCTGCCCCAATCCCTGGGCAAACATCTCACCAACACCTTCGCGGGTGCATATCTTCCGTACGATTTCCAATATGGGTTCTGCGGCATACGTATCCAGCACGATTCCATCGAGGTCAGCCGAAGTAATCAGTCCTTCCTTAAACATGGACATCAACCACAGCACAGCTGCCCATGTGACTCCGGACTCAATTCCGTATTTATGCATGCTGTGAGTAACCGCCCACCATATTTTCGGATCCGGAAATCCCGAAAGCATTCCATGATTCGAACAGACGGCTCCGCCGCCTCCTATACCGGGCATGGAATAGTTAACATGACACTGCAGCGGACAAAAAGAACATCCAAGCGAACCAACCATGTAATTTTTCAGCAGCTCTTTTGTTTCATCTGTGTACCTGCCGCTTTCCCTCCTTCGCCGGTATTTGTATCCGTCTACGACATGACGTGCAAAACCGCCCTGCTTCCATGTTTCAAAATAAATACGACCTCTTCCTTTCGTATAAAAATTCCAGTACTCTTCCCATAAATTCATCGCAGCCGCCGGATTCGCGACCCCCACGCCTTTCGTTCCTCTTACCGCTACAGCTTTCAGGTTCTTGTCTCCCATCACCGCTCCGAATCCTCCCCGTGAAGCAGTATTGTCAATATCGTGGAGGATCAGAGCATGAACAATCTTATTTTCTCCCGCCCGGCCTATACAGGCTACATGTGCGTCAGGATCTTTAAGTTCTTTTTTAATAGTTTCCTGCGTCTGATATACATCCAATCCCCAGAGGTGCCGTGCATCGACAAGGCTCACATCATCATTGTAAATGTTGATAAATACGGGATATTCCGACTTGCCTTTGATCAGGATATGGTCATATCCCGCAAATCGCATTTCCGAAGGCAGCTGCCCTCCCAGACCTGTATGCACAAAGGGATTATTCGGCTGTTCAGGCGTTCTGGAACTGACATTCGCTTTATTGCCGAATAGGGTTCCGGTTAAAGGGCCTGTACTGAATGCAACAACATTATCGTTATCGAATGCCTTCACTTCAGGCGGCACCAGTTCAGTAACCAGCCTCGCACCCGTCCCTGCGCAGCCGATATATTCTTTACGGTAACCGGACGCCGATTCCGTTTCAATTTTCCCCATGCTTAAATCTATGTGCAAAATTTTCCCTGAATGCATATCAGACCTCCCGATTCTGAAGTTCATAAAATTTTGATGACTTCTCTCTGGCTTTCATAGCGCCGGCACGTTCATCCGGCATATATCGAAGGGCCCCGCTGAAGCAATATTTTGCACATTGAGGTTCTTCACGGCCCTCACAAAGATCACATTTGACAGCAATCCCCTTATCAGATCTTACGGTAATAGCTCCCACAGGGCATGCTATTTCACACAATTTACAGCCGATGCATTTTCTTTCATCCACAACAACCGCTCTACGGTCATCGCGGCTTATGGCCGATACAGGGCATACGGACTGACAATACGGTTCTTCGCATTGCAGACAGAAAACGGGTATGGTCCGAAGTATTCCATTATTAAAAGTGCGCACTGCATGAATACGCGATTTGTCGGGATTAAATTCTCCTTCGTTTACCAGACTGCACACTGCCTCACAAACCCTGCAGCCCGTGCATCTGGATGGATCCAAAATTATTCTTTTCATTCCGGCACCTCCATCATTCGATAACAGCGTTTTGGACACTTATGGCAAAATTGATATAAGATATTGAAATATTTTGATAACATTGTTTTTTATCAACGCTATAAAACGAAAGTCAAGATTTTATTGAGTTGAAAATCCCGGGATGTGAAATTAACTGACAATGTGTATGGAAGAACATCCCGCTTAATAATCTGCTCGTACGCGCTCGATTGCGAGTCCTGGTGCACGCAGATAATTTTGGCTCGCCCGACAAAAAAACTCGATAGGATACATGCGGATCGTGAGAGAAAAATGAAAACGTTAATCTGCCGGTATTCTGATAAAGAAAGCCGTACCCTGCTTCGGCTTTGATTTGACATTGATGTATCCGCCGTGCTCACGTATTATTTTTCGACAGATTGCCAATCCAAGTCCTGTTCCTTTTTCTCTTGTTGTAAAAAAAGGTTCGAAAATACGCTTCATATCATCGTGCGCAATTCCAATCCCTGTATCGGCAACTGTGATCTCAACCATTGCCGTTCCTTCATCCACGAGAAGATTCGTGCTGAAAGTGAGAGTTCCACCCTCAGGCATTGCTTCTATTCCATTAAGAGCCATATTGAGTATGACCTGGGTCATCTGTTCTCCATCCACCTGGACACGGGGAAGATCGGAATATTTTGCACTTATTGTTATTTTATCCGGAAGATTTCCTTTCTTAATCAAAACGATTGTTCTTTCTACAATATCATTGAGATCCAAAAGAGCGGTACTCGGCGCGTAACGCTTTGCGTAATTAAGAAACCGTGAAACTACATTTCCGAGTCTGTCAACCTCTTCCGTGATTACATTGAATAATTCTCTGCCTTCTCCGCTTGCCGCCTCTGATTTAAGATACTGAGCGGCACCCTTTATCGACGCGAGCGGGTTTCGGATTTCGTGGGCGAGCCCGGTGGCCATATCCTCCATAAAGAGCGATTTTTCACGTTCAACCTCCTCATCCATGGCAAAAAGGGAAGTAAAGGTCGTTTTGCCTTCAAAGAAAAAATATCCGGCCGCCTTTTTTAAAATCAGTTTCACCGTGTCAATAAAAATGACTACTATGAAAGAAGCCATGAACACCAAATTAAAATCGGGATAACTTCGATTTTCACCAAAGATAGATATAATGGCATAGAAAACTATCGTAACAAAAAGTATCAGAATAAAAATTATGAGAGCTCTCATCATAATCTCATACAACTCAGGAAGCTTTGGATACGTAATAATAATCAGTACGAAATACACGAGTGCCGCCACTGAGATTTCTGACATTGCAGGCACATTGTAACCCATGGAATGGAAGATATCGCTCGCACTGATAAGAAGCGTTGCCAATGCGGCAACTGCGACATACTTCAGCCTCTTTTTTTCGGCGCCTTCAGACCGTGTAACCGCCCTCATAAGAACAATCGAACACCCTAAAATAGAAATATAGATGTAAAAATACACAATACCACCCGTGAATTCCAGGCTGACAACTTCTCTAATGACGAAAAAAGCGGCGGATAAGATAATGGTAAAGAGAACTGAATATGGAGCAAGCCGCTTTAAAATGAATCCCTGTTCTCCGAGAAAGCGACTGCAGAATAAAAAAAGTGCAGGTGGAATCAGCAGTATTCCGATTAAATAAATCGATTTGAATAATTCGCTTCCAGTCAGTGAATATAAAAATAATCCTGCTTTATCGATAAAAAGGGTGAAGCACAGCACTGCATATGAAATATGGATCGGATTTTTCTTTCGCTTGATTATAAGCGAAACAGCTATAGCAAGACTTATTGCTGCAAGTGCAAAAGTTTCCATAAAAAACGCTTCTTATTTCCGGATAATTATCAGATGTTTACAGCAATGGCTGAGAACCACTTTGGCAGCTCGATTTTATAGTATACTTGCAATCTTTTTACAACCTGTTTGACGTCTTCGTAAAATGCACCTTACACCAGCCGACTGTCTATACAATGGGAAGCAAGCAAAGCTTTCAGATACTTGTTCTTTCGGTTTTTGCAGGCATGAGCTTCTGACCGAGAATCATCCGCATTTCGCGTCCCATGCATCACACTTATCAATTATCCGGTGTGTAAAACCTGACTCAGTGCGAAACCCGCTACGCATTTTGCCCGTTGGTTTCCATGTATGGAAGGAAACATCTGACTGATACTCTTTTTTCAAATGAGCGAATTCAAGGAATAAATTTTTAAAGTGCTCCGGGCTCTATTCCTGGCACGCATCCTGCTTGCCTTTTCCGGTTAACAAAAGAGAGGTATGCGTTTATCATGCAAAATTCTTCAATCGCCCTTGTTTTTCCCGGACAAGGATCGCAGAAAGCAGGAATGGGACGAGATTTTTATGAACGCAGCAGCATAGGGAAGTCTACATACCAGGAAGCATCGGAAGCGCTTGGTTTTGATGTGGTCTCGTTATGCTTTGAAGAAAATGATCGGCTCAACCTCACTGAGTATTCCCAGCCGTGCATTTTGGCAACAGAAATTGCCATGCTGCGGGTGATACAAGACCTCTACGGATTCCAGCCTCATTATTTCGGTGGCCACAGTCTTGGAGAATATACCGCTCTTGTGGCCGCCGGGGTATTGTCTTTCACTGATGCGCTCAGGGTTGTAAGAGAAAGAGGACGGCTTATGCAAAAGGCGGCCCCCGTAGGTATGGGTGGTATGGCCGCCATTATTGCAGATGGCATTAAAAGAGAAGAGGTCGCTGAAGTACTTTCTGAACTCCCCGTAGATATTGCAAATATAAATTCAAAAAAACAGATCGTGATTAGCGGTGAAATAAAAGGGCTCACAAATGCGCAGGCAGATTTTACAAGATATTTCGGAGAGCAAAGATCTTTCCGCTTTGTACCGCTCACAGTAAGTGCCCCCTTTCACAGCCGCTTTATGAAAGGAATCAGGGAACCTTTTGCGGATACTTTGAGGGAAATTGAGTCCAATATAAATCCCGACCGAGCTTTTTTTGTAACTTCAAACTTCACTGGTGGATTTCACGAGAACAACCGGGAAAAAATCATTGAACACCTTATCGCACAGCTTACCGGAACTGTGAAATGGATCGACAATATGCACGCTCTTTCTTCGGTTTCGCAGAAAATATTTGAAATCGGACCAGGGCGCCCCTTGAGGGATTTTTTTAAGACCATCGAAATTTCGTGCACATCGATTACTACACTTTCCGCAGCATCAAGGGTTTTTGAAGCTGAAAAAGATTAAAGCAAACAAGGGTACGAATTTGAGGAAGGAATCACAATGGATTTTACATTATCCGAAGATCAGAAGATGTATATAGATACGGTCAGGAAATTCGTAAAACAGGAAATAACACCATCAATACTTGGACTCGAGAAAGAACACGCGTTTCCAGCCGCGATAATCGAAAAAATCTGGGATCTGGGGTTCATGAACTTGTCGCTGCCGGCCGAGGCACGCGGCTTCGAAATGGATACTGTTTCATCGGCTCTTATCATAAAAGAGCTGTCCTACGGCGACTCTGGCATTTCTACTTCAGCTATGTGCAACGATCTCGCAAATGTTGTAATCACAATGCACGGAACACAAAAGCAAAAAGAAATGTTTTTATGGCCTTTCATTGAAAAGCCGCTGATTTCCTCTTTTTGTCTTACTGAACCCGACGCAGGTTCGGATAACAGTGCAATGAAAACTTTTATTAAGAAAGACTCAAACGGCCGGTACATCTTAAATGGCGAGAAATGCTTTATTACAAATGCTTCATATGCGAAACAGTTTACAATTTTCTGCAAGGTAGGCAAACCAGACAGCCTGATTGTAGCCTGTCTGGTCATTCCCAGCGGAACAATAGAAAAATCGAAGATTCTCAAATCTTCTTCAGGTGCAAGGGAAATAGTTCTTCCTGAGGGCGGGACTATCTTGACGGGAAAACCGGAAGAGAAACTGGGACAGCTTCTTTCAAATACGGCAACGGTAAAGTTTGAGGATGTGGTGATTGATGACGAGCAGATAATAGGTAACCGGAGACTCGGATTCCACTATGCACTGGATGTACTCGATTATGCCCGGCCTATGGTAGCAGCCATCGGCGTCGGACTTGCAAAAAGAGCTTTCGATATTACCGTGGCATATACGAAAGAACGCCGGCAATTCGGTAAAAGAATCTGCGATCTACCGGTTGCGAGAGATACAATCGTGAAAATGTGGAAAAAATTGGAATTCGCAGATATGGCACTCATGAAAGCTGCCTGGAAAGTGCAAGAAGGAGCACCGGACCGCGGCGTATATGCATCTCTTGCAAAGAATGCCGCTGCTGAAGCTGCTCTGTATTGTACTTCAGAAGGTCTCCACCTCCATGGCGGATATGGATTTATGGCTGAATATGAAATAGCCAAGCTTTCCCGTGATGCTCATATAATTGATATTTATGAAGGAACGAGGGAAGTGCAAGATATGATTATCGGCAGGGAGATTTTATAGTTATGCTGTTTCTTCACGGTCTCGGACATTTTCATCCGGAAAATATAATCACTAACCGTTTTCTTGCTGATCTCGATATCGGATGCAGTGAAGAATGGATTATTGAGAGGGTAGGAATAAGAACGAGAAGAACCGTTCTTTCACTTGACTATATCGCATCTACAAAAAACAGCGATCCAAGAGCTGCAAAAGATGCAAGCATGTATAACCACCGCCAGATGGGAGCCTTTGCCGCACGGATGGCTCTTCGACGCGCCGGTATTTCACCTGAAGATATCGGTATGGTTATTTCAGGATCTTCAGCGCCGGACTACGTTTCCCCGGCTGAAGCATCGTCGATAGCCATGGAATTGGGAATTACCGTTCCCTGTCTGGATGTTAATTCCGCCTGCAGCACCTTCGGCTCACAAATGAGGATACTTGCATCAATGAAACCTAAGGAGCTTCCACCCTTTGTACTTGTAGTAAATCCGGAAAGCCTGACACAGACTGTGGATTACGCGGACCGCAGAGCTGTTCCCATTTTCGGAGACGGAAGCAGTGCAGCTGTAGTTTCCCCGACCGTAAAATCCGCCGTGTATATAGACGACTGTCTTCTTGATTCCAACCCTCAGGGATGGAATAAGGTAGCGATACCCAGATACGACTACTTTTCACAAGACGGCAATGCTGTTCAGGGTTTTGCGATACGTAAAACTACGGAGGGGCTTCGCCGCCTTATGGCAACTTCGAAAGGAAGAGATATAGTCAAATTTGTTGGGCATCAGGCAAATCTTGGCGTACTTACAACCGTTTGCGACCGTTGCGGAATCGAAGAAGAAAATCACTGGTACAACGTCGATATTTTTGGGAACACGGGCTGCTCCTCAGCACCGGCAGTATTGAGCCAGCACTGGGACAGTCTCCATTCAGGAGACAGTGTAGCCATGGTTGTAGTGGGTTCCGGACTGACATGGGCTTCATTAATGATAAAAGTATCATAACGGAATGTAGTCTGATCAGGATTTTACATTCGAAAGCGAGTTACTGATGTTGTACCAGGAGTTCATCCAAAAGAGCAGTTTTTCACTGGAAGATTTGATTGCCTTTTCTTACGGGTATCTTGTTGCGGATCCCCCTGAGCACTTTGATGCCCGTCTTCCGGCACCACCTTTTCTGATGCCGGATCGAATTTTATCGATTTCGCGGAATGGAAGGAAGGGAGCAGTCGTTGCCGAGCAGGACGTTCAAATCGATGGCTGGTACTTTCAGTGCCATATGCCGGGAGATCCTGTATTCCCAGGCTGCCTCTGCCTGGATGCTATCTGGCAGCTTTTGGGGTTTTACTGCGTATGGAGGCAAGCCCTTGGATCAGGACGTGCTCTTGGTTGCGATGAAGTATCGTTCAATGGCCAGATCCGCCCTTACAACCGAATCATACGATATGAAATTGAAGTTCTTCGTTTTTCGAATCTGAAAGATTCCGGGGCAAGTCTCGGTATCGCGGATGCAAAAATCTTCATTGACAATGAACAGATAATGACAGTGAAAAAGGCACGCACAGGAACATTCAAGGGAATTGCCTATCACGACTATCCGCTGCAGTCGGCTAACAGCCGTGGTGGAAAGATTTAATATTTTATTGAGGCTGGAGGACATGACATCTTTTCAAACACATTCCGATTTAATAGATGATAGGCCAGTTGCTCTCGTGACCGGAGGGGCAAGAGGAATTGGAGCTGCGTGCTGCCGTGCCCTTTCAGAAGAAGGATTCAGAGTGGGAATACATTTCCGCTCCAGCGAAAATGAAGCAAATGAATTATCGAAGACTCTGGAAAACAGTTTCATCCTGAAGACAGACCTCTCGAATCCAGAAGAAATTGAAGAAATGGTCCAAGATATCAAATCCGAAGCAGGCCGACTCGATGTGCTTGTCAACAATGCCGGCGTATCCATAGATCGCGATATCGGATCCATGAAGATTGATGAGTTCGACCGTCAGAGATCGGTAGTAAGAGGCGCATGGTATTTGACAAAAAGGGTGCTCCGTCTTTTTATGCTCAGAAGCGGAACCGGCAGGATAATTAATATTTCAAGCATAGTTGCCCATACCGGCAATGCAGGCCAGATTCCCTATACAATGGAAAAGGCCGCACTTGACGCCTTCACTAAATCGCTCGCGAAAGAATTGTGGGGACGTAATATACTCGTCAATTCAATAGCGCCCGGCTTTATAGAAACGGCGATGACCGAAACTCTTCCTTCCGATGTGCGAAATGCAATGCTTGGAAATATTCCACTGGGACGCACAGGCACGCCGGAAGAAGTGGCGGAGGTGGTTGCGTTTCTGGCTCGCCGCGGGACATATATCACGGGAAGCGTCATTCACGTGAACGGGGGACTTTATGGATGAGTCTGGAATCATGCCTGAAAAAGTATTGAATCTGATTCCGCAGCAACGGCCATTCCGGTTTATAGATGAGATACTCAAGATGGGAGATGACGAAATTGCGGGGACCTATCGATTCAGCCCCGACGAGTATTTCTATAGTGGTCATTTCCCGGAGTACCCTGTCACGCCTGGAGTTATTCTAATAGAAACCATGGCACAGACCGGCGTAGTTGCATTTGGAATTTATCTTCTTCTCAGGCAGGGTATTGATGCCGATACAATAAAAAAGATGAAAACCCTTTTTGCAATGGCCGATAATGTAGAATTTTTGGCCCCTGTCCATCCGGGAGAGCGGGTTATTGTGAGAGGGCGGAAAGTATATTTCCGCAGGGGAAATCTAAAAACAACAGTTATACTTGAAAAGGAGGACGGCCATTTGGCGTGCTCCGGGATACTGACGGGAAAAGGAGTTAATTTCGATGAACCGTAGAGTCGTAATAACCGGCATAGGAGTGGTAGCACCCAATGCCGTCGGTCTTGAAGATTTCCGGGCAGCCCTTCGAGAGGGTAGATCGGGGATTCGTTTCATTCAGCAGCTGGCTGATCTCAATTTTGCCTGCCAGATTGGCGGGATTCCTCCTGATTTCACCGAAATTCGATCCAAATACTTTGACCATGAAAAACTTATGTCCATAAACGATAACATAGGCTACGCATCAGTAGCAGCCGTTGATGCCTGGCGTGACGCAGGATTTCACTTTTCTGAAGGAGACGGTCAGGTAGACTGGGATACCGGTGCAATACTCGGCTCTGGAATAGGCGGTATGGATACAATTGCCGAACGTGTAGTCCCTATGGTGAAAGACGGAAAAACACGCCGTATGGGAAGCCGTATCGTCGAACAAGTCATGAACAGCGGTACAAGTGCGAGAGTGGGCGGTCTTTTAGGTCTTGGAAATCAGGTAACTTCGAATTCTTCGGCATGCAGTACAGGAACAGAAGCGATCATTGAATCTATGTGGCGCATCAGAACCGGACGGGCTAAAAGAATGCTTGCAGGAGGTTCCGAAGGAGCATCACCTTTTATATGGGCAGGATTTGATGCCATGCGCGTTATCGCACGAAAATATAACGACTGCCCTGATCAAGGTTCTCGCCCGCTGAGCGCCACGGCAAACGGCTTCGTGCCGGGAGCGGGCGCGGCGGTATTAGTTCTGGAGGATCTTGAAACCGCCCTGTTACGAGGTTCCAATATCTACTGCGAAATTGCCGGAGGCGCTGTTAATTCAGGGGGGCAGCGAAACGGCGGGAGTATGACCGCTCCCAACCCCGAAGGAGTGCAGCGATGCATATGCCGTGCAATCAATGATGCGGGGATTACACCCGACGATATTGATGCAATAAATGGGCATTTGACTGCAACGTTTGCCGATCCTTCTGAAGTAAAGAACTGGTCCGAGGCACTCGAACGGGATTCTTCAAGATTTCCAATAATTCAATCGACAAAATCGATGATAGGACACTGCCTTGGTGCCGCAGGTGCAATCGAAAGCGCAGCCGTTGCAATACAGATCAAGGAAGGCTTTCTCCACCCTTCGATTAATTGCGAAGATGTGCACCCTGAAATAGAAGAATTCAGTGATAAAATACCTCGCAATTGTACTCAATTTCCGGACCTGAAGATCGTTGCCAAATCAAGTTTTGGTTTTGGAGATGTCAACAGCTGTCTTATTTTTAGAAAGTGGCAGCCGTAATAAAATCTAAAATGTAAGGAGATACCCATGGAAGATGCAGCAATTTTTAAAGAAATGGTCGCTATTTTGAAACCCTATGTGAAAGATGAGTCTTCTCTGCAGGGGGTTTCAGATAAAACCCATATTCTTGATGATTTGAAGGTTAATTCAGCACGTCTTGTCGATATCATCATTAAATGTGAGGACACATTCGACATCGAAATCGATGACGATGATGCCGATACCATCCGGACTATCGGAGATGCAGTGTCAGTGATAAAGAAAAAATTGTCATAACAAATTATGAAACTAAAGACCGACTTTCATTTGGGGCTTCAGACTATTTTTGGACAAATTGCGATTTTTTTTATCGCACCTTTGACCTATATGATCCTCAAGGCGCTGGGCTACCGTATCAAGAATCTCGACCGCCTGAGAGAGGAAGTAAAAAACGCAGTAGAGGGTCATAATGGAGGCTGGATTATCTGCGCCAATCATTTGACGATGATCGATTCGGTTTTTCTGGCCTATGCTATGAAGCCACTTTACAGGTATGTGACGCATTTCAGAGAAATGCCCTGGAATCTGCCTGAGCGGTCCAACTTCCAAAAAAATATTTTTCTTTCTCTTCTCTGTTACTTGACAAAATGCATTCCAATAAGTCGAGGAGGCGACAGAAGTAAGATGAAGGAAACGATGGAAAAATGTGTCCGCCTTTTGGATAAAGGAGAGGCTCTTCTCATTTTCCCGGAAGGCGGTCGAACACGCACAGGCCGGGTTAACACCGATTCCTTTTCCTATGGTGTAGGCCGTTTGGCTCAAAAAAGCAAAAATTGCCGAATTCTCTGCATATATTTACGGGGGCGAAGCCAGGAATTTTACTCAAGCATTCCACGGATAGGTGAAACGTTTTCCGGAAAGGCTGAACCTTTTTTTCATGAATGTTCGGGAGGAGGACTGAAGGCGCAAAGAGAACTGGCCCGTCAGATAATAGATACACTCTCCTCCATGGAAGAAAAATGGTTTGCGGAGGAGCACCAGGTCTTTAAGAAAACTGCAAAAATGACAGTGGAACAGAATTTACCTGCCCAGTATCGTGCGAAACGGGCGAATAATTAGATAAATGCAAAGGCTGTTCCCTTGCACTTTTCAGTGTGGATGCGCATCCTTCATTGAAAAAAGGGCAGGAGAAAGACCTTTCATCATGATTAACTAAGGATAATTGCGTGACGACTGAAGAAAAGCGGGAAAGATTAATAAGAGAGCGCACCGGGGTAGAAGCGGGAGGCGGGAAGGCGGCGATAGAAAAGATAAAGGCAACGGGGCGCCTTACTGCCCGTGAGCGTCTGGACTTTCTTTTTGATTCAGGGAGTTTTGTGGAGCTGGATATGTTTGTCGCACACCGGTCTACGGAGCTTGGGATGGATACGGTGGCGACACCGGGCGAGGGAGTGGTGACAGGCTACGGCAGAGTGGAGGGGCGGCAGGTTTTCGCGTTTGCTCAGGATTTCAGTGTCATGGGCGGATCTCTGGGCGAGATGCATGCCGGGAAGATAGTCAAGTGCCTTGACAAGGCAATGGCCGTCGGCTGCCCGGTCATAGGATTGAACGATTCGGGAGGAGCCCGGATCCAGGAAGGGGTGGATGCCCTTGCCGGATACGGGCGTATTTTTTCCAGAAACACGATGGCATCGGGTGTAATTCCTCAGATCACGGCGATCATGGGTCCTTCGGCGGGAGGCGCGGTATATTCGCCGGCGCTTATGGATTTCATTTACATGGTAAAGCAGGATTACGCGCAGATGTTCATCACGGGTCCGCAGGTGATCAAAGCCACGACGGGAGAGGAAATCGGTTCGATTGAGCTTGGCGGTGCCATGACTCATAACGGTAAGAGCGGTGTGGCCCATTTTGTCGCGGCTGATGACGGAGACTGTATCAGGCAGATAAAGCGTTTGCTGAGCTATCTTCCCTCGAACTGTCGCGAGAGGCCTCCGGAGACAGCCTGCACCGATCCGGCGGACCGCACTGAAGAGGCGCTGCAAGGGATTGTTCCGGACAAGAGCACCCGTCCCTACGATATGAAGAAGGTCATCGCGCACGTGGTTGACAACGGCGAGTTTTATGAGAGCCAGGAACATTTTGCAAAGAACATACTCACCTGCTTCGCCCGCCTCGGGGGCAAGACAGCAGGGATCATCGCCAACCAGCCGCGTGTGATGGCGGGATGCCTGGACATCAATGCCTCCGACAAGGCGTCGCGGTTCATCCGTTTCTGCGACTGCTTCAACATACCCATTGTCACCTTCGTCGATGTTCCCGGATACCTTCCGGGGACTCAGCAGGAATTCGGGGGCATTATCCGTCATGGTGCAAAGCTCCTCTTCGCCTATCCCGAGGCAACGGTGCCGAAAGTGACGGTTGTAGTGCGCAAAGCTTACGGCGGGGCCTATCTGGGGATGTGTTCGGGCCAAACCGGCGCCGATATGGTGATTGCCTGGCCGACGGCGGAGATTGCCGTAATGGGAGCGGCGGGAGCGGCGAACATAATATTCCGGAAAGAGACGGTTGAAGAGAGAGCGCGGAAGCAGGAGGAATACGAGCATAATTTTGCCACTCCCTATCAGGCAGCCAGGCGGGGACTTATCGATCAGGTAATCGAGCCTGCGCATACCCGGCCCGCTCTGATTTCCGCTCTTGGCATGCTGGAAGGAAAAAACGTAACGCGCCCCTGGAAAAAACACGGGAATATGCCTCTGTA
>Ga0172382_10006126_pt1 | contig 17629 bp, 13 predicted proteins | sample Leawel138RmetaG_FD_122245 | JGI IMG/M metagenome (GOLD analysis project Ga0172382, IMG submission 122245) | Leachate microbial communities from a municipal landfill in Southern Ontario, Canada - Leachate well 138R metaG | ecosystem: Engineered > Solid waste > Landfill > Unclassified | place...
CGGCTTCGTCGAAGGCAGCGTCGTCGCCCTCTGTATGCCGGTGAGTTTCGCGGCCGGACTCAACGTCCTGATCGGAGCACTACTGTCCGGGGCGGAGATCATCGCCATCGATCCGCGTGACTGCACGCCCGCGGCGGCGATGGAGCGTTTGACCGCGGTCGACATCGTGATGTGCACGCCGTCGTTTCTGCAAGCGCTCACCGACAGCGCGGGCGGGCGCATCCTCGATAATGTTAAGCGGATCGTCACCACCGGAGAACCGGTGTACAGCAACGTTCTTCGCCGCGCCCGCCAGTTGGCGCCGGATGCCGTGCTGACGAACTGGATCGGTTCTTCGGAGACGCTGGGCATCGCCCACTTCGACATCTGGCCCGGTGATGACGTCCCGCCGGCGGTTGTTCCGGCCGGACTCGCTGTCCCGCACAAGCAACTCGACATCGACGACAGCGGACGGCTCACCGTGACCTCGCCGTACCTTGCCGCCGGCTACCTGAATCTGGCCGACGCCAGCACGGTCTTCGTCGAAAACCCGGACGGCAGCCGGACTTTCGTCTCCAACGACCGGGCCCGCTTCACGGAGTCCGGCGATCTGATGGTGGTGGGCCGCATGGACGCGGCGGTCAAGATCCGCGGCTACCTCGTCGAACCCGCCGAGGTCGAGGCGGCTCTGCTCGGATGCCCCGGCATCCGGGAGGCACTCGTCGTCGCCAGGCAGGACCGCGAGACCCCGGTGCTGGCGGCGTACGTGGCTCCCGCACCTGGGACGCGCAGCCCGGCGGTGGCCGACGTTCGCGCGCGACTTCACGGGCAGCTTCCGGCCTGGATGGTGCCGACACACATCGTGATGCTGCCCTCCCTGCCCCGTAACGAACGCGGAAAGGTCGACCGGCCGGCGCTGCCGGAACCCCAGCGCGGGCCGATCGTGGCTCCCGAACCGGGGCTGGAGACCGAGATCGCCACCGTCTGGGCAGGGGTGCTGTGCCTCGACGCCGTCGGACGCGACGAGAACTTCTATGCGCTGGGCGGAGATTCACTGAACGTGCAGCAGGTACTCAGCGCGGTCGGCTCCCGACGTGGCGTGCAGCTGGCGCCTTCCGACCTGGCCGCAGCACCGACGGTAGCCGAGTTCGCCGTGATGGTCGGCGCGCACCGGGACGGCGTGCAGGCGCCGCGCTCGCACCGCCCGGCGCCGACGACCGTCCTGCTGCGCGCACCGTCAGACGACACCCGGGAGACGTTGTTCTGCTTCGCGGGTGCGGGAGCCTCCGCGTTGTCTTTCGCGCCGCTCGCCGGCCGGGTCGGCAACGACGTCGCCGTCGTCGCCTTCCAGGCACAGGGCCTGGAGAACCGTGCGTTCCCGGACTGGACGGTCGCGGCGGCGGCCCGCCGCCATCTCGGGGCGCTGCTGGCCCTGCAGAGTGAAGGCCCGTACACATTGATCGGCCATTCGCTGGGCGCGTTCATCGCCACCGAGGTGGCCAACCGGTTGCAGGCGCTCGGTCACCAGGTCGATCTCGTCGCCATGCTGGACCCATTCCTGCCCGCCCGGACCATACGCGCGGCCCGACAGGTCCTCCCGGACGCGACGTCGACCCTGCTCGAGCAGGCACCAGCCGATCGCCGCGTGCTGTGGCGCCGCAGGATCTGGCTGCCGTTTGCGGGCATCGCCGGTCGCACGCCCGCAGAGAAGATCGAGCCGATGCGTGAGGTCGGGGTACGTGTCGGACGGCTGCACAAACCGCGTCCGTACGACGGGCGAACCCTTCTGGTGCTCAGCGCATTCAATCGCGATGACGAACGCGTGTGGCCGCAACTGCTCACCGGCGATCTCCAGATCGAGCGGGTCGATTGCGACCACGACTCCGTGATCCGTGACCCGCACGTCGAACGTGTCGTCGAACTGCTTGCGGCAGAACGTGTTCAGCGCTGACCCGGAGCGGGCAGCAGCACATCGCCGATCACACCGTGGTGGTCGGAGCCCGGGATCTCCACTCTTCGGAACGTTGAGGGCGTGACGCCACGGGTGAGGATCCGGTCTATTGCCAACACCGCGGGAACCCAGCTGTCGGCCGGGTAGGTCGCCACGATTCCGGAACCGAGGAATTCGGCGGCATCGACGAGCGATGCACCCTCCCGTGCGCCGGCATGAAGCAGGCTGCGGTACCGCTCGTGATCAAAGGTCGAATTGAAATCCGCACCAACGATCAACGGAAGCGGCTCGGCGGCAAGGGTTGCCGAGATCCGGTCGAGCTCCAAAGCCCAACGCCACGACGGCAGCGGATACGGCGGTTCGGGGTGCAGCGCATAAACTGCGACGGGTTTCGCGCCGGCGACGTTGATCGTGGCCCGCAGATTGTTGTGTTGCAGGTCGGGCAGTCTCGCCTCGTCGGTGAGCGGATAGCGGGAGTAGATGCCCCCTCCCCCACCGCCGCCCTTGGGCATCAGATAGCTGTAGGGCAGGGTCTGCCCGATGCCGGCAGCTGCCAACCGATCAGCAGCCGGCGGGGTAAGCTCGGCGACGGTGAGCACATCGACACCCTCGCTGCGGACGCGGCCGGCCAGCGCGGGCACATCCGCCTCGCCAAGCTTGATGTTGGTCTGCAGCAAGCGTAGTCGCGCCGACGCAGCGTTGTGGTCCGGCGCCGCCTCGCCGACGTAGAGCGGTGACTGGGCGACCACGCCCGCCCCGACGACGAGCAATGCGGCGAGTGCCGCGTACCAAAGCCGGGCGGACACCAGCACGAGCACCGCCACCGCGGCGAGCACGATGCACAGTGGGCTGAACGAGGCCAACAGCGTCACGACGGTGCTGACCGGTCCGAAGAAGTGGGCACCCACACCGGCGCCGGACACGAGCAGGGCGACCAGGCCGACCGCGCCGGCCAACGTGCGTGCGCGGCTTCGAGACCTGTAACGACGAGTCAGCGAACCTTCCACGGAACGGTCGATCTTCACGAGAACGCAGCTGCGCCGCGCCCGGCCGGGCTCACGCCGACAACGGGAGGCGCGAAGCGTCGGCGCGACCGACCACCGTCCGTGCCGCGCGCAGCGCCGCGCGGGCACGGACCCCTGCCGGCGCAGGCCACTGGACCGGCGCCTCGATGCTCACCGGCACATCCGGCAGGGCCCGCAACATGCCCGTCAGGTCGATGCCGCCTTCGCCCGGGAACAGTCGCGCGTTGCGGCCTTGGTATCGAAGTTCGTCGACGGCTGTGGGGCGCGGCGAGAGACCGTCGCAGATCTGCACGTAGGAGATCCACTCCGAGGGCAACGCGTGCAGGTCATCCGGCGTTGCCAGTTCACGGTCATAGTGCAGGGCGTCGACCAGAACCCCAGCTCCGTCCTGACATCGCTGCAAGATGGCCGTCGCCTCGGCGAGGTTACGCACCTCGGTCCACGGCATCGGTTCAAGGTTGGGCCGGATTCCGAATTCCGCTGCGATATCGGCAAGTTCGGCGAGGTTGTCGGCCAGCCGGGAATGCTCCCGATCATTGCCGGTCACCAGCGCCTGAGTCGCCCCGAGATAGGCGGCGGTTTCGAGCACACCGCCGAAGTCGCGGCGGACATCGGTGTCGGGCCGCAACCGCAGGACCTCGACGTCGAGCACGAAAAGCCCGGTGTCGTCCAGTCTTCGGCGCGTCTCCCGAATCATCGGCGTCTGCCCGATGGTGGCGCGCACCGGTTCTTCGTCGGTCGCCCGGATCAGCCGGAGCCCGACGCCGTCGTAGCCGGCCTCGGCCGCGCACGCGACCAGTTCCGGCGGACTGAGTTCGAGCACCGTCAACGGGGCCAAAGTGACAGGGCGGGTGCCGCCGATGTCCTCTGCGGCCCGGCGTCGCGTCAATCTCACTGCGAATCCTCGTTTCGTCGACGGTTGTCGGTGGTGTGACGATGGTTGCCATTGTCGAGGAAGTGCCCGAACCGTGGGGCGCTACCCTGCCAGCATGACTGTCAACCCCGCCACACTCGACGCCGTCCTGCAGAAGGTGCTTGAAGCCGTTCCGTTCAAGTTGACCACCGAGGGTGGACCCGAGCCGGCCCGGCAGCGGTTCAAGGAGTTGCCCCGCAACGCGATCCTCCCCGAGGTCGCCGCGCAGGACCTCAGCATCGAAGGGCCCGCGGGTCCGGTCCCGGTGCGCATCTACCGTCCGCCGTCAGACGAGGCGGCACCGCCCACCGTGGTGTTCATCCACGGTGGCGGGTGGACGGTCGGCGACCTCGACAGCTACGACGGGACGGCACGTCTGCACGCCGCAGGTGCGGGCGCTGTCGTGGTGTCGGTCGACTACCGGCTCGCGCCCGAGCATCCGTATCCGGCCGCCGTCGACGACGTCTGGGCCGCCACCCGGTGGGTGGCGGAGAACGCCGCCGAACTCGGCGCCGACCCGGACAGGCTGGCGGTGGCCGGTGACTCCGCGGGCGGCAACCTCGCCGCCGTGGTCGCCCAGTCCGCCCGCGACGCCGGTATCCCGTTGCGGTTCCAGCTGCTGTGGTATCCGTCGACGACCTTCGACACCTCGCTGCCGTCGTTCGTCGAGAACGCGCAGGCTCCGATCCTGGACCTCGCGGCGTGCAAGGGATTCACCCGGTGGTACATCGGCGAGACCGACCTGTCGGAGCCACCCGTCACGCTGGTGCCTGCACGGGGGAACCTCGCCGGACTGCCGCCGGCCTACATCGCGGTCGCCGGTCACGATCCGCTGCGTGACGACGGTCTGCGTTACGGGGAGCTGCTCACCGCGGCCGGGGTGCCGGTTGAGCTGCACCACGCGGAGTCGCTGGTGCACGGCTACCTCGGCTATGCGGGCATCGTGCCGGCCGCCACCGAGGCCACCGAGCGCGGGCTGGCCGCGCTGCGCGCCGCGCTGGCGTAGAACCCGCCGAAGCCGGTGGACGCCGGCCGCTGCGGCGTTATCGTCGTCGGGGAGGTTTCCTGACGATGCATGACGTTGAAACCGTTATCGTGGGCGCCGGCTTCTCCGGGATCGGTGCCGCCATCGGGCTGGACCGCGTCGGCATGTCCGACTACGTCGTCGTCGAAGCCGGTGACGAGCCCGGCGGCACGTGGTACTGGAACACCTATCCCGGTATCGCGGTGGACATCCCGTCGTTCTCCTATCAGTTCTCGTTCGAGCAGAGCAGCGCCTGGTCACGCACCTACGCGCACGGACACGAGCTCAAGACCTACGCCGAGCACTGCGTCGACAAGTACGGACTGCGACCCAGGATCCGATTTGCGACGACGGTGCGCAGCGCCGATTTCGATGAGGCTCAAGGCATTTGGCGACTCGCGCTGGACACCGCGGACGGGCCGGCCACCCTGAGCGCGCGGTTTCTGGTCAACGCCGGCGGCGTGCTGACCGTGCCGAAGCTGCCCGACATCGCGGGCGTGGACTCCTTCGCCGGTGTGACCATGCACACCGCTCGCTGGGACCACACCCAGGACCTGCGCGGCAAGCGCGTCGCGATCATCGGCACCGGCGCCTCCGCAGTGCAGGTGATCCCGGAGATCGCGCCGATCGTCGAACGGCTCACGGTCTTCCAGCGCACGCCGATCTGGTGTTTCCCGAAGTTCGACGTCCCGCTGTCCAAGACCGCGCAGACGATGATGCGATTGCCGTTCGGCAAGTCGCTGCAGCGTCTGATCAGTCAGGCTTACGTGGAGTTGACGTTCCCGCTGGCGGCCCAGTACTTCACGGTCAACCCGATGGCCAAGCGGATGGGCGCGGTGGGCAGGGCATATCTGCGTAAGCAGGTCGACGACCCGGTGCTGCGGGACAAGCTCACACCGCGCTACGCCGTCGGCTGCAAACGCCCCGGCTTTCACAACACCTACCTGTCGACGTTCAACCGCGACAACGTCGACCTGGTGACCGAGCCCATCGACAAGATCACCGGATCGGGTGTGTCGACCACCGACGGCAGCCTGCACGAGGTGGACGTGCTGATCCTGGCCACCGGCTTCAAAGTGTTTGCGGCACACGACGGTGACGACTCGGTGGCCACGTTCCCGGTGACCGGCCCCGGCGGACGCTCACTGGCCCGGTTTTGGGACGACAACCGGTTACAGGCCTACGAGGGCGTCAGCGTTCCGGGCTTCCCGAACTTCTTCACCGTGTTCGGGCCGTACGGCTACGTCGGCTCGTCGTACTTCGCGCTGATCGAGGCGCAGACCCGCCACATCGTGCGCTGCCTCGATGCGGCACGGCGGCGGCGCGCCACCCGCGTCGAGGTGCGCCGGGAGGCCAACGACCGCTATTTCGCCGAGATGATGCGCAAGCGGCACCGCCAGATCTTCTGGCAGGACAGCTGCCAACTCTCCAACAGTTACTACTTCGACCAGCACGGCGACGTGCCGCTGCGGCCGGCCAGCACACCGGAGGCGTACTGGCGCAGCCGCCGCTTCCCGATCGACGACTACGAATTCAGCTGCTAGACGGCGGCCTTGAGGTCGTCGACCTTGTCGAGCTGCTCCCACGGCAGTTCGATGTCGGTGCGGCCGAAGTGGCCGTACGCCGCCGTCGGCGCGTAGATCGGACGGAGCAGATCCAGGTCGCGGACGATCGCGCCGGGGCGCAGGTCGAACACCTCGCCGATGGCCTTCTGGATCTTGACCGGATCCACGGTCTCCGAACCGAACGTCTCGACGAACAGCCCGACGGGCGCAGCCTTGCCGATCGCGTAGGCGACCTGGACCTCGACGCGCTGGGCCAGGCCGGCGGCGACGACGTTCTTGGCCACCCAGCGCATCGCGTACGCGGCCGAGCGGTCCACCTTGGACGGATCCTTGCCGGAGAAGGCGCCGCCGCCGTGACGGGCCCAGCCGCCGTAGGTGTCGACGATGATCTTGCGGCCGGTGAGACCGGCGTCGCCCATCGGCCCGCCCAACACGAACTTGCCGGTCGGATTGACCAGGATCCGCGGCGCGGAGGTGTCCAGCGTGTCATGCCCGAGCTCGGTGAGCACCGCGTCGATGACGTGCTGCTTGATCTCCGGGGCCAGCTGGCTCTCCAGGTCGATACCGTCCGCGTGCTGCGTGGAGAGCACCACGGTGTCCAGCCGCACCGGCGTGGTGCCGTCGTACTGCACGGTGACCTGCGTCTTGCCGTCCGGGCGCAGATAGTCCAGGGTGCCGTTCTTGCGCACCTCGGTCAGCTTGCGCGACAACCGGTGCGCCAGCGCGATCGGCAGCGGCATCAGCTCGGGGGTGTCGGCGATCGCATAGCCGAACATCAGCCCCTGATCGCCCGCACCCTGCGAGTCCAGCGGGTCGGCCGCCCCCTCGACGCGGGTCTCGTGCGCGGTGTCGACACCCTGCGCGATGTCGGGCGACTGCTTGCCGATGCCGATGTTCACCCCGCAGGTGAGGCCGTCGAAGCCCTTGTCGGAATGGTCGTAGCCGATCTCCAGGATCCGCTCGCGGACGGTGTTGGTGATGTCGGCGAACGCAGCCTTGGCCGTCGTCGTCACCTCGCCGACGACGTGCACCTGTCCCGTCGTCACCAGTGTCTCCACCGCGACGCGGGACTTCGGATCGTCGGCGAGCAGCGCGTCGAGTACCGAGTCGCTGATGGCGTCACAGATCTTGTCGGGGTGCCCCTCGGTCACCGACTCACTGGTAAACAGCCGAGCATCACTCACGTCCGATTCCTTCCACTCAAGCGAACCTGAGATAGTTAGTCAGTCAACTTATACCGCGAACGGCCACACCGGTGCGGGCGCCCCCAAGCACCCAAGCGTGTCCCCCCGCTGCGCGCAACCCTTACGCGCACGTGCGAAGGAAGGCCGCGATCGCGTCCACAATACGGCTCGCGATCACGGTCTTCGATCCGTGCTCCAGTGCCGACTCCGTTCCGTCGGCCGAGAGCAGCCAGCCGTCGTTGTGGTCGACCTCGAAGGCGCGGTTCTCGCCGACCGCGTTGACGACCAGCAGATCGCATCCCTTGCGCCTGAGTTTGGCGCGCGCGTGGAACAGCACGTCGCCGTTCGCGTCGCCCGTCTCGGCGGCGAAACCGACGATGGCCTGCATGTTCGGCAGCTGCCCGTCGGCCCGGGCACGGACCGCGCCGGCCAGCACATCGTCGTTACGGACCAGTTCGATGGTGGGCTCGCCCTCGCCCGCGGGACCCTTCTTGATCTTGTTGACAGCTGGATGAGCGGGCCGGAAATCGGCCACTGCCGCCGCCATCACCAGGACATTCGCGTCGGGCGCGTGTTTGGACACCGCGTCACGCAACTGGGCGGCCGAACCCACGTGGGTCACGTGCACGCCCGCCGGGTCGATCAGACCGGAGGTGTTTCCCGCGATCAGCGTCACGTCCGCGCCGCGCTGGGCCATCACCCGGGCCATCGCATAGCCCTGCTTGCCGGAGCTCCGGTTGCCGATGAAGCGCACGGGGTCGATCGGTTCGCGGGTACCACCCGCGGTCACCAGCACCTTGACCCCGGCCAGGTCGTAGGGCAGCGCGTCGTTGCGCGCGAGGAGCAGTTGCGCCAGCGTGGTGATCTCTTCGGCCTCGGGCAGCCGGCCGGGACCGGTGTCGGCGCCCGTGAGCCGTCCGGACGCGGGCTCCATCACGATCGACCCGCGCCGCCGCAGTGTGGCCACGTTGTCGCAGGTCGCCGGGTGCAGCCACATCTCGGTGTGCATCGCCGGCGCGTAGAGCACCGGGCACCGCGCGGTCAGAAGGGTGGCGGTGAGCAGGTCGTCGGCGCGGCCGATGGTGGCGCGGGCCAGCAGGTCCGCGGTCGCCGGGGCCACCACCACCAGATCAGCGGCCTGGCCGATCCGGACGTGCGGCACCTCGTGGACCTCGGCGAATACCCCGGTGTGAACCGGGTTCCCGGAGAGCGCCTCGAACGTCGCTGCGCCGACGAACTTCAGCGCGGATTCGGTCGGGACGACGCGGACGGAGTGACCGGCCTCGGTGAGCTGACGGACGACCGTGGCCGCCTTGTAGGCGGCGATGCCACCGGCGACGCCGACGATGATCCGCTTGCGCTCCACGTCAGCGGCCGCCTCGGCTACTCGCCCTCGGTGTGTTCGAGAAGGTCGCCGTGGATCTCGCGCATCGCGATCGACAGCGGCTTTTCCTGCAGGCCGGGCTCGACGAGCGGTCCGACGTACTCGAGGATGCCGTCACCGAGTTGGTTGTAGTAGTCGTTGATCTGGCGAGCCCGCTTGGCGGCGTAGATCACCAGCGCATACTTGCTCGACGCGCGGTCCAGCAACTCGTCGATGGGCGGGTTGGTGATGCCCAACGGCGTGTCGTAGGCGCTGGCGGCGGACGGGTCGATGTCCACGGCGGCCAGCCGCGTGTCGGCGTGCGGGGTGCTCACGTAGAAGTTCTCCTGGCAGGTCTGAAAAGCAGTTTTGTGGATTAGTGCGGCGGCGATCAGGACTGATCGTGCTGTACCGGCGTGTGGGCCACCAGCAAGGATACCAATTCCGCGCAGGCAGACTCCAATTGACCGTTGACGACGACCTCGTCGAAGTCTCCCTGGGCCGCCAGCTCGTCCCTCGCGGTCTGCAACCGGCGCGCGATCACGTCGGGCGTCTCGGTGCCGCGGCCCACGAGCCGGCTCTCCAGCACCTCCCAGCTGGGCGGGGCCAGAAAAACCGTGGTGGCCTCGGGCATCGCCTTCTTGACCGCCCGCGCGCCGGCGAGGTCGACCTCGATCAGAACGGGGTGGCCGGCCGCGGCCGCCGCCCGCACAGGCGCCGCCGGGGTCCCCGAACGGTGCAGACCGCCGTGGATCTCTGCCCATTCGAGGAGGGCGCCTTCGTCGATGAGCTGCTGAAACTGCTCTGCCGTCACGAAGAAGTAGTCCACGCCGTCGACTTCTCCGGGACGCGGCGCGCGCGTGGTCACCGACACGCTGAAGAACAGGTCCTCGACACGCTCGCGCAGGCACCGGACAACGGTGGACTTCCCGACGGCAGACGGGCCGGACAGCACCAGGACCGCGGCCCCGGTAGCGCTGTCCGGCCCTCCGCCTTCGTTCACTGACCTCCCTTTACGAGAAGTCGAACTTTTCCAGCAGAGCCTTGCGCTGACGATCGCCCAGGCCGCGCAGCCGGCGCGTCGGGGCGATTTCGAGCTCGGTCATGATCTCCTGCGCCTTGACCTTGCCCACCTTCGGCAACGCCTCCAGCAGCGCGGAAACCTTCATCTTGCCCAAGACCTCGTCGGTCTCGGCGTCCTTCAGCACCTGCTTGAGGTTGGTGCCGCCGCGCTTGAGCCGGTCTTTGAGCTCAGCTCGTGCTCGACGTGCGGCAGCAGCCTTCTCCAACGCTGCCGCGCGCTGTTCGTCGGTCAACTGGGGAAGGGCCACGGGTTCCTCCGTCTCTCACCATCAACTGATTTGTCTCGGCCGGTAGTGGCGGAACCAGAACCAGCCAGCGTGGACGACCGTACCCACGCAGGCTGACGAAAGCTAACCCCACCCCCGGCTTGTCGCGTCAAAAGCCCAGCGTGTAGGGCGGCCCCGCGCACCCGCGCGGGTCGCGGGAGCACCGCAGCGACGTACCCTCCGCAGCCCGTAGATCAACTAAACAGCCTGCATAACAGGGGTATCGGTGCACTCGGCGGGTTTGCCGGCGGTGGTCGGAGCCGCCGGCAGCCGGGACGGCGGTCGCCGCGACGCGAAAATCTGAGAATTTTCGCTGGTCATCGCGCGTCGGGCGTGTCGCGGTGCAGTGCTCGACCTCGACGGGTCAGGGATTCTCGCCCAGGTAGGCGACGGCGTCGCGCATCCGCTCGGCGGCCGCACGCAGGGCTGCGACGTCGGGACCCGCCCGCAGCACCTCCCGGGAGACAGCGGGCAACAACTGGCCGCGCCGCGCCCCTCCCAGGCCCGCCAGGGCCTCGGGGCGGCCGCCCTGGGCCCCGACCCCCGGCACCAGTACCGGGCCGTTGAGGGCGCTGACATCGGGCGGCGCGCTCAGTGTCGCACCGACGACCACGCCGACAGAGCCGCGCGCTGCGCCCGCGTTGACCTCGGCGGCGGCGTCCACGATCGCTTGGGCGACGGTGCGTCCCGGTATCGCACCCGGCGCGACGGCGCACTGCACCGAGGCACCCTCGGGGTTGGACGTCGCGGCCAGCACGAAAACGCCACGGTCGTGCTCGCGCGCGGTGTCCAGCAGCGGCTGCAGCGAGCCGAACCCCAGATACGGCGAGGCCGTCACCGCGTCGGCGGCCAGCGGCGAGTCGCCGGCCCAGGCGGACGCGTAGGCGGCCATGGTGGAGCCGATGTCGCCGCGCTTGGCATCGGCGAGCACCAGCACGCCCGACTCGCGCAGAGCCGCGATCGTGCGTTCCAGCACCGCGTAGCCCGCCGATCCGTACGCCTCGAAGAACGCCACCTGCGGCTTGACCACCGCGAAGCCCGCGAACGCGGCCACACAGATGTCGCTGAACCCGGCCAGGCCCGCGGCGTCGGTGCCCAGCCCCCAGGCGCGCAGCAACTCGGGATGCGGGTCGATGCCCAGGCACAGCGGGCCGCGTCGCGCCGTCGCGCCTGCGAGGCGGTCACCGAACCCGCTCACGCTCAGGACCCCAGCGCGCTGTGGAGTTCCTGCAGCGACCTGACCCCGATGTCGCCGCGGATACCGGCCTCGATGCCCTGGACGGCCGCCGACGCGCCCTGCACCGTCGTCACACAGGGGATGTTCATCGACACCGCGGCCGAACGGATCTCGTATCCGTCGATGCGCGGCCCGGAATTGCCGTACGGGGTGTTGATCACCATGTCGACGTGCCCGGCCTTGATGGCGTCGACGGCAGACATCTGCGGAAGCCCTTCGCTGAACTCCTGGAAGTGCTTGCGCACCTCCTCGCACGGAATTCCGTTGCGGCGCAACATCTCTGCGGTGCCCTCGGTGGCCAGCACCCGGAAGCCCAGGTCGGCGAGGCGCTTGACCGGGAACACCAGCGAGCGTTTGTCCCGGTTGGCCACCGACACGAACACCGTGCCCTGGGCCGGCAGCGAGCCGTAGGCGGCGGTCTGGCTCTTGGCGAACGCGCTGCCGAAGTCGGCGGCGATGCCCATCACCTCGCCGGTGGACTTCATCTCCGGCCCGAGCAGCGAATCGATCTGGGATCCGTCGGCCTTGCGGAACCGGTGGAAGGGCAGCACGGCCTCCTTCACCGCCACCGGGGCGTTGCGCGCGGTCACGGCCCCGTCCCCGGTGGACGCCAGCACGCCTTCCTCCCTGAGCTGGGCGATGGTGGCGCCGAGCATGATCCGCGCGCACGCCTTGGCCAGCGGGACCGCGGTGGCCTTGGAGACAAAGGGCACGGTGCGGCTCGCCCTCGGGTTGGCCTCCAGCACGTAGAGGACATCGTCCTTGAGCGCGTACTGCACGTTGAGCAGGCCGACGACGCCGATGCCGAACGCGATCGCCTCGGTGGCGCGCCGCACGGCCTCGATGTCGCTGCGCCCCAACGTCACCGGCGGCAACGCACACGCCGAGTCCCCGGAGTGGATACCGGCCTCCTCGATGTGCTCCATCACGCCGCCGATGTACACCTCGGTGCCGTCGCAGAGCGCGTCCACGTCGATCTCGATCGCGTCTTCGAGGAACCGGTCCACCAGAACCGGGTGTTCCGGCGAGAGCTCGGTGGCCCTGGTGATGTAGCCCTCCAGGGTCTCCTCGTCGTAGACGATCTCCATGCCGCGGCCGCCGAGCACGTAGGACGGCCGCACCAGCACCGGGTAGCCGATCTCGGCGGCGATCCGACGGGCCTGGTCGAAGCTGGTGGCCATGCCGAACCGCGGCGCGGGCAGCCCAGCCCGGCGCAGCACCTCACCGAACTCGCCACGGTCCTCGGCCAGGTCGATGGCCTCGGGCAGGGTGCCCACGATCGGCACGCCCGCCTTCTCCAGCCGCTCGGCGAGCCCGAGCGGGGTCTGCCCGCCGAGCTGCACGATCACCCCGACCACGCCGGGACCGCCCTCCCCGGAGGCCTGCTCGGCGTAGTAGATCTCCAGCACGTCCTCGAACGTCAACGGTTCGAAGTACAGCCGGTCGGCGGTGTCGTAGTCGGTGGACACCGTCTCCGGGTTGCAGTTGATCATGACGGTCTCGAAGCCCGCCTCGGTCAGCGTGGTCGCGGCGTGCACGCAGCTGTAGTCGAACTCGATGCCCTGACCGATGCGGTTGGGACCCGAGCCCAGGATGAGCACCTTGGGTCGTTCGGCCTGGGGCGCGACCTCGGTCTCGGCGGACGGATCCAGCTCGTAGCTGCTGTAGTGGTACGGCGTCCTGGCCTCGAACTCGGCGGCGCAGGTGTCCACCGTCTTGAAGACCGGATGGATGCCGAGCCGTTGCCGCAGCACGCGCACCCCCATCTCCCCCGCCAGTTCCGGACGCAGCGCGGCGATCTGGCGGTCCGAGAGCCCGTTGTGCTTGCTGCGGCGCAGCAGTTCCTCTCCCAGCACCGGTGCGTCGATCAGCTCGGCGCGCAGTGCCACCAGCCTGCCGATCTGTTCGACGAACCACGGGTCCACACCGGAGGCCACGGCGACCTGTTCGACGGTCGCCCCGAGACGCAGCGCGTACTCGATGTCGTAGAGCCGTCCGTCGGTGGCGGTGTGCAGCCGCGTCAGCACCTCGTCGACGCTGCCCTCGGGATCGGGTCCGGTCCAGAAGCCCGCCCGGCCGGTCTCCAGCGACCGCATCACCTTGCCGAGCGCCTCGATGAAGTTGCGGCCCAACGACATCGCCTCGCCCACCGACTTCATCGTGGTGGTCAGCGTGCCGTCGGCGCCGGGGAACTTCTCGAACGCGAACCGCGGGGCCTTGACCACCACGTAGTCCAGCGTCGGCTCGAAGCAGGCCGGCGTCTCCTTGGTGATGTCGTTGACGATCTCGTCGAGGGTGTAGCCGATCGCCAGTTTCGCGGCGATCTTGGCGATCGGGAAGCCGGTGGCCTTCGACGCCAGCGCCGAGGACCGCGACACACGCGGGTTCATCTCGATGACGATGAGCCGGCCGTCCTTCGGGTTCACCGCGAACTGGATGTTGCAGCCGCCGGTGTCCACCCCGACCTCGCGCAGGATCTCGATGCCGAGCGTGCGCATCGTCTGGTATTCGCGGTCGGTCAGGGTCATCGCCGGCGCGACGGTGACCGAGTCTCCGGTGTGCACACCCATCGGGTCGAAGTTCTCGATCGAGCACACCACCACGACGTTGTCGTGACCGTCGCGCATCAGCTCGAGCTCGTACTCCTTCCATCCGTAGATGGACTCCTCGATGAGCACGTTCGCCGACGGGGATGCCGCCAGACCGTCGCCGGCCATCCGCTCGACATCCTCGGCCGAGTACGCCATGCCCGAGCCGAGTCCGCCCATCGTGAAGCTGGGTCGCACCACCACGGGCAGGCCGAGGTCCGCGACGGTGTCACGCACCTCGTCCATCGTGAAACAGACTCGGCTGCGGGCGGACTCGCCGCCGACCTTGGTGACGATGTCCTTGAACTTCTGCCGGTCCTCGCCGCGCTGGATGGCTTCGAAGTCGGCGCCGATCAGCTCGACCCCGTACCTTTCCAGGGCGCCGTTCTCGGACAGCTTCACCGCGGTGTTGAGCGCGGTCTGGCCGCCGAGGGTGGCCAGCAGTGCGTCGATCTTGTTGCCGCGTTCGGCCTGCTGGGCGATGACCTTCTCGACGAACTCCGCGGTGATCGGCTCCACGTAGGTGTGGTCGGCGTACTCGGGATCGGTCATGATCGTGGCCGGGTTGGAGTTGATCAGCGTGACCTGCAGGCCCTCGGCCCGCAGCACCCGGCACGCCTGCGTGCCGGAGTAATCGAACTCGGCGGCCTGACCGATCAGGATCGGGCCGGACCCGATCACCAGCACGTGGTTGAGGTCTGGACGACGTGGCATCTGTTACTTCTCTCCCTCTGCGCGAGCGTGCGTGTCTCCCTCTGCGCGAGCGTGCGTGTCTGCACGCGACACGCCGCGAGATTTCATACAAAAGCGCACACTCGCGCCCGACGACAGTGCTGTCCCTGTCACTTGTTCTCCCCCGCCATCAATTCGATGAACTGGTCGAACAGGTACTCGGCGTCATGCGGGCCCGCGGCCGCCTCCGGGTGGTATTGCACAGAGAAGGCACGCCCACTCTTCAACCGCACCCCTTCCACCACACCGTCATTGGCGCAGGTGTGGCTGACTTCGGCGTCGCCGAAGGGCGTGTCAAACGTCTGTCCGGCTTCACCTTCCAGCGCGAAGCCGTGGTTCTGGGCGGTGATCGCGACACGGCCGGTGGCGTGGTCGATCACCGGGATGTTGATGCCCCGGTGGCCGAACACCATCTTGTAGGTGGACAGGCCCAGCGCCCGGCCCAGGATCTGGTTGCCGAAGCAGATGCCGAACAGCGGGATCCCGGCGCCGAGCACCTCGCGGGTGACCGCCACGATGTGGTCGGCGGTCGCCGGGTCACCCGGCCCGTTGGACAGGAACACTCCGTCCGGCCTGAGGTCGGCGATCTGCGCGAAGGTCGCCGAGGACGGCAGCACCACACTGCGAACTCCGCGGCGGGCGAAGTTGCGCGGGGTGTTGGTCTTGATGCCCAGATCCAGCGCGGCGACCGTGAACCGTTGCGGCCCTTCGGGTTCCACCACATAGCCGGCGTCCGTGCTGACCTCGCCGGCCAGATCGGCGCCGAGCATCGGCTTCTGCCCGCGGACCCGGGCCACCAGTTCGTCGACCGGCGCGTCGGCCGCCGCGCCGCTGAACACCCCGGCCTTCATCGAGCCGCGGCTGCGCAGATGACGCACCACCGCGCGGGTGTCGATGCCGGCGATTCCGACGATGCTCTGGCGCTGCAGTTCGTCGTCGAGCGTCCCGGTGGCGCGCCAGTTCGATGCCCGCGGCGACGGGTCGCGGACCGCGTAGCCGGCCACCCAGATCTTGTCCCCGCGGCTCTCGCTGTCATCGAGGTTCCAGCCGGTGTTGCCGATCTGGGGTGCGGTCGCGACGACGATCTGGCGGTGGTAGCTGGGATCGGTCAGGGTCTCCTGATAACCCGACATCGCGGTCGAGAACACGGCCTCACCCAATGTCTCCCCGACCGCGCCGAAGGTCGTGCCGGTGAAGATACGGCCGTCCTCCAGGACCAGTAGGGCTTTCTGTGTGGTCATGCGGCCTCCTCGGGGAGCCATCTCACGTAGTCACGGCGGTCGTCGGCGCGGAATCCGGTGTCGATCTCAGTGCCCGACGGCAGCCGCCAGCGGATCGCCAGGATGCCCTCATGGGTGAGGGCCTTGCCGGCGAGATTCTTCTCGGTGCGGATTTCGGCGATGGCGTCGTCGGGTATCCAGATCGGCCCGGCGCCGGTGCGCTGCAACATGATTCCTTCGGGGTAGCGGGTGAGGACGGCCTTGGCGCGGAAGCCGAGGTCGCCGGCGGCGACCCGGTCGTTCCAGTGCGGCACCAGCGTGCTGCCGACGTAGAGACCTTTGGTGGCGGGGACGAGCGCAGGGCCGACGGTGTCGGGCAGCGGCGGCAGGGCTCCGATGATCTTGGCCTGACGTTCCACCCGCCGGCGCCAACCGCGCATCATCGCCTGGATCAGCACTGCGATCAGCACCGCCAGGATAGCGGCCATCACCAGGGAGGCGACCAGCGTCGGGGTGTTCACGCGCCGACCTTCCCGTCACGCGCGGTGACCTTGCCCCGCAGCAACGTCGCGGTGACCACGGCGGGCAGTTCCATGTCCTCATACGGTGTGTTGTCCGACCGGCTGGCCAGCTCCGGACCCTTCACCGTCCACCGTGCCGCGGGGTCGACGACGGTGAGGTTGGCCGGCTCCCCGACCTCCAGCGGCCTGCCCTGGTCCGGCAGCCCGACGATCCGCGCGGGCGCCTCGCTCATCACCCGCGCCACGTCGCGCCAGGTCAGCAGGCCGGGGTTGACCAGGGTTTCGACGACCACCGACAACGCGGTCTGCAACCCCAGCATGCCGGGCCGGGCGTTGGCGAATTCACAGCACTTCTCGTGCGCGCCGTGCGGTGCGTGATCAGTGGCCACGCAGTCGATCACACCGTCGGCGAGGGCCCGCCGCAGCGCGACCGCGTCGCTGACCTCACGCAGCGGGGGGTTCACCCGGTTGACACCGTCATAGGTGTCCAGCCGCGAGTCGTCGAGCAGCAGATGGTGCGGGGTGACCTCGGCGGTGATCGAGATACCTTGGCTTTTAGCCCATTTGAGTAACTCGACGGTGCCTGCCGTCGAGGCGTGGCAGATGTGCACGCGAGCCCCGGCATCGCGGGCCAGCAGTGCGTCACGGGCGACGATCGACTCCTCGGCCGCCCTCGGCCAGCCGGCCAGTCCCAGTCGGGCGGCGTTGGGGCCCTCGTGGGCGACCGCACCGACGGTCAGGCGCGGCTCCTCGGCGTGCTGGGCGATCAGCACACCCAGGCCGGAGGCGTACTCCAGCGCGCGGCGCATGACCAGCGGGTCGTCCACGCACACGCCGTCGTCGGAGAACATCCGGACCTGTCCGGCACCGGCGGCCATCAGGCCCATCTCGGTGAGCTGCTTGCCATCCAGGCCGACGGTCACCGCACCGACGGGATGCACGTCGACCAGACCGACCTGCTGACCGCGGTGCCACACA
>Ga0172382_10006128_pt1 | contig 17618 bp, 18 predicted proteins | sample Leawel138RmetaG_FD_122245 | JGI IMG/M metagenome (GOLD analysis project Ga0172382, IMG submission 122245) | Leachate microbial communities from a municipal landfill in Southern Ontario, Canada - Leachate well 138R metaG | ecosystem: Engineered > Solid waste > Landfill > Unclassified | place...
CAACGATAACAATGACCGACTTCATGAGAATAATCCTCAATTTTTTCCATGAGATTAGTAGTGGTCAAGTCATCAATAACCATTTGACGAACTTGGGAGGGAAATAGTCCACGATATTTTTTAGGGACATTATTGTTTGATCTTCCATCAAAGTCAAAAATACGAACAAATTCAAGTCCGTGTTTTTTGGCCATGTCATAATCTTCTGGTGAATGAGATGGGGTAACTTTGACAGCTCCAGTACCAAATTTAATATCAATTGAATCTTCCCCAATGACAGGAATTTCTTTATTAACTAAAGGAAGAGTAACAGTTTTTCCAATTAAATCTTTATATCTTTTATCAAGAGGATTAACAGCAATAGCTGTATCACCCAACATGGTTTCAGGACGAGTAGTAGCGACAGTTAAAGGACCATATTTTATATACCAAAGATGAGAAGCAACGGTTTTATGATCGACTTCAAGATTGGAAAAAGCAGTGCCACAATGAGTACAATAATTGACAATTTTTTCATCACGATAGACAAGACCGTCTTTAAAAAGTTTTTTGAAAGTGGCTAAAACATTTTCAACAATGGCAGGTTCTAAACTGTAGTGATAACGAGTCCAATCCATAGAAAAACCAAGTTTTTTCATTTGGAATTGGTTTAATTTTCGATTATCTTCAACAAAATCCCAAATCATTTTATAGAGAGTTTGACGATCAAAATCAAAACGTGATTTACCTTCCTTGGCCAATTTTTTTTCAAAAACGAATTGAGTTTCAATACCAGCATGATCAGATCCAGGTAACCAAAGAGTTGGTTGCCCCAACATACGATGGTAACGCACTAAGATATCCTGAATGGTAAAAAGAGCATGTCCCATGTGCATGGGATCATTGGCATTTGGAAGAGGGAGAATAATGGAATAAGGGTTATCTTTAATTTTAGCAATTTTTGGATCTTTAGGAACTTTTGGAGTAAAGGCACCAGAAGCAGACCAGAGTTCGTAAATTTGGCCTTCAGATGAGGGATTATAAGCTTTATCCATGAAGATATTTTAGCACGATCACTGGGTTAAATTGTGTTTACCCTTAAGATTTATTTAAATGAAAATTATTAATATCAGAAAGTTGTTTTAAAAAATTAGTTTCAATCCTGGAATCAGGTAATTGACCATTAAGAACTATTAATTTGTTTTTGATTAATTTTTTTTGAACTTCACTCGAATCATCTTTATTTATCTTTTTGTAAAAATTTAAGACGTTTCTAAGACTAGATTTAACTTGCACACCAACAAACCCAACATTTTCCTCTCCAGATAAATAAACTACTAAATCACGTTTTTCAATAGTGTCTTCTTCACTATTAGGTTTGGTTTCTCGAATAGACTCAATAAATGAAAAACGAGAAATAATTGTTTTAACATTTTCAACTGATTCTTTCCCTCTTTCAAGAGGTGTCTTGGGACAACGATTCAATCTTTCATCTATCTCAGTAATTGATAAATTTTGGTCAAGACAATCAAAAATTAAAGAAACTCGGCGGTTGGGATAATAATGACGACTTCCTCTTTCTTGAAAACTCATAATAAAATTATAAAATAAACAGTTGCTAAGATGATAAAATACAAACGATGAAAATAATAGATATAAAAAGTGATTATAATCATATCTTACATCAAACAGCTAAAGTAATAAAAGCTGGTGGATTAGTGGTATTCCCGTCAGACACGGTTTACATTTTGGCAGTAGATCCAACATCAAAAAAAGGGGTAAAAAAATTGTTGGAATTTAAAAATAGATGGACTGGGAAGGCAATTTCTATAGCAGTATTGGATAAACAAATGGCAATGGAATACGTTAAACTTAATGAAAATGGAAAAAGTATTTATACAAATTTATTACCAGGACCTTTTACGGTAATAAATAAAGGAAAAGCAAAAGTAGTAAAAGGAATAGAAGCCGAAAATGGAACATTGGGAATTAGAATCCCAGACAATAAATATATAAGAGATTTAATAAAAATTTTAAAAAAACCAATAACAGCAACTTCGGCTAATTTATCTGGGAGAACCCCAAATTATTCGATCACTAGTTTTTTGAGACCATTGTCAAATAAAAAGAGAGAAATGATTGATTTAATAATTGATGCTGGTAATTTACCCAAGAATAAACCATCGACTGTAATTGATGCCACTGAATCAGAACTTAAAATTTTGAGACGAGGAGATTTGATTACTAAAAACAGTAAAAGTTTAATTTCAAATTCAGAAAAAGAAACTGAAAAAATTGCGGAATTTTTATTAGAAAAAAATTTAAAGAATAATTCTAAAGATAAAAAACCAATAGTGTTTTTATTATCGGGAGACTTAGGTTGCGGCAAGACTGTTTTTAGTCGAAAAATAGGACACTTACTTGGAGTGAAAGAAAAAATTACCTCCCCTACTTTTGTGATTTATAATGAATATAAATTAAATAATAAAAATAAAATAAATATTTTTTTACATATGGATTTATATAAAATAACAACCGAAAAAGACTTAGAAGAAATAAAATTTTTAGACTTGTTTTCTAAAAATATAATTAGTTGTGTTGAGTGGCCGGAAAATATGGGAGAAAAAATGTTGGAGAAATTAAAACAAAAAGCAAAAATAGTTTCAATAAATTTTGAATACGTAGATCAGGACACGAGAGAAATAAAGTATTAACTATTTTTTCTTTACTGCAGTTACCTCAATTTCTATATCACAACCTTCTTTAACAGTTTTATTAATTTCTACCAATGTGCTTACTGGTTTTGAATTGGCAAAATAATTGTTTCTAATTGTGGAAATTTCTTTAAATTTAGAAATATCTGTAACATAAATAACTGCCTTAACCACGTCATCAAGTGAAGTTCCAGATGATTGTAAAATCTTTTGAATATTTTGAAAAACAAACTCGGTTTGTTTTGAAATATCATCGGGAGCAACTGCGTTGCCGTCTTTATCCATAGCAATCTGCCCTGTTACAAAAATCATTTTTGAATCTCCAATATCAACTTCAATACCATGAGAGTAAGCGCCCATTATATTAGTAAAGTTATCTGGATTAAGAAATTTTTTATTCATGAGCGATTCTAACAAAATTTATAAAAGTTTGAAGGAAGAGATGAAAGATTCACACTCGGTTTTGAGGGATTCTTTGCCATTATGAACACATTGGATAGTGTAATTTTTACCGTTTGATTGAAGATCAACAATGGTTTGATTAGAAATATCGTAGCGATAAGTATTTTGGCCTGCAACAATAAGATCACCACTAAAATTACGATTTGGAGCAGTCCATGCCCATTTATCATTTAACCCAATATGAACAGCAAAGTTGCCACTAGATAGTGAAAAGGTATAACGATTTCCACTTGATTCAGTATCTTGATATACCTTTCTAGTGGAACTGTAATCAACAGAGAAACCATCAGTAGAACTACTGTAGGTGAGAGTGGCTGAAGGGGCAGAGGTGGTGGTTGGAGTGATAGTAGGGGTTACTTTTTTGGTAGGGATAGCTGTGGGAGTGGCTGTGGGGGTTACTTTAATTTTGGAAGTAGGACTAGCAATTGGGGTTGGGCTAATTTTAGCAGCAGTGGTTGCAACTGGAGTGACACTAATTTGAGGAACGTCGGTAGGAATGAGTTCAATTTTGGCAGTTGATGATGAATTAGAGGGAGTATTGTCTTGTTTGTTGATAATTTGAAACAGGAAAATACCGCCAATTATTGATAAAATCACCAGAATGACGGTTAAAACCAAATAGAGAGAGGGTTTGGTTTTCATAATCTATATATTTATAATACATTAATAATGAAAATATTAGCAATAGAAACTAGTTGTGATGACACTTGTGCAGCAGTGTTGGATAATGACCGAATTTTATCAAACATAATTTCATCACAAGTCGATCTTCATCAAAAATGGGGAGGGGTGGTACCAGATATTGCTAAGCGAGCCCATATGGAAAGAATTGAACCAGTAATAAGCGAAGCTTTAAAACGAGCTAAAGTTAAAATTGAAGATATTGATGTAATTGGAGTGAGTTTGGGGCCAGGACTGGCAATTGCTTTGGGGATTGGAGTGAATAAGGCAAAAGAATTGGCAATTAAATACAATAAAAAATTAGTAGCAGTCAATCATATTGAAGGTCATATTTGGGCTAATTTACTTAAAAATAAAACTGGAAAACCTAAACGAGAAATTAAATTTCCAGCCTTAGCTTTGACAGTATCTGGAGGACATACAAAGTTAATATTAATAAAAAAGATAGGTGAATATGAAGTTATTGGGGAAACTTTAGATGATGCAGCTGGCGAAGCTTTAGATAAGGCAGCCAAAATGATGGGTTTGGGATATCCAGGTGGACCAATAATTGAAAGATTAGCAAAGTCAGGAGATATAAATTTTTTAGATCTCCCCCGTCCATTAATGAATAAAAAAATATTGGATTATAGTTTTTCTGGTCTTAAAACCAGTTTTTATTACAAAATAAAGGATTGGCCAAAGGATAAGATTTATAAAAATTTAGCCAATTTATCAGCCACTTTTCAAAATGCAGTATTTGATACCTTATTGAAAAAATTTTCTTTAGCAATTGATAAATACAAACCAAAGACTTTATTGGCTAGTGGTGGAGTATTAGCTAATTTGGAAATTAGAAAAAAATTAAGAAAATTGGCAAAAGATAAACAATTAACAATATGGATGCCATTTAAAAAAGAATTAAATACTGACAATGCGGCGATGATTGGGATAGTAACCTATCAAAAGGCTTTAAGAGGAGAATTTGTGGAAGATGTCGAAAAACTTGACCGAGATCCAAGAATGAAAATTTAAATTTTAGTACCGCGACGGTAAACAGCAGCCCAAGGAACAAAATTAGAAGTGAAAGTTTTTTGATGAAGAATGGAACCATCAGCTTTTTTGACAGTCCAATCAAAAGCAGTTTTTAAACCTGGGATGGCTTGTTCATCTTGAATGGTTTTCCCGACAGGGAGAGTAGGATCATCAATCCAAATAGCTGGTGGAGCTGGTTGAGCCCCCCATTGACGATAATTAGAAATTTCTGCTTTACGACCATCGCTAGTACCATAAATTTCATAAGTAAGACGACGATTGGTCATATCTAGAATACTTTGAACTAAAACATAGTTTTGAGTATCGTTAATAAATTTAAGATCAGGATTAGGAATAAAAACAGTAGCATCAAACCCAGGTTTAGAATCTTCTTCATAATAACTAACTCGATAAGCATGGTTTTGCCTAGCGGTAATATTTAGACCAGCATCAAGCATAGCTCGAAAAAGAGTAGTGGAAACTTGGCAAATTCCCCCACCCACATCAAGCTCAGTTTTACCTTCACGAATAATGTAAGCTTTTTTATAACCAGCTTCTAGAGAAACTTCACCTAAAGATTTGATAAAAGAGAAAGTATCACCTGGAGCAACTAAAACTCGGTTAACAATGGATGAACCTTTACTAATATTTTCATTACGAGTAGCAGAAGAATGTCTAAAACTAGAAGTACCTCGACCTAATAACTCTTTAATGCCAAGATTATTAACATCATTATTTTTAACCAGAGGTTGGACACTGTCTACTGGGATAGTAATAGAAATAGTTTTGTCTGGAGAATCGAGTAATTTTGAGATTGATTGTTTAATAAGAGTGGATAATTCATCTTCTTTAACAGAAATACCATCTTTAGCTGGTTGGAATTCTAAAACTTTATTATTTTCAAATTTAAAGACAGCATCAATTGGATCACGTTTAAGACTTTGAGATAAGTTTTTAACATAATCAGAAATTTTGTTTTCTTGAAAGTCATTATTAAAACCAAGCCAAGAAATAAGAGTAGTGTCATCAACGATAATAGTATCGGCATCAACGGAAAGAGATAAATTTTTACCAATTATTTTTGAAGCTTTAGTTTTGACCAAATTAACAGCATCATCATCTGGAATGGTTCCGATAACTTTAGTGGTTAATTTAATGTTTTCATTAAAAGTACCTAATGTTAGAGCAGAATTAATATCATTTTTAAGAGATTCTGTGTCTAATTCTAAACCTAAAGAACCAGTGGTGATAATAATTTTGCCTGACTTTAGTTGAGTTTCGGTAGGAATAAATGGTTTGTTGATTGATTCAGCTAAGATGGATATTTGTTGATCAAGAAGAGTGGAATCAGAATTAATAGCTAAGTTAAAATTTTTACGACGAAAAAAATATTTGATATATTGGAAAACACCTTCGTTGAGACGTCGATAAAGCATGGAATTGGTGGTTTTGGTTTTATCAATTGAAGCAGAAAATGAGGCTAGTGAGAGAGAATAATCTTTATCTTCTAAAGATAAGGTTAAACTTTCTGGTAAAACAAAATCTTGGTCAAGGTGGTTTAAAACTTGAGATTGAGAAAGATGAGAATAATCTTTATCTAAAAGATAGGTATTACTACCAGTTTTATTATAGTTAATGATAATAGGGGCAAACAATAAAAGGAAAGGGATAACGGTGATAAAAAAAGCGATGATGATATTAGTAAAATGTTTCATTGACGGCGATCCATGGCTTGATTGGCCAATTTATCGGCAAGAGTATTTAACTCACGACGAATATCATTAAACTGATAATCAAGGTTGATTTGATTTAATAATTGTTGAGATTTAATAAATAAATCTTTTAAATTAGGAGCTTTAACTTTATATTTTCCTTGGAGTTGACGAACTAAAAGTTGAGAGTCAGCAAAAAAATTAACCTTATTAATTTGATACATTTCTTGATTCTTTTTGACCCAGTCGAGACTAGCTAGTAAAGCTAAATACTCAGCCTCATTATTAGTTTTAACACCTAAAAATTTTGATTCTTGATAGATTACTTTTTTTAAATTATCGTAAACAACTAGACCATAACCAGAAGGACCAGGGTTTCCACGAGAACCACCATCGGTATAAATGTTAATTTCCATATGAAAAATTATACATGACAAAAGCCCTTAAAAATAATTATTCCAAGAAAACTAATAAAGACATTAGGGCAATACCAAAAATAATAAAAAGAAGTTGAAAAAAAGATTGTTTAATTTTAGTATCATGGCGATGAAGTTCGGGAATTAAATCAGTAGCAGCCAAGTAAATAAATCCACCAGCAGTAATAGGGATTAAAAGATGAGAAAAATTATTAAAGTTTTGACCAATTAAAAAAGTTAAAACTACCCCAATTAAACTAGCGAGGGCGGAAAGAAAATTATAAAAAATGGCCTTTCTTTTGGATAAACCACTATGAAGAAAAATACCAAAATCACCTATCTCTTGTGGAATTTCATGAATTAAAACAGCAATGCTAGTGGCTAGGCCAACATTAAAACTAACCATAAAACTGGCAGCGATTAACATCCCGTCAATAAAATTATGAACAGTGTCACCAAAAAGATTAAGAGTAATAATGTGGTTATTTTGGGTGGGCTGATGATAGTCATCAGACTGGCAACAATCAATTTGATGACAATGACGCCAACGAAGAATTTTTTCTAAAATAAAAAATAAAAGAATTCCAGATAAAATCAAAAGAGAAGAATATAAGGGAAAAGATATTTGTTTAAAAGATTCAGGAATAAGATGGATAAAGGCATCACCTAACAAAGCTCCAATAGCAAAACTAACTAAAAATAAGGTAACTTTATTCAAAATTTTTGATTTTATAAAAATAAAGAAGACTCCAACAAGAGATATCAGGCTAATTAAAAAAGCGGCTAATAATGAAGCAAATAAAGGTGACATAAGCAAAGTCTATCAAGAAAAATAAAGTCTGGCTAGAATGGTTGATTTTAGTTATGATATAAGTGTGGAACTAGAAGAAATAAAATCACCATTACCAGCAAGAGAAATAAATAAAGAAAGGTTACCAGAAGAAAAACCGGTAAATGATCATGTAGAAGCAAGAACGGTAATGCCAACGGAAGTTCCAGTTGGAGAAAATCCTCCAGTTAATAAAAAAAATAATCGAAAGAAAATATTTATTTTTGGAGCAATTGGATTAGTTTTAATTTTTGCCTTAATATTTTATTTATTAAGTGGAAAAAACAAGCCTGAATTAGTGACCTTAAATTACTGGGGTTTATGGGAAGATGAAACTGTAATGAATGGGTTGATTGCTGATTTTGAATCTAAAAATGCGAATATAAAAATAAATTACAGAAGAAATCAAATAAATGATTATAGAACTAGATTGATTGGGAGATTGGAAAAGACTGGTAACGAAGATGTGGAAACAGTTGATATTTTTAGAATCCATAATACTTGGATCCCAATGTTTAGAAATTATTTAGAGGCAGTCCCAAGTGAAACAGCAACAAAAATAGCCTTAGATACTGATTTTTTTGATGTTTATAAAACTGATCTAAAAGAAAATGGAAACTATCTCTCAATACCATTGATGTATGATGGTTTGGCTCTTTTTTACAATAAAGACTTAATCGCAGAGGCTAAAGTAGAATTACCAAAAACTTGGTGGGAGTTGGAAGCAATAGCAAATAAATTAACAACGAAAGATGAGACTGGAAAGATTAAAGTAAGTGGAGTGGCTTTAGGAACAGCTGATAATGTTGATCATTGGAGTGATATTGTGGGGTTAATGATGAAACAGAACGGGATAGATTTGTCCAAAAGTGAAGTGAATAATTATTCTAACTTAGGAGACGTATTGTCTTTTTATACTTCTTTTGTAACTAAGGATAAAGTGTGGGATGAAACAATGCCTAATTCAACCCTTCTTTTTGCTAATGGTAAATTAGCTTTTTATATTGGACCATCATGGAGAATTTTTGATATTCAAAAATTAAATAAAAGTTTAAATTTTGGAATTACAGGAATGCCACAATTGCCAGTTTTAGGTGAAAATGGGACTAGTGATGATCAAACTAAATTAACCGATATCCACTGGGCTAGTTATTGGACCGAAGGAGTAAATTCAAAGAGTAAACATCAAGAAGAAGCTTGGAAGTTTTTGGAATATTTATCTTCAGTCGAAGGATTAACCAACATGTATACCGCTGCTTCTCAAATTAGAGATTTTGGAGAAATCTACCCTAGAAAAAGTATGGTAACTAAGATAAATGATAATTGGAAGGTAGCTCCATTTGTAAATAATGCTAACCAGTCGACTAGTTGGTATTTAGCTTCAGAAACTAATGATAGTGGAGTTAATAGTGATATGCAAAAATATTTTGGTGATGCAATTAATTTAATGATAGAAGGAAATGATCCTGAAAAAGCCATGGAAACATTAAAAAGTGGAGTAAACCAAACACAAACTAAATATAAACTAAAAAGATGATCATAGTTAATTTCAAAAATTATAAGGAAACTTTTGGAGATGGAGCTTTAAAATTGGCAGAAATTTGTCAAAAAGTAGCCAAGAAAACAGGAGTTAAAATAATTCCAGCAGTATCCCCTTTGGATGCAGTTAAAATTAAGGAGAAATTGGGAATGGAAGTAATTTTGCAAAATACAGACCCAATTTTTGAAGGGGCTGGATCAGGGTTTGTTTCTCCAATTAAAGCAAAAGAGTTGGGAATTGATGGCACAATTTTAAATCATTCAGAACATAGAGTCCGACCAGGGACATTAAAAAAAATGTTAAAAATTTGGCCTAAAAAATTTAAAGTGGTAGTTTGTATTGGTAGTTTTGGTCAAACTGAAACTTGGGCAAAAAATATTAAACCTGATTTTATTGCTTATGAACCAAAAAGCTTGATTGGAAGTAGTGAAAAATCTGTAGCTTCAGAAAAATCAGAGGTGATTAAAAAAATAGTTAAATTTTATAAAAATGTTCCAGTCTTAGTAGGAGCAGGAGTTCATTCAGTAGAGGATGTTAAAGTATCTTTAAAGATGGGAGCTAAGGGGATATTGATTTCATCTTTTATAGTTAAAGCAAAGGATCCAGAAAAGGAATTAATAAAGCTAGCAGAAGTTTTTTGATAAACTTGTTATAATCTAAACATAATATGGCATCAATAGATAATTTACTCGTTTCTCTTTTAGTTGACGAAGTCGTTGGCGGATTTATAGTAACTATTCCCCCAGGTCATGTGGGTTGTATTTATAGTGTTTTTAGAGGAGTTTTGAAAAATGTTTGGTATCCAGGAATGCATTTTAAAGTTCCAATTATTCATAGAGTAAAACTATTTAATGCTCAATTAATCGAATATACAGTGGCTAAAGATATTTTGTTAAAAGATAATAAAGAAATCATGGGAGATGAGGTTATAAATGCAGTTACTGGAGATAATAAATTTGTAGCAGTAGAAGCCACAATTTTAATAAAATTGGATACCGAAAGATTGCCAGAAATTTGGCAGAATATTGGAGAAAATTTTGTATCAAAAGTAGTTCGACCAGTAACTAGAAGTCGAATTAGAAAAGTATTGACCAATCATACTTTAGTAAAAGCCTTATCAACTGATAGAAGTATCATTGAAGATGAAGTTAAAGATGAATTAAGATTATCTTTATCTGGTCATGGTCTTGATGTAGAAAATTTTTATTTAAGTTCATTGACCCCAATAGAGGGATGGCAAGTAACTGATACTGAAGTGTATTTAAAACCAGGGGAAAAAATAATGGAAAATCCAGGTCCAAAAACGGCTGAAGAAATTAAAGATCAAAGATTATTTAATGGCCAGATAGAGTCAGAAACCAACACCGATTTAGGTCACCGCAACTAGAAATTGTTTTTAAAGCCGATTTAAGGGTAGAAAAAGTAGTAGAAACATCATCAAAGAGAATTATATTTTTAGGAATGGGATTATCAGAACAAGTAAAAGCATTTTCAAGATTTAATGATTTTTCTGATTTATTGGCTAGTTTAGCTTGAACGTGAGTATTTTTAGTTCGATATATGATTTGATCAGAGAATTTTAGCTTTAACTTGGAAGCTAAAAGTTGTCCAATTAAAATGGATTGATTAAAGCCACGCCAATTTTGACGAAAATAATGGAGAGGGATAGGAACTAGAACAAAATCATTTTGACGCCAATAATCTAGAATATGAGGAAAATTGGTTTTAAGAGTTGAAGCAGAAATATCGACAAAAGGATTAATAATATCGGTGACAAATTCATATTTAATTTCAGTAATTATTTTCTTTACAAGAGAATTATATTTAAAAAGACTTAAAGATCCTTCATAATTTAAATTATTAGTAGAAAGACGAGGAGAATTGATGGTTTGTTTATCTAAACAATGAGGACAAAAATATTGACCACTTTTACCACAAAGAAGACAGTTTTTAGGAAAAAGAAAATCAAGGATTAAAGACATAAATAAAGTATAAATTAATTAATAAAACTTGTAAAATAGGCCAAAAATTGATACAATAGTGGCACTGGAGATGTAATGCATCGACGGAGTAAGAACTTTGAAAAACTGCAAGCCGACTTTGATCCATTGAGTCGTTAAACAGGGTTAAAAACAAAAATGCTGAAAACAAACTCAGTCGCTTAGTAACTGATTTCTCCAATTATATTGGTAAAATCACTACTCCATCTTACGCTACCGCGCAAGCTTTAGCCTAAGATAAGCCATTTTTTAGTCCCCCATTCTAGAGGAGATTAGAGAGTGTTAATTAAACTAGAATGCTGTTTTTAGAATCTCGATTTTCTAAAAAAATAAGCGAGGGGTAATTCCCTCATCAATTGATACGATAATGCTTTTTGTAAATTTTAGTTATTATCGGTGTAAGATAAAATTTATCTAAGCTTGTAGAAGTTTTTTATGGTCTGCTTTCGGACCCGGGCTCAATACCTGGCATCTCCGCAAAATGTGTAATTGTTTTTCTTTTTTGGAAAAGTGTATACTAATTTAAGAATGTAAATATGACTCGAAAATTTAAGTTTGAAACATCTGATTATATTTTATATATTTTACAGAAATTAAGGCCTAACCAAAGTACAAAGCTTGTCCTAAATAAAATTGCTTTTTTTGTTGAATTTGGTTATTACCACAAAACGAACAATGAATTATCTAATTCAAAATATGCCGGAATTAATTATGGTCCAGTAATTGATGAATATCAAAAAATTTTGAATGGTATGCAAAAAAAAGGATTAATTTTAATGGAAGGTAATTATATTAGATTAATCAAACAGCCAATTATTTGTGTACCAGAAGAAATATCTGCCGTGATTGATCCAATATTAGAAAAATATACTAAATTAACACCAAGTGAATTGGTCCATTTATCCCATTATACTGATTCTTATCAAATAACTACTGATTGTGAAAAAAATATGGGTAATATTATAGATAAAAATTTGGCAAATTTGGAAAGTTTTTTTGATTATGATGAATGTGAAGAAGAAATTGATGAAAACAAACTTCCTAATGTAAAGAAAAATAATTTGGTTGATTATGGAATTTAATGAATATTATTCTATAAAGGCAACTAAAGATTTCGATAAATTAGTAAAGAAAAGACTATCAAGGGATTTAAAGAAAGCATTGGATGAGAAAATAAAATTATTATCCAGACAACTGAACTACCCTAGTTTGAACACAAAAAAGTTGAATGTAAGTCAAAGTTTTTTAAAAGCTCGTGGCATTAATGAAGTTTGGGAGTTTAGAATTAATATGGGCTTCAGATGTATATTTTATGTTAATGAAAACGAAAAACAAATAATTCTAGTATTTGTTGGTAACCATGAAGATATAAGAAAATTTGCGAAATAGAATTATTTTAATGTTTGTTTCATTTCCCTGTCTTTGATCTGCTGACGTTTTTCATATTTGCGCATTTTTCTGCCAACACCAATTTCGACTTTAAACCACTTCCCTTTTAAATGAATAGCAATAGGAATAATCATATATTTTTGATGTCTAAGGGATTGAATTTTGGCGATTTCTTTTTGGGATAGAAGTAAATTTCTTTCAGTAGTGGTATCAATAACACTTGCTTGGGCGTATTTATATTTTTGAATCTTTAGATTAAAAATAATTGGTTGACCATTAATGACTTCAACTCGAGCATTAGTAAATTGAGGAGTTTGGACACGTAAAGATTTAGCGTCAGCGCCATTTAAGACGATGCCGGCATCAAACTTTTCGATGAACTGATAATCACGAGAATCTTTATTGAAATAACGCATAGTTTAAGGATTATAGCGCAATTTTGTAAATCTTTTGATCAGAGGCAATAAGATAAAGAATATTTTCATCTAAGGCTAGATCTATTACTTTAAGTTGTCCTAAATTATATTTAGCAATAAAATCACCCGTTTTTTTATAGACGAAAATAACATTTTGATTATCAACAAAGGCAATATGACCATCATCTTGGAGACTAACATCTAAAATATTGGCTTGATTAAATTGATTACCACCAGATAATTTGAAATTATCTTTAACTCCACTAATATAGTTTTCTAATAAACCATCTTGATAAAGAACCCAAATCTTACCATCGATAACTAAAGAAACTGGACCAAGATCAAGTTTTTTGTCATCTTTTAACCAATTTTGAGCTTTAGAGAAAGTATCAGAAGTGGGGGTATATTTCCAAACAGTACTATTGGTACTATCTAATAAATAAATAGAACCATTCCAAATTTGAATATCTGAAGGGTTTGGAACAGGATCAGAATCAGAAAATAAGATTTTTTGATCGACACTAGATTTATTAACTTGACTGATATTATCTTTTTTTAATAAAAAGAGATTATTATTATCGCCAAAAATTTTGACGGATGATTTAACTTGATCTGAATTAATGGTATTTTTACTTGATTTTTCACTAATGTTTAAGACATCAATTCGGCCATTGGTAGAGTCTAAAAGATAAAGACTATTTTGAATAAGAAAAAAGTCGTTATATTGAGGATTGTTGACAATTAGAGAAGTGTCAAAAAAGATATCAGGGGTAAAATTTTCATTAACACCGGTTTGAGAAAGAATAGTATTAACTTGAGACTTAAATTGATTAACTTCATCTAAGTGAATTGCCAGATTAACCATTTGATCAATTATTTTTTGAGATTCCTTAGCTCCAGTTTGAGCGGCTTCTAGATTCATACTCTTGACTAAAGTAATATTATTCAACTGGCTTTCTAATTCAGTTTTTAATTGTTGATACTTATTTTCATTAGTAATTCTTTTATTTTTTTGATAACCAAAGTAGGAACTAACAAAAAGACCAATTAACAAAATAATGGCAACAATTATTTGAATTTTTTTTCTTTTACCAATTTGGTGGGGCTGTTGACTATCAATAAAAACTGGCTTAATTTCTTCTTTCTCATCAGTATAATCATTACCAGAGTTATCTTGAACTACATTTTCTTCTGTATTTGTGGAAGAAGGAGTTATTACCTCTGGAGAGATTGTTTCATCATTAAATTCAATTAAGGCAGCGGAAAGATTATTTTGATTATCAAAAGAATAAAGAAGAGATAAAAAATTTTCTTCAATATTTTGAATATTGGCATCAAATAAAACCGATTTAATTTTACCCCAAGTTATTTTGGTAAAAAAATCAGAGGTCATAAAAAAAATCCGATCAGAAGTTTGGATTGGACCAGAGATAAAATCAATATCTTTATCTCCTTTTATTAAAAGACTTATTTTAGAATCACGATTAAGAGCAACTTTATTTTTACCAAATGAGGCAATAGAAACTTTTTGGTTTAATACTATTATTAAAATAATCTCGATATGATGTTCCTTATAAAGAGAGTTTTGACCAATAATTTCGATAGTTTTTTTTAGGCTAGATAAAATATCTAGGGAAGATTCAGTGGAAAAATAATTTTGATTAATTTCAAAAATAAGATCACGACCAAGATTTTGAACATCTTCACTAGTATCAGAATGAAGACTAACTAATCCAAAAAGGTGTCCTTTGGTAGATTTTAATTGAAAATCATCAGGTTCGTTTTCCCAATATTGGGACCAATTTTGAGAATCGTTTTTGCCAATGAAGGAACGACAAGTAAAATGCATTAATTAATGATACTACAACCAGACAATGACAATGAAAATTAGAAAGATAGCAAAAACTAGATGGATAAATGAAAATGAGATTAAAATTGGGTTAAGTTTATCCTTAACGTTTTTAGACATAGAAGCAACTTGTTTGACAACAATGAGGGCAAAAATAAGATAAAAAATAGAACAAGCAATAAAAAATATTTTTTGGATAATTAAAAAAACAGGCATAAAATCGAAATTTAACATTGTCTGTCTCCCTTTTGGATAGAATCATTAAGGGCTTGGATAGCTTTAATAATTTTGCCCGGATTAGGGACATTTTTAAAAACAATTTGATTAATTCCGGAAGCTGTTTGAACCAGGATAGTACCATAGTTTAAAAAAGTTCCTAAAACTCCTTTAACAGAAGAAGAAATATCTTGAATCATTTCTAAATCAGCTTCAGCAAAATGCTTATTTAAAAGGTTATTAAATTTAATATCAACTAAACGTTTGTTGGTAATAATAAAAACATCAAAATACCAATCTAAAAACTTTTCAAAGGCATAAATAAAAGTGATTAAATACCAAAAAAGAATAGAAACAAATTGATATCTTGGAGGAAGTGATTTTAGTACATCTAAAAAATTAATGATGGAAGGAATGGTAATCATTAATAAAGTAATAAAAACCCATTTTAAATTAACAACCCAATGAGCTCTAACAGCTAAAATAATAGTTTCAGTTTCTTCTCTTTCAGGAAAGTCAAAGACATGAGGATTTACTAAAAATGAAGAAAGAGGGCTTCTGGTCTTACCTAATATTTGAAAAACTTTTTCATTCAATTCATTATAGGAACTATGATCCTTATCTGATTTAATTTTAGAGCTTTTTAAATGATGAGTTTTTGTTTTAGTTGAATTATCAAAATTAGAAACAGGTGTCTCTAAAATTGGATCATCTGGGGCAATAGTATCTAAATCTTTTGAACGAATCATTAAGTTATTTTATCAAGCAGGAGTATCAAAGTAAAAGCTTATCTTTTCTCAACATTATAAAGAGGACCAACAATAGCAATGTTGGCAGGGGCTCGAGCATTGAAATAACTTTTCCAAGTGGAACCATCAAAACTAACTGAACCAGCATCGCCAGAAAGAGAAATTTGAGTAGTTCGACCACTACCTTTATCCCAAGCAATAGAAACTGAATTAATAGAATTATATGGAGTACTGCCTCGATTTTTTAATTCTTCTTTAACTTTATCAATACTCCACCCCCCTTGATCTGGAGGTAAAAGATTATTATTAATAGAAGAATCTCTTTGAGATAATAAAATAGAATTAACAATATCGGCAACCTCAGATGGTTTTAACCAAGCAGATTTATTGTATTCTTTACGATAACCTTGGGCAGAATAAAAACAAGGAGAATCTTTGTCATAGGCTTTAGAAAATAAATCATCAAAAGAATTAATATCACCACTTGTATCACGAGTATTTTTAGTCCAACCAGTAGATTTCCAACCAATGTCAGAAGAAGTATAGGTATAAGCACCAGCAGTGGAAGCAAACCAAGCAGTAATAACTTGACCACCTTGAGTTAGAACTTCACCCTCAGTGGCTTTAACAGCCTGTTCCCATTGGCCACCTTTATTGCCTCCTTTATAAACTTGACACGCTTGAGTAGTGCAAATTTCGTTAGCTCCATTATTAGTATAAGCTAAGGCATAAGAACGAGCAGCGATGACTTGAGCCTTGAGAGCTTCAATAGGCCAACTTTCTGGGACTTCATAGATACCAAGTAAATAAGTTTCTAATGGCATGGAACCATAACCTTTAACATTTAAAGTAATATTGGGTTTTTTTTCAAAATTAACATTGTTGAAATAAGCATTTAAAATGGTTTTATAATCTTGTCCAGCTTTAGCTCGACCATAGGCACCATATTGATTAAGACCGACGTGGTGAGGAATACCAAAGGTAAAAAAGGCAAAACCGGTACCAAAACCTGGATCAGTGTTACGATCATCAGTACACATCATACTTCCACCAGAACCAACACTAGTAGGTAAATTTAAACTAGCTAATTTTTTAGCTTCAAGTTCTTTTTGTTTGGCTGATAACTCAGCTTTATAAGTTTCGGCTTTTTTGATTTCAGTAGTTAAAAAACCAAAACGAGACTCAAGACTAGTTTTAAGAGTCGCTAATTTATTTTTTTCGGCTTCTAATTTGGATTTATTTTCATTAAGAGCATTAATATCAGTGGTATATTGGGTAATAGTGTCTTTATCTTGGCTAATAATAGATTGATACCAAGTATATTGTTGAAGTAAAGAAGAACTTTTATCATTAGTGAAAAAAATCAATAAGGCACTAAATTTTTTACTATTTTTATAATATCTTTTAACTCTTTCTCCGAGTAATATTTTTTGAACTTCAAGGTCAGCTTCTTTATCAATTAATTTTTGATTTAATTTTTCAGCTTGGGAAGTAATAGAAGTGATTTGTGATTTATATTGAGTAATTTTTTTAGAAAGATCTGTAGATTCACTTTTGAGTGGACTAATGGCTTTTTCAAGATCGCTTATTTGTTGTTGAATTTGGTTAATTTCATCGTCAATACTGGTAGAAAAAATTATTTTAGTGGAAAA
>Ga0172382_10006131_pt1 | contig 17612 bp, 19 predicted proteins | sample Leawel138RmetaG_FD_122245 | JGI IMG/M metagenome (GOLD analysis project Ga0172382, IMG submission 122245) | Leachate microbial communities from a municipal landfill in Southern Ontario, Canada - Leachate well 138R metaG | ecosystem: Engineered > Solid waste > Landfill > Unclassified | place...
CGTTCCTCTTTGGTCATTGTGTCTTCCCTCCCGTAAAAGAAATCTTTCTTTCCGGAAGGCTATAACTCAGAAAAAAATGGACTGGAAGATGGGTAGGTCAGACGGTTACATTTCGAGGAATGCCCCCTCGTCATTAGGTCCCGTCCCTTTGTCAATACCTCCCGCCCCTTTGTCATTGCGTCCCGCCCCCATGTCATTATGACTCGGAACAAGCGCCCATCATGTCATTTTGAGGCGCTCCCTTCCATGTCATTTTGAGGAGCGAAGCGACGAAAAATCTTCCCAACATCGGCACAGACGATGACAATGGTTCAGGATTCCTCACCCGCCTCCGGCGGGATTCGGAATGACATTTTTGGGCTGCGGCGGGATGCGGAAGGACATGAAGGCTCCGGCGGCTCGGAACGTCAAAAAACAGCGTTGAGAATGACAATGCAAGGAACGCCTGTGAAGGGACACCCGTGAAGGGAGCGCCCGGAACGACAGGGGGACGTCGTGTTACGGGGAAGGGGTCTGTCTGATCAGCAGCCTGACCAGGCAGTCCACCACCTGTTCGTCGAACTGGGTGCCCCGGTTTTTCAGCAGCTCCACAACGGCGTCCTCCATCCGCATGGCCTGCCGGTACGGGCGCGTGTTCGTCATGGCGTCGTAGGAATCGGCCACGCAGAGGATGCGCGCCAGGAGGGGGATGTTCTCCCCCGCCAGGCCCTCCGGGTAGCCCCGGCCGTCCCAGCGTTCGTGGTGGTGCAGGATGATGTCGCGCTCCTCCTCGAAGATGACGATGGACTGGAGGATGCTCTCTCCGATGACGGGGTGTTTCTTGATGATGGCGTATTCGTCGTCCGTCAGGCGGCCGGGTTTCAGAAGGACGGTGTCGGGAATGGCGATCTTGCCGATGTCGTGCAGCATGGCGGCGATTCTCAGGGATTCCTGCTGCGCCTCGTCGCAGCCCATGGCCTGCGCCACCTCCAGGGCCAGGTTCATGACCCGCCGGGAATGCTCCTCCGTGTAATGGTCCCGGACCTGGATGGACGCGACCAGGGACTTGAAGGTTTCGATCAGGTTGCCGTACAGGCTGTCGTAGAGCACCTTGTTTTCGAGATTCAGGGCCGCCCGGTTTGTCAGGCTCTGGATGTGCTGCAGGTCGTTCTGGGTCACGCCGGGGCCGCGCCCGTCCTTTTTGACGGTGAGGACGCCGAAGACCTGGCTCCGGATCATGAGGGGCGAACAGATGATCGTCGGCAGAAATTCACCGTCCTCGCCGCTTTTGGCGACGGCGGCCTGCCGCTTTTCCACCACCGAGAGGAACAGGGGGGTCAGGCGGGGGATATACCTGTCCAGGTAATCCCGGACGTCGTCGCTCTTGATCACCTGGGGGTGGAAAGCCTTCGCGTTGTCGTCGTAAAGCAACAGGGCGCTGCTCTCGCCATCCACGACCTGGATGGCCATGTCCACGATCTTCTGAAAGATCTGGTCGTTGCCGCCGGACGTGTTTTCGATGCTCTCGTAAATATAGCTCCTCAAGGAGAGCTCTTCCTTCTTGTTGATCACCTCGATGGGCTCGCGGCGGGCCTCCCGCCCGCCCTCCCCGGTTATCTCCGATTCCTCGAGGGAAATCCCGACCTTGAAAACGAGATTGTCGATATCGAAGGGTTTGGGGAGGAAATCGACGGCCCCTTTCTTCATGGCCGTCACGGCGAGATTCGTCGCCGGGTGCGCCGTGATCACCAGAACGGGGGTCTCCGGCCTGGCCTCCCGGATCCGGCCCAGCAATTCCATGCCGCTCATGCCGGGCATCATCATGTCCGTAATGACGAGATCGAAGTGACCCGCCAGGAACATCTGCATGGCCTGCGCGCCGTTTTCCGCTTCCGCCAGGAGGTAATCCCGCCCGGCCAGGGTTTCCGTAATCAACTGGCGCAGGGCCGCGTCGTCATCGACGACGAGAATCCGCTTTTTTAATGAATCGAGGTCCGGAACGGCCGGTTGCAACATCCACGTCTCCTATCCCCGGGGCTGACCGGGCAAACCGCGGGGGACACTGATTTCGGTCATGTCCGGGCCGATGAGATGAAGGGAAGGACGGGTCACGAACGCCTCTTCAGAATGATATCCAGAAGGCTGTAGGATATCTTCTGGTAGGCCTCTTTCCTGTCCAGACCCGACAGGGAAACGACGTCCCCGTGGGACTCCGCCGTTCCCACCTCCCGCCGGCCCGCCGACGGCACGCTTTGCCTGCTCTGCCGGTTGTAGGCCTTGATCACGTTGTCCACCTGGTATGTCGAGATCGTCATCGTCCCACCGAACCCCTTTTCCCCCGATCCACTGATCCATGAACCGCTTTCATTCTCTCTATCGGCAGGGGGGAAGGGAAACTTTAGAACAAAGGGGCCGTTTCCGGAAAAGTGTGAATCATTTCACACCCGACCCTCCCCCCCGGGGCGCTCCGGTCCCGTCCCGTTCCGGGGATACGCCCCTGTTATTCCACGACCGGCGGGCATGGCGACACCTCGGGCCTCCCCGGAGCGCCGCCCCGCCGGGGAGGGGACGGCGGGAAGGGACCCCAACATGGCACAGTCAATGCAAGGTAAAAGGCATGACGAGGGGCCGCTTCACCCCTGTTCGGGCGGCCAATCGGGGCGGCGAACCAGAGACGGGGCCGGCGGGAGCCGGCGGAAAACGGGACCGGAGGCACGGGACATGAGCGACACCATCGACCGGAACGCCGTGGTCGAGATCAACATCCAGATGAACGCATGCAGGAAACACCTGCAGACGCACAACCTCTACTCCTGTGTGGCCCGCTTCGGGGAGGTCCTGGAGAAGCTGAAGACCACGCCCATGCTCGCCTCCGACTCGAAGGAACTGCACAGGGACATCAACCGGTTCCAGCAGCAGCTCGCCTCGTCGAAAACCTTCCGCGACGTGTACGGCCCCGTCACCTTCCGGGACGACGACTTCGACACGACCCTGGACTTCATGCGCCAGCTCATGATCCTGAAGGACGAGGAGGTCCGGGAGATCATGGCCCAGGGGAGCCTCAACGGGGAGACGTCGGGACCCGGGGACGGAAAGCCGGGCATGGACGAGGCCCGCCTGGCCCTGGAGCGGGGCGACTTCGCCGAAGCCCGGGACATGGTGGGGGACGACGAGGCCCTGCGCGACGGCCTGGCGGACCTGTACAACGCCGACGGGATCCGCAGCCGCAGGGGCGGCGACTTCGACCGGGCCGTCCTCCAGTACAGGAAGGCCATCGCCGTGCGGCCCGACGACGAGCACCTCCACTACAACCTGGCCCGGGCGTACCTGGAGAAGGACGACCGGGCGGAGGCCCGCAAGGCCATCGACCGGGCCCTGGCCGTCAACCCCGAATTCTCCGAGGGGGCGCGCCTGAAACGCCACATCGACGCGACCCTCCCCCGGCCGGCGTCCCCCCCGGCGGAGGGGGATCCGAAACCCTGAAAAACGCTTTTTTCCCCCCTTCCCCTTCCTTATAAAAGGGGCCGTCCCCGGCGGGACGCCCCCGGAAACACGCCTTTCACAAAACCGCTAAAGTTGTTCCCCCCTCCTGCCGATAAGGGTATCGAAGGCTGACGACAAAGAGACGGCCGGGAAGGAGGAGAAAAACAAGGGACCGTCCACGAAAGGCCACAGAACACGCCGCCTGCGGCGGCGAAAAACCTCGGCGAGAAACGCCGACTAAAAAAACCTAGAAAAGGAGAAACATCATGGCACTCAACGACATTTCATTAACCTCGGGAATGAGGTCCAACCTCCTGTCCCTCCAGAACACCGTTAAACTGTTGGACCGAACGCAGGAACGCCTCTCGACGGGCAAAAAGGTCAACACGGCCATCGACAACCCCGTGTCCTTCTTCGCCGCCCAGTCGCTGAACTCGCGGGCGTCCGTCATCGACAGCTTGAAGGACGCCATGGGCCAGGCGGTCCAGACCGTCAAGGCGGCCGACAAGGGGATCACGGCCATCACGGCCATGATCGAGCAGGCCAAGGGTATCGCCCAGGAGGCCCTCAGCGTCGAGATGTCCACTACTCCCGCGTCCACGACCGGCACTGCGACTATTGGCGAATCAGGGGGCACTTATACAGCCACCTTTGAGGTGGGAGGGACGATCTATACCGGCACGAGTACGTCGGATGCAGAGGGAGCCTACACAGCGCTTCAGTCAGAACTGCAAGATAACGTTCCGGGGGTGGCCACGGGTGGGGCAACTGTCGACACAACTTCAGGCGACGTTACCATCAAGTACGAGCCCGTGGCGAACCCGGAGTTCACGGCCCTGATGGACCGCTACAACGAGCTCCGCAACCAGCTCGACACGATCGCGCTTGACTCCGGCTACAAGGGTAAAAACCTGCTCAACAGCGCGGTGATGACCGTCAAGTTCGAGGGCAGCCACACGCTGGAAGTGCAGGGCTTTGACGCTTCGACCACCGGCCTGGGCATTGGCGCGGCCACCTGGACGACGGAGGCGGCTATCGACGCTTCCATCGTGGAGCTCGACAATGCGGCGGTGACGCTCCGTTCCGAGGCCTCGAAGCTCTCGGGCAACCTGAGCATCATCACGGTGCGTCAGGACTTTTCAGACAACATGATCAACACCCTCACGGAAGGCGCGGACAAGCTGACCCTGGCCGACACGAACGAGGAAGGGGCCAACATGCTCATGCTCCAGACGAGGCAGTCCCTGAGCACCACGGCCCTCAGCCTCTCGGCCCAGGCCGCCCAGTCGGTTCTCAGACTGTTCGGGTAAGAAGGGACACGCCCGGGGGTTCGGACGGGGAGGAGGACCTCCTCCCCGCCTGACACCGCCAGGGGGAGCTTGACATGAACGTACAGACCACGCATCTATTCCCGGAGCCGCACCAGGGGCTCCGCCCGTCGGACCGGCGGGAGACCTCCCCTTCCGACAGGGAGGCCCCCCGCCCCGGATCCTTCGCGGGCGGGGCGGGAATCCCCGGGAACGCCGGGGGGGGCACGCCGTCCCGGTCGTCCGTTCTGGCCGAAATCGACCGCCTGCAACAACGTGTGGAAGGTGATCTGAACATCGTCCGGGATCCGCCGTTCTTTCCCATCGCGACGTACCAGCGGACGGACCTCATCAAGCGGGTCCGGATCATCGAGGAGGCCGTTCAGCGGCTGGGCCTGGACCGGGACGTGACGACCCTGTCTTCCGGCAAACTGGAGGACGAGGCGTCGGACAGGGAAATCGCCGCGACCCTGGATAAGCTCTTCACCTTCCGGGACCGGCAGAAAAGCGGGGACCAGGCGGCGTCGAAGCCGCCCGCGGAAATCGGGCCGGGGGCCATCCTGGCCGTGGAAGTCTGAGGCCGCCCATGGCGCTGAAAATAGACCTGAAACCAAACGAAAGGCTCGTCGTCAGCGGGGCCGTCATCCGGAACGGGAGGAAGCGGGCGGAACTGATCATCGAAAACAACACGCCCATCCTAAGGGAGAAGGATATCATGCGCCCCGAAGAGGCGACCACCTACTGCGGCCAGATCTACCTGGCCGTCCAGATGATGTACCTCGACGGCGACAACCTGGCGCAATACCACAAGACGTACTGGTCCCTCGTCCGGGACCTCGTCAGGGAGGTGCCTTCCACCCTGCCCCTCGTCGGGGAGATCAGCGGGCATCTGCTGAAGAACGAATACTACCAGGCCATCAGGCAGGCCGGAAAACTCATGGATTATGAACAGGAGGTATTGAACCGTGTCCGCAGTGCAACTTGAAGCGTACAAGACGGCCCAGCAATCGGTCATGAGCGGCCGTGAAATCGAGGCCATGGCCCTTACAAAGGCCGCCTTGCAGTTAAAAAAGTGCCGGAACGATTGGGACCCCCACGACCGGGGAGGAGAACGGGCGGCGTCCCTGGAGAAGAACCAGCGCATCTGGAGCATTCTCCAGGGGGAACTGGCCCGGGACGACCACCCCCTGCCGAGGCCGATCCGGGAGGACCTCCTGTCCCTGAGCCTTTTCGTGGACAAGCGGACCTTCGACGTCATGGCCTACCCGGCCCCGGAAAAGCTGGATATCCTCATCAACATCAACCTGAACATCGCGGCGGGCCTCCGGAACAGCCCGACCGAGTGACTCCCTCCCGAAGGGTCCCGGCGCGGCGGTATGAGAACGGGCACCGCCGGGACCCCTTTCGGCGAACCGCGGCGTCCTAAAGTTTTCCGCCGCCGCGGCCGATATAATCATCATGGAAACCATCACCGCCGCCGACCTGCTTTTTTCCGCCACGACCCCCAGCCTGGCCATGATCGACAACATGGCCGCCTCCTCCCTGGGACGGGGGATCGATGCGTTCATGGCGAAGGACTACACCGCCGCCGTGCGGGAATTCCGGCGTTCCATCTCCCTTTCCCCCTTCTCCGAGAATGCCCTGAACGCCTTCGAGTACATGGCCCAGGCCCTCGGGCAAAGCGGCCGGATCCGGGAAGCCGTGACGGCCTACAAGGAGGCCATCCGGGTCTTCCCGTCCGCCGACGGCCTGAACCTCAGCCTGGGGAACCTGCTCTTCGCGGAAGGGCACCAGGAGGAGGCCCTCGAACAGTACCAGGCCGCCGTCCGTAAAAACCCGGTGGTCTCCGGAAACGTTTACGCCCTCGGCCAGGGGTACCTCGCCCTGGAGCAGTACGGCAAGGCGGAGGAGACCTTCAAACAGGTCATCGAGATGTCGCCGCGGGACTCCGCCGGCTACTACGCCCTGGGGCAGACCTACCGCATGGCGGGGCGCTGGGACGAGGCGGAGGAACAACTGCAGAAGGCCCTGGCCATCAAAAAGGACTTCGGTTACGTCCATTACGAGCTCGGCATGATTTACGCCCAACGACAGGAGATGGCCAAGGCGCGGGAAGAACTGGAAATCGTGGCGAAAAAAGCCCAGGAGCTTTTTCCGGACCTGCAACTGGCCATCGAGCAGAACGCGGCGCCCCGGTTCATCCTGGCCTATACGGGACAGCTCAACCTGTCCCTGGGACCGGGCACGAAGGTGTCTTCCCTCGCCCCGTCCCTGGCGGAGCCCGGAGCGACCGGGGACTTCACCATGCGCTTCGTCTTCGACAAGGCCATGGACGCGGCGTCGGTACGGAATGTCATGAACTGGGAAATCAGCCGGTCCTCTTCCCTGGAAACGGGGGGATCTTACAACTGGGGCCGGAAGATCCCCGCCTCGGAGGTGAACGTCGCCCCCCATCCCGTGAGAGTCCTTTACGACCCGGAGCTCCTGACGGCCCGGGTGACGTTTCGGATCACGCAAAACGCCGACGGAAACGGCACCATCGACCTCTCCCACCTGGTCTTCAGCTTCAGGGGAACGGATGTCCACGGCAACGTGATGGATCCCGGGGCGGACCAGTACAACCGTTTTTCGAGGATCGTCTGATCCCCCTCCCCCCCCGTCCGCATCCCCGTCCCGGCTCCTTCCATTCCCTCCTGACCCCGACACCGGCCCCCGCGCTTTTCCCCGGAAAATCACGTTGGGGAGTCCTCTTTCAGAAAGGCCGAGGGGCAGACAGACCCGGCACAAGGGCCGGAAAACCGGAAAGGACGGGAAAGGGTCGTCATGACGACGGAGGAGGCAGGAAGGGGCGGCCCCTCCAGGAGGGAGGGGGTTTTGTCCCCGGGAGCGGGAAAGGGAAGAAAAGGGGCCTACTTCAGAAAATTCAGAATCGAGTTTTGCCCCAGTCCGCCCGCCAGGGCGTAGGTGGACTTCAGGGCGATTTCCTTCATGGACAGGAGCATGCCCAGGGCCGTCACGTCGGCGTTTTCCGCGTTGGCGACGATGTCCGTCACCTGCTTGTCCAGGCGGCTCAGGCTGTCCCCGGCCATTTCCAGGCGGAGCTGCTTCGTGGAGCACAAGGAGGCGGCAAGCTCGATTCGCTCACGGGCCGCGGCGACATTCGCCCGCTGCGCCTCCACCTCCGCCGCGTCATGCCCCTCCATCGCCGTGATGAGGGCCGTCAGGGTCTCGAACAGACCGGCGAAAGCCTCCGAACCGGGCGTGCTGTAGGCCGCCAGATTGCCCGCCCCGATCGGGAGGGACAGGGACTGGTCATCGCCTTTGTAGTACCCCTCGGCGTAGGCCTTGACGTAAAAGACGTCATTCTCCCCGACGTCCCCGGCGTCGAAGGTCAGGGTCAGGTCGTCGGGCAGCAGAATGGTGTCCCCCCCGCTCCAGGCGTCGGAGGGGGCGCCCCAGGTTTTCCCGCCGTCCTGGGAGATCCGGTAGGAGGCCGTACCGACGGTTCCGCCCTCCGTCATCCGGACCACGTAGGTTTTGTTGGAGGCGCCCATGTAAACGCCGTCCGGGACAAGGGTGCCCGTGTAGGCGTTCCTGGCTCCCATGCCGCCTTCCACGCCGGCTTCGTGGGGGGCGGCGGAAAACGGCTCCGTGCCGACCAGGGAACCGGCGAAGAGATGGTTCCCGTTCAGTTGCGAATTGGCCAGGGACAGGATCTGATCGCGCGTGTCCCGCACCTGCCCGGCATAAATCTGCTGGGTCGCCATGTCCTCCATGTCGTAATGGTCCACGGCGGACCCGATAATCGACAGCAGATCGAGGATGCCGCTCAGGGCCGTGTCCGTCATCCTGATCCAGGCGGTCCCCTGCTCGATATTGCCCCGGTACTGGTCAAGGGACGCCAGGGTCTGGCGGCCGTTGAGGACCTTCATCATGCCCGTCGGGTCGTCCGAGGGGCGGTTGATTTTTTTCTGGGACGCCAGCTTCTCCAGGAGGGCGTTGTAGCCTTCCTGGAGGCTGTTCATGTTTTTAATCGTCGAGTAATACCTCATGTTGTCGGATACACGCATGATTTCTTTTCCCCCCCTCAAGCCGTTTGTCCGCCGGTTCGCGCCGGCGCTCTTACCGGATGATGCCCATGAGGGTCTGGAGCATTTCATCCACCACCGAACAGAGCTTCCCCGCGGCGTTGTACCCCAGTTGATACTGGATCAGCCGGATCATCTCCTCATCGACGGATACGCCCGATACGGATTCGCGCATGTTCGTCAGGCGTTCCATGACGTTGTTCTGGTGCGTTACGGACCAGTTGACGTCGGACACATCCTGCCCGACCCGGCCGACGATGGACGTGTAGTACTCGCCGAACGTTGCCATGCCGCCGCTCAAAACGCCCTTTTCACCCAGCCCCGCCAGGGCCAGGGCATTCTCCCCGTCCCCCATGACGGTGGCGGAGGCGGCCATCCGGTTGACATCACCGGAAACCTCGGCGCTGACCTGCATGTAAGCCGCCTGGGTCACGGGCGTGAAGAAATCGATCCCCGTGTTCCGATACCGGTCGAAACCGGCCCGATGGATCGTGTTGACCTCGTTCACGATCCCCGCCGCCAGCGCATCCAGTTCGGCGAGGTACCGGGGGATGTCCCGATCCCTTACCTCGATCAGGGCCCCGAGCTTCCCCTTCGTCGCGGCCCCCGTAACGGGTTCATCGGTCTTGTCGGCGAAGACGATATCGGACAGGGTCGGATCCTGCCCGCTCGGGGCGAGGGCGAGGCTTTTCGTCATGACCCCGTCAACGAGGAGACTGCCGTCGGACAGGAACACCTTCACGCTGCCGTCACCGGATTCGACTATGCTGATATCGACGAGACCGGCGAGGGATTTCAGCAGCTCCGTCCGGTTGTCCAGCATGAGGTTCGCGTCGCCCTCCACCCCCCCCGTCTCGACCACCCGCCTGTTCAAGTCGCCGATGGCGGACACGATCGAGTTGATTTTCGTCACCGTCGAGGAAATTTCCTGCTCCGCGTTCCCGATCAGCGTTTTCAGGCCGGAACTCATATTCCGGAACATGGCGGCCAGGCTCTGGGCCGTGCTCAGGAGGGCGGCCCGCTGAACCTGCCCGTCGGGGTTCGCCGACAGGTCCTGCCAGTCCCCCCAGAAACGGTTGAGCAGGTCGGCAAGGCCCCCGCTTCCACTTTCATCGAAAATCGTTTCGACGTTGGCTAAAAAGCTCGCCCGGGTTTCATGGTAGCCGACGAGCTGATGCTGTCCGACGATCTGGGCTTCCAGATAACTGTCGTAGATCCTCTCGACCCCGGTCACATCGACGCCTATCTGGAAAACCTGGCCCCGGACGTCGATCGTCCCCAGGGACTGAAAGACGGCCCGCTGCCTCGCGTAGCCCGGCGTATTGACGTTGGCGATGTTCGAACCCGTCACGTCGATGGCGAGCTGGTGGCTCAGAAGGGCGTCCTTGGCCGTGTTGAGCAGTCCGCTGATCGCCATGGCCTCTCACCCCTCCCTCTGAATGAGGGTCCCCTGCATGGGACCCGTCCTGATCCGTCCCGTCTCCTCGTAGCCGCCCCCGGGAACGACCATGCTCTGAAGCAGGCGAAGCGACCCCCGGACATCCTCCAGGGCGGCCTGGATCAGCTCGTTGTTCCGGCGGTTGAGGGTCTGGGCCGTGTGGGCGACACCGGTCAACGTCTCCTGACGGCTCCGCAATCGACGGGCCGTGTCCTCGTCGTCGGCCCGGTCCGCAAGGTCGGACAGGGAAAGCCTCTGCTCCGCCTGATCGTTCAAACGGGAACAGAGACGGCCCACAATCTCCCGGCGGGCGGCGGCGTTGTCCTGCTCACGCAGGAGAAGCGACTCCTTGCGGCTGTTGAACTCGTCGATGGCGTCCGGAGACGCCGTCGTCAGGATCCGCCGTTCTTCCTCCAGAAGATCGAGGAGGGATTGCTGAATGGCCTGCTCCCGGTCCAGATTGCCCAGGAGCTTTTCGTAGAAGGAACGTCGTTCCTCCCTGACGGCCTGGTCGTTGTGTGTGTGATCGTTCCGGTCCATGACGGGTCACCCCCTGTTTGTTGTCTGCATGAAAGTACACGTAACCGGGAAGGTCCGGCGGAAACCGGATGAAAGGGAGCACACGAAAGGCGGGCATACGGATCATGCCCGGAGGGGACGAACCTGTCTCGCCGGGTCAGGCGAAAATATCGAGAAGCGACTCTCCCACGATTTTTTCGGCGATCTTCTCCCCACTCACATTGTATGTTCCCGCTTCGATCCGGTCCTTCAGTTCCTGAACCTTTTCTTCCCGGATATCCGGCATGCCGGCCACGGCATTCCGGATCGCCTGAACATCCTTGGCCCTGGTGGAAAGATCAACCTTCTCCCGAGGAGACGCGACTCCGGCAACCGTCCGCTCGGCCTCCTGTTTCAGGCCGTCGTTTTTCTGATACTGCTGCATCATCTGGACAGTCGCATCGTTTATACCGGAAATCTTCACTGTGTTTTCTCCTTCTCCATGATCTTGCCACCCTTATCGGCACATTCGAAAAAAAACTTTAATCTTTTGACGCAGAAATATTCGACGGCGCTCCTTTTTGCGTCATCGTCTTGACGTTTTCCTCTTTCCCCAGGACCCGGTCCGCCAACTGCCTGTAGAGCATCTCCTTCAAACCCAGGCCGTTGTTCCTTTTGGCCAGCTCTTCGGCCACCTTCTGGTCCACCATCATGTCATAGGTTCCCTTGCCGGGAAACCGGTCCACCAGCCCGGATTCGGGAATCGTCCGGCGCATGGACTGGAAAAGCTGGTAGGTGAACAGGGCCTCGAAGTCGGCGCAGGCCTTCCGAAGCTGTTTTTCCTTCTCCCGCCGCGTCGCCCCCGCCTCGTCGGCCCGACCGGCCGAAGAGGAGGTGATGACCGGGGTTGCGCTCCTGATCGTGTTTTCCATTTTACGGCCTCGCCTTTCTCGTCATCCTCGTCATCGGAACCGGCGTATCCCCCTTAGATGATCTTCAGATCCGCCTGGAGAGCCCCGGCGGCCTTGATGGTCTGGAGGATCGTGATCAGGTCACGGGGGGTCACGCCGATGGCGTTCAGGGCCTTGACCACCTCGTCGATCGTCACCCCCCTGGGGACGACCATGAGCTGTCTCTTTTCCTCCGCCGCCCCGACCGTCGTTTCCTGCGTCACGACGGTCTGACCCCCGGGGGCGAAAACGGTCCCGGTCTTCGCGTCCTTGACGGGACGGTCACCGGGGGCCGTTCCCGGAGCAAAGGGCAGAGGCTGGGACACACGGTAATCCTCCCGGATCTGGATACTCAGGTTGCCGTGGGAAACGGCCACCGTCGATATTCTGACGTTTTCCCCCATGACGACGGTTCCCGTCCGCTCATTCATGACCACCACGGCGGGGGCGTCGACGGGCACCTCCAGGTTTTCGAGCCTGGGAAGGATGTCCACCACGCTCCCCCCGGCCTGGGGTAGCATGGCGACGGTTATGACGCGGCCGTCCACCTGCCTGACGACGACCCCGTCCAGGGAGGAGCGGATCACGTCCGCCACCCGTCCGGCCGTCGTGAAATCCGGGTGCTGAAGCTGGATGGTCAGCTCCCTCATCCTGTCCAGATCGTAGCGCAATTCCCTTTCGATGAACGCGCCGTTGGAAATCGTCCCCACGGCGGGATGGTTCTTCACGGCGCGGGCGCCGGATCCGCCCGCCGTGAAGCCGCCGAGGACGACGGGGCCCTGGGCCACGGCATAGACCTGGCCGTCCGCCCCCTTCAGGGGGGTCATGAGAAGGGTGCCCCCCTGGAGGCTTTTCGCGTCGCCGATGGAGGAGACGGTCACGTCCACCTTGGTTCCCACCCTGGCGAAGGGGGGCATCACGGCCGTGATCATGACGGCCGCCGTGTTGTCGGCGTCGATCTTTTTGCCTTTCGTGTACAGGCCCTGGCTGCTCAGGAGGTTGGCGAGGGTTTCCTTCGTGAAGCCGTTGTCCACGTCATCGCCCGTTCCGGCCAGGCCCACCACCAGGCCGTAACCGATCAACTGGTTGTCCCGGATGCCGTTGAACTCGGCGATATCCTTGATCCGGGCCGCCTCCGCGCCGGTCCATCCAAGCCCCAGGACGAACAGGAAGGCTAGGACAACGCCGCGCCATGTCACGCCCATCTTTCCCATTGCACACCCCATTACCCTTCTTCCGGTAACGCCCCGGGTCCTTAAAAAGGCCACACCCAATCCACCACCCGGGTGAGCCATCCCGGCCTCAGCTTGTCGTTGACGATCCCCTTGCCCGTATAAAGAATCTGGGCGTCCGAAATATACTGGGACGCGATCATGTTGTCCGACGTGATGTCCTCGGGACGGATCATCCCGGAGATGACGATGAACTGATCCTCCGCGTTGACCGTCACCTGGCGTCGTCCCTCGATCACCAGGTTCCCGTTTTCCAGGACACGGATGACGCGGGCCGTCATCCTCGCCACGAGGTTGTTCCCCCGGCTTGTATTCCCCGACCCTTTCAGCCCGCTCGCGGAGGAACCGCCGGCCTTGATCAGCCCGCCCATATTTTCGTTCCGCTTCAGGATGGACGTATCGATGCCGAAAAGGGCGTCGATCTGGGCGCTGGTGCTGGAATTCCGGCTGGTATCGGTTCCGGCCTTGTTGTTCCCCGTCGAGGATTCGGAAACGATGATCGTGACGATATCGCCGACGCCCCGGGCCCTGCGGTCCACGAACAGGGAACTCCGGCTGTTCTCTCCCACCCAGATGGACCCCATATGGGGAGCCGGCTGTTCCACGGGCGGCGGTATATACGCGTCCCCCCCGATTACCTGACGGCCCGGGGACACGCAGGAAACGAGCAGGAAAAGCCCCCCGGCGCACATGACGTATCCGATTATCCGTTTCATGACCATGCCCCTTAAAGCGTCCTAAAATGTTTCAACCCGGACGAAAGCCTCTCCCACGACCTTCGCCAGAATAACCCGCTGGGAGGACAGGTTTTTCACCCGGATGCGCTGCCGGTCCACCCCCGCCTCCTCCGCCACCCCCGTGGCGATCAAGCTCAGGGGGCCGCTGTCGAGCACGATCCGGACCACGTCCCCCCGTTTGACCAGGATGGGTTCCTTGATCATGGCCCGCGTAACTTCCCGGTCGGGGACGAGGTCCACGGTCAGGCGCTTGCCCATGATCTCGTCCACGTCGGCCACGGATTTCATGGAAAACCGCCGCACCCAGCGTTCCGAGGTCTGCAAGTCGGCAGCCCCGACAATCGTGTCGCGCTTGACGACCCGCGCCGCCGTGACGTAACGCTCCAGCACCTCGATGTCCGCCCGGACCTGGTACTTTTCGATGAAGACACCGCCGTCGAAGAACCGGACGATGAACCGGCAGTTGCCGATCAGCGTCGTTTTTCCCAGAGGGGAAACGTCACAGGAAATCCTTTCCCCCTCGAGGGTCACCTCGGGGGGTTTTGCGGGGAACTCGATCCTCATGTCCTCGGGAGGACGGTTGGCCTGATCCCGCACATAATCGACGACCAGGGCGGCGAGATTGAAGTCCTGTTTCCCGCCGGACGAGGGGCCGGACCATGCGGGTCCCGCCGCCAGGAGCAGGGTCATGAGAAAGGTCGTGAGTATCAGAAGTCTTTTCATGGTCTTATCTCTCGGGCCCTAGCGTTTCAGGCCGGCGATAATCGACAGCATGGCGTCGGCCGTCTGAATGGCCTTGGAGTTGATTTCGTAAGCCCTCTGGCCGGTGATCATCTTGATCATCTCCTCGATGACGCTGACGTTGGACATTTCCAGGTAATGCTGGGTGATGGTCCCCATGCCGTCCTCCCCGGGGTTCCCCGTTATCGGCTCCCCCGACCCTTCCGTCTTGTCGTACAGGTTGCGCCCCATGCTGGTCAGCCCGGCCGGGTTGATGAACTTGACCAGTTCCATCCGCCCCGTGGCCAGGGCGGAACCGGTCTCGTCCGCCGCCGTCCAGGTGCCGCCCTTGTCCACCGTGAAGGTCACCGTGTCCTGGGGAACGGAGATTTCGGGGATGATTTTCAAACCATCCGCCGTCGTCAGATAGCCGTCCTTGCTGACCTTGAAGTTGCCGGCTCGCGTGTAATAGGTGGTTCCGTTGTCCTCGACCTGGAAAAACCCGTCCCCCTCGACGGCGAAGTCGAACGCGTTGCCCGTCAACTGGTAATCGCCCTGGTTGAAAATTTTCTGCGTGCCGATGGGCTTCACGCCCATGCCGATTTCGATCCCCACGGGGGTCTGGTTGCCCTCGGAGGTTTCGGCGCCCGCTTTCGTATAAATCTGGTACATGAGATCCTGAAAATCCGCCCGGGACCGTTTGAAGCCCACCGTATTCAGGTTGGCCAGGTTGTTGGCCACGACATCCTGATCCAGTTGCTGCGCTTCCATCCCCGTTGCCGCCGTGTATAAAGATCTGATCATGTTCTCCTCCTTGAACGGTTAAACCAGCCGGCCCACCCGGCTCACGGAAAGATGGTCCTGCTCGGATATCGTGTGAATCGCCTTCTGATACAGCTCGAAAGACCTCTGGATATCGACCATCCGTATGAGTTCCTGCACCGCCGACGTGTTGGACAATTCCAGGTAACCGGCTTGAATGTTCCGCATTTCCGGCTCCTGTATGACCTGTTCCCCCTGTCCCGCATAGACGAACAGGCCGTTGGCCGATCTTTTCAGGTTCGACGTATCCTCGAAGGTCACCACCTTGAGGGTTCCCGCCTCGATCCCCTCCGGCTCGGTTCCGAACACCCTGATGACGCCGTTCGGGGAGATCCGCACATCCGTCGCGCTATCGGAACCGGGCATGACGATTCTACCCCCCTCGCCCATCACGGGGTGCCCCATCCGGTCCGTCAGGGTCCCCTCCCCGTCCACGGCGAAATGACCGGCCCGCGTATAGGCGACCCCCTCCGGGGTCTCCACCTCGAAAAACCCGTCGCCCTGAATCGCCACGTCCAGGTTGTTCCCCGTCCTTTCCAGGACGCCCTGGGAAAAGTCGATGTAAACGGAGGCGCGCACCCGGGGCGTCCAGCCGCTGACCGGGTCGGGTAGGTTGTCCCCTACGGAGGCCGTCATGTGCTCCGCTTTATAGCCGGGCGTGGATGCGTTGGCGATATTGTTCGACACCAGATCCAGTTGATTCACCTTGACGGAAGCGACGCCGGCGATATCGAGAAGGGTGTAGGGCATGGTTTTTCTGACCTCCGAAATGATCTCTGCCTGATACGAAGCAAGTCGCGTACCAACCCGGAAAACGACGGCGGCGGCCTCGACCCCGGAGGGGGGGGCGGCAAGAATTTCGAAACCCGCCACGGGGGAAATCGGCCCGGATCCCGCTGAAGACACGGGATCACGGCCGGAACACGTCGAGGGTCGGCCTCGCGGCATTCCATGAAACGGGGAAAAAATCACGACGGGATCGGGAGAAGGGCAACGGGGGCTGGGGGCCGGGGAAACCGGGAAAGGGGGAAAAATTTTCCTGCCGGGAAGGCAAGATCCGCTAGGGGCGGCGGGAATTCAGGGAATAGACGAAGGCGAGGATTTCCGCAACGGCGCGGTACACCTCAACGGGAATCTGGTCGTCCAAATCGAGGCGGCTCAATATCTCGACCAGGCCCGGGTCATTCCGGATGGGGATGCCGTGTTCCCTGGCCGTCTCGATTATCCGATCGGCCACATGACCTCGCCCCTTGGCCGTCAGCCTGGGGGCGGCATCCCTGTCGGGATCGTACCGGAGGGCGGCGGCGAGGGTCCGTTTCCTGTTTTTTCCCATATTCTCTCCTTCACGAAAGAATCGCCCGGGCCGTCCCGTCAGGCGAAAAGGTTGATGGCACGCTCTTCATGCCAGGAGGCGTCCCGCAGGTAGTCCCTTTTGGCCGCCTCCACGTCGTCTCGTACGCCGCACGTCATCCGCATCACCTGAAATCCCAGGGCCTGGAGGCTCTCCTCCAATTCCGCCAGGTGCGCCGTCACCAGGGCCGATGTGTCAACATTTTGACAGAGCAGGTCGGCCGTCACCTCCCGTTCCCGGACACCCAGGTCGATCATCATCTCCCCGAGGGCCTCGAGGTTCAGGAAAAAAACCACCCGGAGAGGCGCGCCCTCTTCCCTTTCCGTCTCGTCGCCACGTCCACCGAACTCGATGAAAATATCCTGCATGGCCGGGCCGTGGGGAAAAGCGAAGGGGATTTGAACCATGAAGCGGCTGTCCCGCTCTCCGGACACGACGTTGAGGACCTGCCCTGTTTCCAGGTGCCGGACCGACCGGTCGGCGAAGTCGGCCAGACGCAGGAGGGCCCCCGTCTCCCCGTCCCGGATGTCAGGCCGCCCGGCCAGCCACGATCGGATTTCGTCGCTGAGCCTGAACATGGCGCTTTTCAGATCATTCCCGGACGGAGGCGGCCCCTTCTCCAGAACCGCTTTTCTCAGGGCGTGCTCCAGAAGGAGGCCCGAATGGGTCAGAAAATCCCGGATGAAAAGGGGGTTCTTCATGGTCTCCGTGGAAAAGATCAGGGTGCGGATCAACCGCCCCAGGGCCTCGGAGCGGTCCCGCAACAGGCCCTCCGGCAACGTTTTCAGATTCTCGGGACTGAAAAGGACCCCGGCGGACTGAAAAAGGTCCGCCATGGCCAGGGGAGCGGCGCGAAACGCCTTCAGGTAACCCGAGATCAGGGCCTGTTCCCCTCCGGCGTCGCCGGGGATCACGCGCAGCAGAATCCGGGGCTGCAGGCTCTCCACCTGGACCTGGAGCGTCTGGCCGACCTGCAGGGGCATGACCGCTTCCGCCGTGACGGGGGC